>JAEEGF011735220.1_pt1 | contig 10798 bp, 11 predicted proteins | sample 9134171 | NCBI WGS metagenome assembly JAEEGF01 (sample SAMN16246542, study PRJNA631951) | gut metagenome | biome: gut microbiome; feature: rumen; material: AP-attached | host: Bos | place: Iran: Karaj | collected 2018-10 | reverse complement strand
CTGTAATAAGCGTCTCGCCATTGTGCGTGGGAACAAGATATTTTGTTTTCTTATCACCGCGCCTCTCCAAGAATCCTATACGAACGAGCTTTTCTATAACCCCTGCTCTTGTAGCAGGAGTGCCAAGGCCTTTCCTCTCAGCTTCATCTGGGATGTCTTCTTCACCGGCTTTTTCCATGGCAGATAGCAGTGTGTCCTCTGTATAGGATTTGGGCGGTGTGGTCTTTCCCGATTTCACAGAAGTTCCTGTGATAGTGATTTCTTCCCCCGGGCTAAATGCAAACCAATCCTCACCTTCGTCAATATCCACTTCCGATTCAAATATCCTGTCCACATTTCTCCAGCCAAGCTCTGCAAAGTGTTTACACTTATAGGAGTAAAACTTACCCAGGCATGAAACTTCTCCTTCAGTAATGTTGTACTTCGCAGGCTCTGCTATACTTTCCATGAATCTTACTGCCACAAGCTGCAATATTTTCTTTTCACCCTCCGGAAGTTCTTCTAACTTTGTAGTCTCCATTACTTCTGTTGGGATGATAGCGTGGTGGTCAGATACTTTTTTGCTATTCAGAATCTTCTTGCAATCACATGTGAGAGATGCACATATTTCCGGAATAGCATCTTGTATAATCTTGAAAATTTCTGCAGCTTTATCACCCATGTCATCTGTAAGAAACCTGCTGTCAGTTCGCGGATAGGTGAGAAGTTTCTTTTCATACAGGCTCTGAGCATAGTCCAAAGTCTGCTGAGCAGTGTAGCCAAGCTTTTTGTTGGCATCCCTTTGTAGTGAAGTAATGTCATAGAGCAAAGGGGCGTTTTCCAACTTTTCCTTCGTTTCTGCTTTTGTTACTACCACCTTGCCCTCAGTCTTACAGCTATCTGCAATAGCCTCAGCCTCATTTTTATCTGATAGCCTCTCGCCCTTAAAGGTAAGCTTCCCATCAAGCGTTTCGATCTGCACCTGATAAAAATCCTCCGGCTTAAATGCCCTGATCTTGGCTTCACGCTCTACAGCAAGTGCAAGTGTCGGAGTCATGACACGGCCCACATTCAAAGTCTGTCCATAAGAACAGGTAAAAAATCTTGTGGCATTGATTCCAACAAGCCAGTCAGCACGCTCTCTGCAAAGAGCAGCTTCATAAAGCTTGTCATAAGCTTTTCCATCTTCAAGGTTTTTAAATCCCTCTCTTATTGCTTCATCTTCCATGGACGAAATCCAAAGACGCTTCATTGGCTTTTTACAGCCAGCATTGTCATAAACAAGTCTGAAAATAAGCTCTCCCTCGCGACCTGCATCACAGGCATTTGTAACAGCAGTTACGTCACTACGATTCATAAGTTCTCTCAGAGTCTGAAACTGTTTCTTGGTAGATGCAGATACCTGATACTTAAACTCCAAAGGAATTATAGGAAGATCTTCCTTTTTCCATTTTTCATATTTGCTATCATATCCTTCCGGCTCTGCAAGCTCTATAAGGTGCCCAACGCACCAGCTGACAAGATAACCGTTTCCTTCCAGGTATCCATCCTGCCTGCCGGTGCATCCAAGGACCTTTGCAATCGACTGAGCCACAGAAGGCTTTTCAGCGATCACAAGATTAAGCACGGGCACCCTCCTTTTCATAACTCTTCTCAAGACGCTCTGCATAAATACAGCATCTGTCCTCATAAGGGCAACCGCATGGTGAGTCAGCGTTTTCAAACTCCTCATCCTCGCTGTCGTTCTCGAAGTCTTCCTCCAGGAAATCACAATCGAAGGCTTCATCACGATAATCCTCGATCAGATCTATCGCTTCATCGACAGTCTTGGCTGCTTCTTCAACCAGTTGTGCAGCCTCTCTAACTGCAAGATCCGCATAACGAACCTTCCTGTTACTTCTGTGGACTATAGCTGCCACAACTCCTACAACACCTACACCTGCTATTACTTTTAATACTGTTCTCTTACTCATTCGTTCTCCTCCTTATTGTTGTTCCCTTTCTCAATCAGGGATTTTGAATACTCATACATTTTTTCTACTTCTTTTCCGATGTCATCCTGTGCGACGTCCGATACAATTTTCACAACACGCGCTCCAATTGTTTCTCCGTCCCAAAGGTAAAGGGTGGCCTTTTTCTTTTTGCTTGTGGTATACATTCCGCTGATTTCAACATTGTAACCATTGCCAAAATCTCTATATACCACATGCTCAAAATCTATGACGGTCACCCGATATTCCTTACCGAGCTTTTTTGCCAAAGCCCGGATACATGAATCTCTGCTTGCCATGATCACCTCCTGTCACATAGCAGCCTGAAGATCTTTCTTCGGCTCTGTCTTTGGTTTCTTATTATTTGACACCTTTGCTTTTTCTGCAGAAAGCTTTTCTTTCACGGAAATCTTTTTTGCTTTCTGCTTTTTATCAGCTTTGGGTTCACTGGTTTTTTCTTTGGTTTCATCAGCTTTTTCTTTGGATTGAACTTTGGTTTCAGCTGTAACAGTGATTTTTCTGTCCTGCTGATACTCTCCGAAATCTACCGGAGGTGTGATCTTGATAAAGCCTGTTGGCTGATCAGCCTCCGGATCATCGAAAGGGAGCTCATCACCATGCGCTTCCATAAACTTATCCATGTCCTGAACCTGTGCTATCGCCTGGACCTTTTCATCGATTTTCACGATTAGGTCAGATGCAGTTTTACGGATTGTATCAAGTGAGGCCTTAAGCTCAGGCACTTCTTTGCCCTCAGACCAGCTTGCTACATATCCAAAAGAATAATCAGAAGTATCGATGCCATAGTGCTGACACACGATATATGCCACTGACTCAGCTTCGGTCTCTTTCTGATTTTTGGATTTCTGTTCTGAAGAAGCATCCTGTGCCTCTTTGGAATGAAGTGCCTGATGTGCAGCTTCATGAAGAATTGTCTTCACTGTCTGTGCTTCACTCATTCCTTCCTGAACAGCGATGCGGTTGTCTTCAACATGGAAATACCCTTTTGCACCTGACTCGATATTCTCGAATGTGATCGGAACAGGAATAACATCCTTAAGTGCATCCAAAAGTGTCTTATATCCATCCACAGTTCCAGTAAGCTCCGCTACTCCAATCGTCGGAATGGGATCACCGTCTGTCTGACTCACATCAAAGGTACTGACAGGCTTAAAGGCATTTATGGTAACTTCAACTTTTTCTTTTACAGGCTCTCCGTCCTTATCGAGAATCGGTTTACCGCTTCCGTCCAGCTTGTCCTGCTCACGTTCCATCTTGTAAGGCGCAGGTGCAAGGATTCTGATTCCTTTTTCTCCCTTTAATACATGACGATTCATTTCTTTCCAGCCACTAAAGGACTGGCACATAGTAGCCTCAGGCTTCTGCATCATGATAAGGATCTGATTATTTACTGAATACCTGGGAAGCTTAGCGCAGAAGTTCAGATAATCCTTGTAACTGTCAGTAGTAAAAATGTCCTTTACTCCCTTTTCAAGCTTCACTGTGATCTCATCCATTTCCTTCTTACGAGCCTCTGCTGCAGCTTTGGGATCAAAATTATTTTTGTCAAAAGCCATATTACTTTTCCTCCTTCTTTTCAGGTTTCTTGTTTATTTCTTTTGCCTTCTCTCTCATCTGGGAAAGCTTCTCCTTAATGGAAAGAGCAGGGACATCGCCCTGCTCTCCATACACTCCTTTTGCATATTCGCTGTAACGTGATTTTCTCCCCATTACACATCCTCCTCTTCCGAAGTATCAGCTGGATCCTCGACAGGGATAACATCCTCTGTATCTATCTGCGGTTCGAAATCTTCTTCATCCCCGGGGAGTGAGTTCAGATAATCATCCTCGTTCTCATCGTAATCAGCATCAGGATCCTCTATCACCTGATCTGCCTTTTTGGACTTAGCCCTGGTCAGATACATATATCCTCCTGCACCACCAATTCCAAGAAGAAGCACAAGCGCCAGGACGCTGGCAGGATTCTTCTTTTCCGGTTCAGGCTCTACGGGTTCCGGAGCAGGTTCAGGTTCTTCCTTTGGCTCCTCTACTACAGGAGCAGGCTCCTCTTCAGTCATCCCCTTTGACGCCATATATTCTTTAACCTGATCCTCATCCATAAGCGATAACAGATCTGATTCATCAACCATATTCAGGAAGTGGACTGTTTCCTGTCCCTGATCATCACGGTCTATGATGATATAAAAGTAATTGCCGGACTTCGTTACAACAGTGATAAACTGCTTGCCACCGGCTTCAATACTTCCATAATCATCCACAAGAGTCATGTTTCCATCAGGCGTGAGCGGTCCCCACTTCTCTTCCGGTTTTTCCTCAGGCTCTGCCTCTTCCGGATCTTCGCCGCAGCATAAGGTGTAATCTATCTTGCAAAGTTCGCAGTCAGGATCAATGCAATCCTCTGTACACTTCGTTTCGCAAGTACACTCATGTCCTCCGGCAAATGCTGTTATAGGCATCGCTCCAATAAAAAGAGCCGCAGCAAATGCCACAGCTCCAAGTATCTTTCCTCTGATATTCAGTTTAGTTTTCTTCATCGTCTAAGCCCTCCAAATCGTAATCATCATCATCTTTTGTCTCAACTTCAGTTTCTTTGTTTACAGCTGTAACGGTACTTACAGTACCTGCACTTCCAACCTGACCGTTTGCAACTAGCTTAAGGAAATCTGCCAACTGTTCAGGTGATAAGTTAAGCGCACCAACATCTGCAAGGATCTGTGAATTCTCCGCTTCCTGCAATTTCTGTTCGGCAGCTTTAAGCCTTACCCTGTCATCTTCAACTTTTCTTTTGCAGCGCTCCACTTCTGCACGGAGCTTATCTAACCTCTCATACATATTTGCCTCCTATCTGATTCTGCCGTAGCAGTAAAAATGAACTCTCCAATAACGTGTATCATAGCTTGCATACTTTATTGGCGAACCACAATGAATCATAATTTTGTTTACCGGATCTACCACAATTCCTACATGACTGGCGCCAACTGTGTTATAGGTTCCCTGGAAAAAGATAAGATCTCCTGGTTTTACATCAGACTCTCTTACCCTTGCTGTGGCATTCTTCCAGCCATTAGCAGTAAGTCTTCCGTAGTTCCATCCATTACCACAGTGATTGATTACCCAGCTGACATATCCCGAACAGTCAAAACTCGTTGAAGGATTACTCCCACCCCAGACATATGGATATCCAAGATACCTTTCAGCCTCTGCAAGCATCCTTGCAAACTGTGCATCTGTGAGATATTCACTGGGGACAGCATAGTCTTCATCGTCTGAGCCTCCCGGATTGATATAAGGCGTTTCCCCAAAAATATCAGGCTTATTTCCTTTCAATTCTACGATGACTTCATAACGCTTTATCTGATCAACCGTAAGATCAAGAGCATCAACAGCAGCTTGAATTCCTTCATTTGTCAGCGTCACATTCAGGATGTAATACTCATACTCCTCTGTTTCTGTATAAGTATATGGTTCCCAATAACCACCATCTTCATATGAGTCATCCTCAACCCATCTGATACCGGACCTTTCAACTTCTCTTTCCCTGGTCTCAACTTCTTCCTCAATCTCCAACGTGTACTGATACTCGAAGATTGTCTGAAGCATTTCCTGAACCTCCTCTTCTGTATAATCCTCATACAAAACGGTCAGTAGTGCTGCCAGTTCAAAAGGATCATGTCCTATTTCTGTAAGCTCATAGTTATACTCGTCATAATCAGGATAATCAGTCTCGATATTGTCTATCTGCTCCTGAAGGTCAGCTTCAAGATCCTGATAATCTGCTTCCACTGCGAGAATATCTGCATTATCTGCCGTGTAGCTTGTACCAACAACCAGGTCGTTACCGCCTCCTGCCATCATGGAGCAGGAACTAAGAGTCCCGGAAAGTACCAGGATGACTATAAGGATCAGCACTGCAATAAGAAGTCCAAGCGGATGATTCTCAGCAAACTCTTTTATCATTTCAGCAAGTCTGCCTGCGATATCCTCAGCCTTATCCGTAAAGCGCTTCGTAATACTGCCAAAAGCATTGGCACTCTCCTTGGCCTGTACTTCATGAGCATGTCTCTGGATTTCTTTTCTCATAAGGTTTTTCTGTGCTTCCTTTGAAGACGTCCTCACCTCTTCTTTTCCAGTTCTGCCATGAATCTTTTTGCTGTAGCCATTCTCTGTTTTTGAGCCGCTTTCCTTCAGCTTTTCATTGTTTTCTTTCAGCTTTGCCTGGTACTCTTTTTCCTTTTGGGAAATATCCAGCCTGCCCCGAATACCATATCCGATATCTCCGGCAACCTCTGTTCCGGCATTTACTGCATCTACGCCTGCGTTATTATCTTCGTTATGGCTGCTGATCTCACTATGAATACTTCTTGAAACAGCTGCATCTGCATATATCTTTCTTCTGCCCTGTTTGCGAAGCCTTCTAAGTTCCTCCTTCTCTTCTTTTGTCATGGTGATATCTGCTTTGCCAATTCGAAGTTTTCTGCGTGCATACTCCGCACGGGAAGCTTCATTTTTGAGCTTCCCGGCATGAGTTTTCTTTGTGGTTTTTTCCGGATCTATTTTTTTCTTGGATCTGCCCGTATCTCTTGTGTAAATCCCTTCATTCATTTATCCACATCCTTTCATTTAGCTTTTGCTTCTTCCTTTGCGCTAATTACCTCGGATAATTTGGTCGTCATGATACGATACAACTCGATATCCGTAGGGAATCTGTCTACAAACGGAAGAATCACATTGCCATAAAAAATAAGCCCTTCACCAGCTCCTGAGTGTGTAACATAAGAGAGCTGATGTGGACTTATACTGAGCTGCTTGGCAAGGATCTGTCTGTCGCCAACAGCCTGATTGAGCATATAAATGAAATCTGAATTCTCAAAGATATTCTCTACTTCTCTTGATGCGAGCAGATCTTTGACGTTCTGCGTGATACCAGTCGGAATACCGCCCCACTTACGGAATCTCTTCCAGATCTCTACTGTGTAAGCAGCTGTCTGATCTTCTTTCAGAAGGAGGTGCATTTCATCGAGGTAGTATCTTGTAGACCTTCCCTCTTCTCTGTTGGCAGAAACCCTGCCCCAGACCTGATCCTGCACAATAAGCATTCCTATTTTCTTAAGCTGCTTGCCAAGTTCCTTGATATCATAGCAGACAATCCTGTTGGTAATATCAACGTTGGTCCTGTGATTAAAGATATTGAGCGAACCCTTTACATAAATCTCAAGAGCTGTTGCAACATGTCTGGCCTCTGCTTCATCCTGTTTTAAAAGCTCATTATAGAGGTCTTCGAGAATAGGCATATTCTCAGGAACAGGATTTTCATAGTAATGCCTGTAAACCTTTCGGATACATCTGTCTATTACGGTCTTTTCTACAGGAAGAAGCCCTTCTTTCCCACCAACAATAAGTTCACAAAGGGATAGTAGGAACTCTGCTTTCAGAGAAACCGGATCATCGTCATCGGAATAATTATTGTTGATGTCCATGGGATTGATATACTGCGTGGAGGTTGTGCTGATCTTTATGACCTGACCTCCGAAACGTTCCACCAGTGCTGCATATTCTGCCTCGGGATCTGAAATGATGATATCATCGTCCGTTACAAGGAATGCGTTTGCGATTTCCCTCTTTGCAGCAAAAGATTTGCCGGAACCAGGTGTACCAAGGATAAGTCCGTTGGGATTCTTAAGAAGCTTTCTGTCTACCATAATCAGGTTGTTGGACAGAGCATTTAATCCATAGTACAGACTCTCTTCTCCGGCCTGGAACAACTCCTGTGTAGTAAATGGTACAAAAATAGCAGTGCTGCTCGTAGTCATGCCACGTTCAATCTCCACAAGATTCTGAGCAAGAGGAAGCGAACTCATAAGCCCCTGCTCCTGCTGAAAATCAAGTCTTATCAGATTACAGTTGTGCTTCTGGGCAATTGATTTAGCCTGGAACACATTGTTTTCAAGCTCCTGTTCGGTCCTTCCGGTGTTCATGACAAGGAATGTCAGAAGGAACATTCTCTCATTCTGACTCTGCAATTCCTTCAGAAGATCCTTTGCATCCTTACCAAAAGTTGCAAGGTCTGAAGGAATGATGTCCATATCATATCCTGCTCTGACCGCCTTTTTCTGCTCTTCTATCTTACTTCTGTCGAGCTCCGTGATAGTGTGCTTTACTGTCTTTATCGCCTCATGCTGGTCCACAGACTGGATATGCATTGTGACGATCATGCTGGATTCCATATTAAGAAAATCCGCAAGCATCCTGTCATTGATGTCCGATGCATCAATGGATAAAAAGCTCATAGCCCCATAAATACTTCCCATCTGAAATCTCTTTCCATTAGGAAATGCGAAACTGCTTGGTGCTATGAAATCCTTAACCGTAAGCCCTGTCTTTGTAAGATACTTCCAGTCAAAAATGAACTTATCCATATCACCCATGTGGAACTGCTGATGCATGAGAGCAAGCCTCTCTTTTCCGTTCAGGACTTTTGCCTGTACACCAAGACGTTTGAAGTTATTAAGGATATCCGTTTCAATATGGATTATCCTGGGTTTTGCTGACTTCATTGAATCCGCATGGATACCGAAGGTTAGGAACTTTGTCTTGGTAAGTCCGTTATTTCCGGCTTCCATTTGACGAAAGAGCATTGTACTATACTCATCTCTTACCCCATTAAATCCGTCGTTCTGATGCGGAATTGCAATGCTTGATCTGAAATCATCTATATCCGTAGCCATATTCATGAAGGAAAGCTCGAAATGCACTGAGCTGTCAAAGAAATTCAGGAATGAACACCACTCCTCAAATATCTCTGTCTTGTCCTCCTGCTGTGCCAACTGATAATTGATATCCTGAAACTGTATTGTCTTTGTGTAGTAATCCTGCCCTATCCTGCAGATTCCATCCTGAAACATCCTGTCAAAGGGAATGGACTGCTGGGCAGTTTTCGGAACCCCGTCATTCTTCTGTGCTTTATTTATGATCTGTCTGACTTCCTTCTTCTCAGCTTTAGTCAGATGCTTTGGCATGACGAGATCTCTTTTTTTCTCTTTCGAAAGAAATTTGAACAATCTTATCAACCTCCTTCTGTGCTTTTACATATCTTTCAAGTGCTGAATAGTTATTGTCTGTCTTATAAGGCCTCTGCCTTGGCCTGATAAAGGTTGCCTCTATGAGATGCCCTAATATAACCTCCAGGTACTGTCCGTTCTTTTCATACATAGCCAAAAAGAAAAACGGCATCATTATCACCATCATTCCCATAGCTGCTGTAGTAGGAGATGCAACTCTTTTTATCAGGAAAAAAGTCGGCACTCCAAACAGAGCTGCAACGCTGAAACATATCAGCTGCCTTTTTGTCATATTGAACATCACCTTACTTTTGACCTTCGTAAGATCACGAGGCACCGAGATATATGATGCTGCCATATTTGTTACCAAAATCCTTTCTTTGTTTTAGGGAACTTTTTTCTTTATCTCTCCTGCATTTGTTCCCTATCAGTGTGCATGGAGAATCGATTTGGCAACTGCTCCTGTCTTAAAGAGCGTAAATGCCAGTAATATTGTGTAGCCCATGACTCCCCAAAGAGAGCCGATGATATCTGTTGAGAAGGTTACGGTCTGAATCAGAACCGCATATATTCCAACACATACCATGATCAAAAATCCCTGGAATCCTAATGCAAAGAGTGACCTCAAGTAATTCTGCCCTATCTGTGACTGCTCTCTGTTTCCAAAGGTTGCAAAGGGAATAGGTGCAAGACTTACCATGAGATAGATCTCAATCATCCTCGCGTAGACTATGACAAATATCAGTGCTGACAGGATATAGATCAGGAACTGCACCACAAATGACTGTAGATATATGGATAATAGTGGTCCTATTTCCATGGTTTCCAGCGTGCTTTCCATTGTGGCAAGAGCACTGTCATCTATCGCTGTAGAACCTGCTATGATGCCGCCAGCGTTATTTACCACATGCTGCGCCACATCAAAGACTGCCATTGAAATATTCATCGTATTTGTTATAAGTGTCACTGCTAAGAAGGTTTTGAAAATCCATTTCCAGAAGATCCAGGTTTCAAAATTGGCCAGATTGTTATGGCCTATAACCAGCTGGATCAGCTCATAACAGGCAATAAAGGTGAGCAATATTCCTGCAATTGGCATGATTACATTCTCTGCAAGGTTTTTTATCATGTTGAAAATGGTCGGTGAAAAACTTGCCGGAGTCATTCCGACTTCTGTTGCAATCTCACCTACCTGATTATTCAGTGCAGAGAAAGTATTTGTAATGTTGCTCATAATGCCTGAAACAAGCAGACCTCTAAACCAGTCCTCTATCGCCTCAATTATGCTGTCCACTTGTTACCTCCTTAAAATGCCAGAGCCCCGGGCCTGCCTCCGTCAGGTATAATCATTTCATTCCCCGGGACTCTGCTTATTAGTTCCATATTCAGTTTTTATTTAGTCAGGCAGGGAGCGGATTTCTCCGCCTCCTGCCATGAACCTCTCCGCTCTCCGGCAGATCAAAAAAGACCTGCAAGAAGAGGAACAAGTGTAGTTCCGATGAGGGCAACACCGCCACCAGCCATGAGCTGCTTCATTCCCTGAGACTTTGCTCCAGGGTTGTCGTTGCCATAACCCTCAAGAAGGTTGATGCCTCCCCATACTCCAAGGCCTGCGCCAAGTGCTACTACTACTGTCTGTAATGCTCCAATTGAACTCTGAAAAAATGCCATAATGTTATTCCTTCCTTTTGTTTAAAATTTGTGGTTTATTAGTTACGAACCAAAGCCCCGTCGACTGAGCTTTTGGAA
>JAEEGF011285696.1_pt1 | contig 10799 bp, 9 predicted proteins | sample 9134171 | NCBI WGS metagenome assembly JAEEGF01 (sample SAMN16246542, study PRJNA631951) | gut metagenome | biome: gut microbiome; feature: rumen; material: AP-attached | host: Bos | place: Iran: Karaj | collected 2018-10 | reverse complement strand
GTGTGTGCAATGATTGAGCTGTATTTACTGGCATAGCAGGATTCAAGCCCCAGAAATTGTTTCTGGTTATAGAAGCTTACTTCAATATTCCAGCGTCTGGCATAGGTTTTGATAATCTGTTCATCCTCTAAAAAAGTATCAGTTGAAAGCAGACAGATATGCTTATCAGCATTGTTACGATTCCGGACAAACACTATCTTTAATGGCATCTGTTCTTTTTTGGATTTAACGATAACAGACCCCATTATTTCTTTACTGGAATCTAGAACACCTTCTCTCAAGAGCTTGGAATATAAGGATTTTAAATCAAAACAGCCTTCATTTTTGTAATGATAACAGGCATTGTTCATGTGCTTTACCATACCGATAACATGGAGTCCCAGAGCTCTGATTTTGGTAACAAGAGACTCAGTGGTAAACCAGGTATCAAAAAGAGCATAATCAGCCATAATGCCGTTGTTAAGAGCTCTGTCGATAAATTCAACAACCAGTTCCGGTTTTGTTTTTCTGCTCTCAATCATCCTTTTGTCGATGGATCTTCTGGCATCAATGTCCATACTGTCTACTGGATTCAGGCAGTTCTTATTCTTTTTTGAGGATACCATGGCAAAATCTACCGGATATGTCGAATTGCCGTCAGACCAGGCTATTGACAGATACGTAAAGCCTTTTAGAAAGGTATGTGTGCAGTGGTCGTAAACTTTAGCAGATAACTGCACTTTGGAGCTTCTGTTTCTATCTATTACAGAATCATCAATGCAGAATGTTTTTATTCTATCTGAACCTGTTAACTTGCTTGTACGACTGACAACATTGACAACCAGCTGAGTCAGCAGGCTTCTCCATGAATAGCTTGATTCTGACATAAATCTGTACAGTGAGCTCTTGGATGTACCATTACTTCCATTCACAGCTATTCCACTCTTTGCATAACGATTAACACTTTTACCAACCATATTGCTTATGAGCAGTTCCTTAATCATTTCTACACTGCAAAGACCTTTGATTTTATAGAACCCTGCTCTATTAAGCATGGTGGTGAATCCGAATAAAGAAAAAATGCTGAGAAAAGCGGAATATCTAGAGAAATTTTTGTTCATTTGGTGTATCATAGCCTCGCGTGTTTTCGTGGGATTTTAATTCCGAGTTGATATCAATTATTATACCACAAAACACGCACAAAATCCTTATTTTTCAATGGTTGTGACGATTTTTAAATATCGTTTTTTCCACCTCAAAAGAACTTCAATATTTTTTCTAAAAAAATCAACGCATGTTTTTAAAGAACACCTAAACCGCATGGATTAAGGTTTATCCCCTGAAATTCAAGTGGGAAACTTGAGTCATCATATTGAGGAAGAGATCAATTTGAACATGGAATACATTGGTGTTGATGAACTGAATTGCTATATAGAAAAATCAGATTCTCTAACCATTGCCAGCGCATTGACTCAAATTCTTAACGAAATTAAAGCCATATGCGATGACGATGATTCTATTCAAAATTATAAAGTTTATCCGGGTATCGGATAACCCCGCCACAAACATTCGATGAATTAAAAGATTACATCGAAAGATACCGTATTTTGCCACAACAATGCCATGAGTTTTAATGGAAGCAGGTTGTTTTAGTGCGTACTGCCACTTAACTACTCGGAGGATCATTTCAGAAATACAAAACACAGAAAACAATTTGTGCGGAGGTGCCTATTTATGAAGTAGCCCTACCCTGTACATATTCATCTTTTAACGCTTTTGAATAATATTACATTTTAGGTAAATGATTTAAAATTGTCTGAAATTATGATTTTTCAAGGCTTTGAGCGGACACTCGCCAGAACCACATTGCCAAATCCTGGAGGAAGACTGCCGAGATCCATAAGTTTCCGGATTTTGGGCATATAGATTCTGTTGTAGTCATGAAGTTTCCGTTCACAATCCATATAATCCGGACAGAACGCAGCCACCGTTTCCCAGAAAGCGGCGGAATGATCCATATGTTTTAAATGAGCCAGCTCATGAACCGCCAGATACCGGCAACAGGCCTCATCTGTGGCTGCCAGAAGGCAGCTGAAACTGATGTTTTTACCACTGGAACAGCTCCCCCATCTGGTTCTCTGAAGACGAATACGGATATCCCTGAAGGAAAGATTCATTTTGCCGGAATATTCCATACAGAGAGGCAGCATTTTGGTTAATGTTAACTCGGCAAGATGCCCGAAAAGCACATTGCAGTGACTGTATAAATCAGGATCACCTGCCGTATCATAACCATCCTGTAAAGGAAGTGCACCGCCTTTAACGGCGTCAATACTCAAAAGCAGTTCAGAAAGATTATCACCGCTATTAATGAGATGAACGTACTGAGGACATTTCAGGGAAAAAACCTTCCGAAAAAGCTCCGGAGAAATTACCGGGATGCATCTTAGCGGATTATGATTGATTGCCTCGGCAAATTCGGCGATGATGCTGCCGTCAGAGTCTTTAGACCTGTGAAAACCGGCAGATGAACCGCTTTCTGAAAAATCAGAGGGAATTTTCCCCCGCTCTGCAAGATCATTAAAAAATGACACCAGAAAATCAGCTCTCTCAATAATCAGTGATGCCAAATCCCTGCGGCTTAATCTGCAGAAGCCATAGGGAAACAGCAGAATCAGCTGCTGAAACTCCAGCTTAATACTGATTTTAGTGCGCTTCCGCCTGTCAAATTTAATCCTGACGGAAAGATTCCGCTCCTCATTTTCACTGATATGAAAAACCACATGAAGAACAGGATTCTTTCTGTCACTGAAATCAAAGGAAAAATCACCGGCATGGCACCAGCCATTAATTTTACTCGAAGTCATTGCATCAACTTTACCGTTAAATCCAAGAGAAAGGCACTGCAGGGTATCAGACTCAATTCCTTATGCTTACCGGCAGAAGTACCTCCAACCGGTAACCATTATATTCTTTTTGGAAAGAGCCATGGTTTAAGACATCCAAAATCACAGAAATATCATTCAGGATTCACTGCAGATATCGCCAACACCGCCAACTTTATCATAATCATGATTCATTTTCCAACACAGCCATAGACCTTCTCTCCATATCATTTCAAAAGAGTTGCCGGTAATTATTTTATCAATCAGCACATAATCAATATTGTTATTGACAATTTTTATATTTATTATTATAATTATTATCACAATACAAATACAAAAAAGCACAAAACAACTGAAACAATTCGGAGATTAATAAGAAATGAAAAAACTGTTTTTAACGGTACTTACCGGTCTTGCCGTTACGGCATGCACCACTCCCCCGGCCCATGTGGAAAGAAGCGTTGGCGAGCAGTTTAGGGAAGGCACGGCCACCTATAATGACGTATTAAGCACCTTAGGCTCACCTACCTCTGAAATGGATATAGACAGCAATAAAACCAGCCTCTGTTACAACAATACGGAAACCGAGGTTAATCCGGCTGCAGTCATTCCGGTTATCGGTCTGTTCTTCACCGGAGCAAAGGCTGAAACCAGAACTCTCTGCTTTATTTTTGAGAACAACATTCTCATCGAAAAGAGGTATTCCAGCCAGAAAACCAGAGTCGGACTCAACGCTCCGGAATAATTCTCGCGCTGAGACTTAAAAGAAAAAAAAGATACACAGAAAAAAAGAATTACTCATACTATAACTATTTTCCTTTTACTCCTTTATTTTTATTCCGGTAATGTCAGACATTACCGTTTTTTTTTGCCGTACCGGCAATATGGATGGATTCCTGTTGTCTTCCGCTTTCCATTTTCTAATGATCATCTTCCCTGCATTACTTCTCTCTTATCACCATTATTCTGCCAATCCTCATTAATACTTTAATTCTCATTATTTTCCGGTAATCAGCATCACTCCCTTAATCCTTCTAAGAGAGAGACTGAGGATAAGGAATTCCACTAAAAAAAACGTTCTGAGAATATTCCGTAACGCCGGTTTAACACGTCCGTTAAACAGGACTCAGGGAACTCCCATTAACTGCAATAAACACCATTAATGCAGGCCCCACAGCCGCAAATCAGCCGTTTTGCTCTCCGATACTCCGGGAACACCATTTTTTCCGGCAATAACATCAAATAACTGTTTACAATATCGACTAAAAGTATTAAAATTCGCACAATTATTTCTGTCTGTACCAGATGAAAACGGCAGTATCTGCCGGGACTTACCGGTACAGCATAGGATGTCCATAGATGAGTCTTTCTTATATCACGTGGGAAGCTCATTATTTTTTTTATTATCGAGGTGATGGCACATGCCAATTATTAAAGTACGTGAAAATGAACCATTTGACGTAGCATTACGTCGTTTCAAGCGCTCTTGCGAAAAAGCAGGTATCTTAGCAGACGTTCGCAGCCGTGAATTTTACGAAAAGCCAACTACTGTTCGTAAACGCGCTAAGGCTTCTGCAGTTAAGCGTCAGGCTAAGAAGCTTGCTCGCGAAAATGCACGTCACAATCGTTTATACTAATTTTTAATTTTAATCGTAACTTTTTAGGTCAAAGAGATTATGTCCTTACGTGAAGATTTAAACGCTCGAATTAAGGAATCAATGCTGGCAAAGAACAAGGAACGCACCAGTGCGTTGCGTTTGTTGCTCTCTGAGATAAAAAAAGTCGAAGTAGACCAGCGTATTACCCTGGATGACAGTCAGATTATTGCCATCGTTACCAAGATGGTTAAGCAGCGCGAGGAATCCGCTGCCCAGTATGAAGCTGCAGGTCGCGCTGATCTGGTTCAGGGTGAAAAGTTCGAAATTAGTGTATTACAGGAATTCTTACCTGCCCAGATGTCTGAAGCAGAAGTTGATGAACTTATTGCGAAAGCTTTAAGTGAAACCGGTGCTTCAGGTATGAAGGACATGTCTAAGGTTATGAGCTTTATCAAACCTCTTGCAACAGGCAGAACAGATATGGGAAGCCTCAGCAAAAAGATTAAAGACGCCTTAAATAAGTAATTCCCGATTGTAGCAAATGGTTAAAAAAGGACTGGTGAAAACCGGTCCTTTTCTTTTATCCTGAATAAGGGATTTCCCTTTAATCAATCCCCTGTCCCGTGTCGGCATCGGGAAAAAAGAGAAATGAGGCAGATTCAGCCTGTCATCTCTCTTATGCCATCATGATTACTCAGTCAGAATATCCGCAATCTCCGCAAGATTCTTTTTCCCGAAAACCACCCTGCTTCCATTGATAATGGTACAAGGCACACTCATTACATTGTATTTTTCTTTCATCTCCGGAAAGTAAGCCAGGTCAAACATCTCCGCTCTGATATTTCTGTTAAGAGTGGCGGCTCTCTGAGTTGACATTACGGTTTCCGGACACATGGTACAGGAAAGTGATACCAGCACCTGAATCTTCACCGGAGAGGATATGGCACTGATGCGGTTCTTCACCTCTTCATCCACCGCCTGTCCCGGACCGCCGACATTATAAACGGCAATCACAAATGAATTGAGTTCATGTCCGCCGGGAACGGCATGGAAGAATATACCGGCAGAGGAACCGTCATCATTGATTAACTCCATGGCCGGAGCGGTAACATCATCACCAATGGCGGAGGCATCTTCGTAGGACAGAATAATCCTGTCTGAAAGCCCCTTGAGTTCATCCATAAAATTCTTCATCAGACCGGCAAGCTGACTGCCGTCATCCCAGAGCTTAACCCCGACATTGCGGGTGAGTTTGGCAAACACGGCGGTTAACTGACTGCGAATAGCCTCACTTAAGAGCTTACCGTTATCAGCCTCGGTCTGAGGAGCGGCGGCAGCCGCTTCCTTAGGCGCAGCCTCCGGCTTTTTCATGCTGGGACCGTAAACGGTCAGATCGCCGATGTCATATTTCTTATGGATTTCCGCCACCACCTTTTCCAGAGATGTAGCGGCCACCGCACCGTCAGACACGGCGGTTACCACCTGTCTCAGATTCTTCACGCAGAGGTCACCGGCGGCGTAAACACCGGGAACACTGGTCTTCTGATTGATATCGGTGATGATATAGTTGCGTTCATCCCTCTTTATTTCCTCAGGAAGCCACTCGGTATTCGGTACATATCCCGCAAAAACAAACACCCCGAAGCCTGAACCGTCAGCCGCGTGATATTCACTGATTTCCCCGGTTTTATTGTTTTTTATTACCGCCGTATCCGGCATGGATGCACCGGTAATGCTGTCTATTTCACTGTTAAAACGCACACTGATGGAAGGATAATGCTTTAATTCATCTACCACCGACTGGGCACAGGAAAACTTCTCTCCCCGAACCAGCATGGTTATCTTGGAAGCATATTTGGTTAAAAATATGCCCTCCTCCACGGCGGCGAAACCGCCGCCCACCACCAGTATTTCCTTACCGGTAAAGAATTCACCGTCACAGGTGGCGCAATAAGCCACCCCTCGCCCCTGAAACTCCTTTTCCCCGGTAAAGCCTATACGGCGCGGATTGGCACCGGTGGCTATGATGATACCGAGGGCTTTTATGTCACCCTTTGACGTATGAATGGTCTTGATGTCGGCGGCGATATCGGTAAAGCCCTTCACCTCGGCAATCATGAATTCAGCTCCGAAATTGGCGGCCTGCACCCGCATTTTTTCCGTAAGCTCCTTCCCGCTGGTTGTTTCTATGCCGGGATAATTAACCACCTCGGAGGTAATGGTAATCTGCCCGCCGATATGATCCTTTTCTACCACAAGAACCCGGTATTTGGCACGGGCGGCATAAATGGCCGCTGAAAGGCCGGCAGGTCCTCCGCCGACTATGACTACATCATAATGGTTTTTATAATTATCCATGCAAAAATCTCCTGTACCTTTTAAGGTTATTTTTAAATTTCGTCACTGCTCTTCTGTTTATCCGGGATGCATGCCTGAATCATTAAATCATTAAAACACCAAACCGGTAAGGGAACAGCAGTAAAAGAAATCAGTAAACTCCAATATAATATGTAGAGGGAAATAATCCGTAAATAAAAGCAGCAGCCTTACCGGGTGCCGTCTCAGATAACCGCATACTCTGTGAAAGTGCCGTACGCCGTACACCTTTCCGCTATCCCCAAAGTATCCTCATTTTTTTTGGAGATACTGAAGGAAATTTCGGCCATGGTTATACCTGAGACTATAAAGGACAGTCGCAACTGTCCTTTAAAACTATTATTTTTTCTGATTCCGAATGAGGATCCGGACAGTATCGCTTTATAAATACTTCATTTCGCCGGTATTATCATTCTCCGGAAAAAGAGTCTCTAGATTAAACCCACCAGATCAAGACTTGGCTTTAAGGTTTCTCCGCCAGGCTGCCATTTTGCCGGGCATACTTCATCGCCATGCTCAGCCACAAACTGGGAGGCCTGTACTCTGCGGAAAAGTTCGTCAGCATTACGTCCGACATTGCCGGCAATAACTTCGTAAGCCACAATCTTTCCCTGAGGATTAACAATGAAACTGCCGCGTTCAGCCATGCCTTCGCTTTCAATCATTACATCAAAGCCTCTTGCCAGGGTACCGGTCGGATCGGCAAGCATCGGATACTTGATCTTCTTGATGGTCTTGGAGGCATCATGCCATGCCTTGTGAACAAAGTGAGAGTCACAGGAAACACTGTAGATTTCACAGCCAATCTTCTGGAATTCCTCATACTTGTTGGCGAGATCCTCAAGTTCGGTAGGACATACAAAGGTGAAGTCGGCAGGATAGAAGAAGAATACACTCCACTTATTGAGTACATCCTTTTTGGAAACCTGTTTAAATTCACCGTTTACAAAAGCCTGAACAGTGAAATCAATGATGTCTTTATTGATTAATGACATTTTTACTCCTTATGAATAATTGAAAAATTAAGGATTATTAAACACTGGGATTAAATTCTTCAGTTAATAATATCTTTCTTGTTATTTTTTTATTCAGATATGCATTTTTATATTTGTTTTTAATTTTTTCAATTCACTCTTATAACCTGACATAACTCAACCGTCGTGGACAATGCCACCACTGTCCTATCCGGCAGTATTCATATTATCCCGGTATTTTCCGTTTCGCAGCTTTAGGTAAAAAACCCGCCGTCAGGGGTTACGACTCCTCGCCGGTCACTGCCGGTTATTTGAGTGTTTTGCAGAAGATGGTGACTAAACCTCATCTTCATATGTTCTTATCTTCAGCATATTAAGTGACGTGCCTTAACATCGGGCATTCCACAAAAATTCAGAATCAAAACACTTTTAAATCGTGCTTTTTAATAAATAAAACAATTATTTTTATGATCCCGGCACAATTCATAGTCATTATTACCTATAATGGTTTTTCTTAGCAACAAATAAATATGGCTTAAACAATAATTAAAACAAAAATGTGAACTTTAACATCCGTGCAAAATTTAAGAGTACTTTCAGAATAATTCAAACATCTTTCGGAAATGCATGAACTGACTTTTCCTAAAAACTGAAATAATCAGCCGTTCACAGCATTTCCAAGTCTTCATAAAAAGATATCCCACCTTCCATTAAAGTCTGGCGTAAAGGTGTTCATAAGGCTTCTGAGCAGGATGACTTTCAGGTAATTATGCAGTGCATCCGCCGGAGTTTCCTAAAAAGCTCACCGGAACTCCGGAGAGGATTATCACGGGTTTTCGGGAGAATTTTCAGCATACGACCATTAGATAAATATCGTACGTCAATCATAGAAAATAAAAAAATATAAACCTATAATTAAAATATCATCGTAAATATAATAAAAGAAGCCCAAAAGCCAATACTAATAAAGCATCTCGGCAATCTAAACTGTTGGAAAGGGTTATCCCTGCATAAACAGCAAACGCACTGTCGTTATCAGTGACCGCATGCCCAACAGCACACAGGGAGATAACATTATGAATGCAATTTTTAATAAGAACAGCTCAAGCAAGAAGTACCAGTGGAAAAATCTGGGCAATATCAGTATAGGCCGTCCGGATCTTGGGGATACCGTTCCGGTAGCCATATACCGTCAGCTGGAATTCTCACTGATAGAAGTACTCACCAGACGCTACGGTTCCAAGGAAGCCAATGATATCTTCAGGGAAGCCGGTTTTATTGCCGGGGTGGAGTTTGCCAGATTTCATCTCAATACTCAGGCAAGCTTTGATGAGTACATAGGAGAACTGTATGAAGTTCTGTATAAGCTAAAGATCGGCATTCTGAAACTGGAACACGTGGATTCCGACTTTAAGGAGATTATAGTTTCCATTGCCGACGATCTTGACTGCAGCGGTCTCCCGCCTACCAATGAAATGGTCTGTGACTATGATGAAGGCTTTTTAGCCGGAGTGCTGAAGGTATATACAGGAGAAGACTACACCGTAACGGAGATTAACTGCTGGGCAAACGGTGACAGAATATGCCGATTCAGATGTATAAAGGAGCAGAATAAATAAACTGAAGTATTCTGACTAAAAGGCTGTTTCCCCAGCAAGGAAACAGCCTTTTTTCCATAAAAAATTATTTGCCGACTCTTCCGGCAGACGTGTTTACCGAAAAAAAAAATACCTAATCCTAAAAAATCCTGCTTAAATAACCCATTAAAGAACTCCATACTCCAAGAAGGAAGAGGGAAAGAACAATGGAAATCCAGTACCAGCCACGCTTATTTACAAAGTAACAGATAAACGGAGCCAGAATAAGCAGAAGTCCGGCATTAAGGAACTGCTTTGATAAAACTACATTAACAATAAAAATTACACAGGTGATGAGAAAGCCAATCCAGCCTAAAAGAGCATATGGTTTCATAAAAATATCCTTTAAATTTAACTTTAATAATATCAGACTTCTGCTCGTCGCCACGCCGACAGCAGGCAGAAACCGTGAAAATGCTGTCTATGGAAAGACTGCATACCATGGCACGGAGATACCTATACCATACGGAATTAACATATGTAATCCTAAAGAATTACTTAAAAAAAACAGCTAAATTGAATAGGTATTCTGCCTTCGGAAGAGACTCTCAGCCGCTGAGCCCACACCCGGTAAAACAGCCACACACTAAAAAAAACAGCCTGTCTGAGTAAAAAAAAAAGAAGCACCGGCACACGGCAATTTCCACTTAAGGTTTTAGCATCAGCAGGTTGAATTTTTATTATTCTTAAATCCTAAAAATCTGAAACATTATAAACCTGATACCCGGATATCGGCAAACACGGATAATAAAATCAGAGTGGAGATGTCTTATTGTCCGGATTAATTATCCATAAAAACAAACGGTTTTCTTACCTGAAGTCGGTAAATGAAACATAATCACTGCTTACAATTCATTCATAAATATCATGCTGAAGAAGCTCGCACGTAAAACCGCTATAACTGAATTTCCGTATTGAGTAGCTGTGGTTATCGACACATGGAAATCAAATGCATAGAGACGCATTTAAGGTGACAATTCTAAAAGGAAATAAGCAGTAAATAAAAAAAGAAAAGGGAGTCATCTGACTCCCTCGTTATAAGTACCTGGCGATGATCTACTCTCACATAGCGAATGCTACACTACCATCGACGTGACTGCTTTTCACTTCTGTGTTCGGAATGGATACAGGTGGTTCAACAGCACTGTTTTCACCAGGATAATCCTGTGATGAACAATCAAGTTCAAAATAAAAAAGGAAGCTCAAAGCTCCCTTCCATCTTAATAAGTGCCTGGCGATGACCTACTCTCACATAGCGAATGCTACACTACCATCGGCGTCACTGCTTTTCACTTCTGTGTTCGGAATGGGTACAGGTGGTTCAACAGCACTGTCTTCACCAGGCGTATT
>JAEEGF010004126.1_pt1 | contig 10799 bp, 9 predicted proteins | sample 9134171 | NCBI WGS metagenome assembly JAEEGF01 (sample SAMN16246542, study PRJNA631951) | gut metagenome | biome: gut microbiome; feature: rumen; material: AP-attached | host: Bos | place: Iran: Karaj | collected 2018-10 | reverse complement strand
TCCTCAGTGAAGAAACCGACGAGAGCTGGTTTGTAGGAGTCTATCTCAGTCTCAAAAATTGCGTCTGGCGATGAGTCGGTATCCTCGTTGCCGGTGTTGTCGGTAAAGGTGTGCGTGATGTCGCCGTGGTTGAGGCGGCCTGCACCGTAATAGCCTTTCACGATGGATGGAACATCTTCTGCCGCATCCGGCGTATAGGTGTACATCAAGCTGGCGTCGGTGTCGAAGTTGTTGTAGGAGGTTCCGCCCTGGCGGGTCACTTCCGTTGCAGGCACTTTCTCCTCGCGGCTGGAGGTTTCGTAAGCATCATAGCCGGTGGAGGCAGGGGCGGCCTGGGTGTAGTAGCGGAAGTTTTTGGCAGAGCGGTCGATGTGGTTGCCATAGGCCTTGATCATTCCGCCGTTTTCACCGGAGAAGGTGCCGCTTCCCAGTGCGTCGGAGCCTTGAAGCGAGCTGAGCATTGGCTTTTTCGTGTTGAGGAAATAGTTGTTCTCCACAAACACGCTTGCGCCGGTGCAGGCTCCGACACCAAACTTGCCGCAGTTGTCATAGTAGTTGTTCCACACGTGTACGCTCATTGTCCGAACACGAGGATGGCGTGAGTCGGAGTGGTCGAACCAGTTGTGGTCGTAGCTGATGTAGTTCGGTCCACTCTCGTTCTTCATGCCGAACATGTTCGACTTGCCGGTGTCCCAGAAGCGGCAATAGCTCACGGTCACGTATTTGGAGTCGGCCTTCACGTCGATGGAGCCGTCGCCTTTTTCATGGTCACCAGAACCATGTTTGCCGTAGAACATATCGAGATGGTGTATCCAGATGTTGCTGTTGTCGGTGTCGAGGGAGATACCGTCGTCCATGGAGCGGAGGACGGCGAAGTTGCGGAATTCCACACTCTTGCAGTTGCGGACAAGGAATCCGAAGCCTTTCACCGTGGCGTCCTCACCGATGCCCTCGATGGTGATGTTCAGCTCGCTGTCGGCTTTCCGACCTTTGATTTGGATGCCCTCTTCCTTGCTGCCGAGCGAATCGAGGTCGGCTGTGCTCACCATGCCTACGATGCGCACGTCGAGTGGGGTGGTCACATTCCCCTTTTCGTATGCGCATAGGATATGCTGGATGCCAGTGAACTCACCGCTGTTGAGCTTGGCTTTCACGGTTTTGGCGTTCTTGGCCGTGAGATAAAGCACAAGGGCACCGCTTTTCAGCGTGCCGTCGTCGTTGTAGGCGCCTACGCCCTGATAGTTGAGGTGGGAGAAGCCGGCACGGCTGAAATTCTTCACGCTGATACCGTCCTGCTCATTGGCAGCAGCAGTCATCTCCTCGCCGTCGGCATCCACAGGAACCACTCTCACCGCATAGTCGTCTGCTGCTTTCAGTCCCGGAATATCGGCTCGCCCGTAGGTGCCGTAGTTGCGGACCAGCTCATTGTCGATCTTCGTGAACTCAGTGTATTGACCGCCTTTCACATACACGTTGTAGGACGATGCTCCTTCCAGGAGGTTGAAGGTGAGGTAGGCAGACTCCAGCCAACCTTTTGCCTCTGTGATGACCACTTGGTCCTTCACGGCTTTGGAAAACGAGATGCCTGCCACGGTGCCTTCAAACACATCAGGGTCACCGCCTCTGACTGAAGATATTGAGAGCGAACTTCCGTTGATGTCCACATCTTGAACCTCATCGGTGTTGTAATAGAGTTTTGTGCCGTCCGACAAGGCGACTACCATCTGGTTTTTTCCATAGTTTTTCTCTACATTGTAGATTTGCGCATAAAGGGGCGCTGCAAGTAATGAAAGGGCAGCGGCGCAAAGCAGTTGATGGAATGTCTTCATTAGTCCGTCCTCCTTATTTCACGATTACCTTCTTTCCGTCCTGCACGTAGATGCCTTTCGACGGGTTCTTCACTCTCTGTCCTGCCAGACTATAGGTGGGTTTGCCTGGCGTGTAAGCCTGCTTCGGCTGGACCTGCACACTGTTTATGCCGGTGGCATTGTCGAATTGGATTTCCACTTCCGACATGTCGGCAGTCTGGGTGCTGGCATCGTCGTAGGTGAGGATGACGTTGTCGCCACGAAATTCCATGTGGGTCACGTTCTTCTCAACGGTGCGCCCGCCGATGGTCACTTTCTGACCGCCGTCGGCCATGGCCAGGGTTGCGCAGCAGGCCAGAAGTGTGAATAAAGACAATATTCGCTTCATATTCAATATGTTGAAAACTTATTTGTCAATGTTGATTAACTCATACTTTTTGCTGCCGAGACCGATTTTCTCCGCATATTCGGTGATGTAGGTGCCATGCTGGCGGTTGATGCGCTGGATGAGCGGCTTCTCATCGTCACCGGCACTGGCTTTGTGGTTGAACACCAGGTCAAGGCATGCCTGGTCGAGGGCAACAGGGTCGGTGGAGGCAAGAATGCCCATGTCTTTCAGTTTTGGTTCTGCTGGATGACCATCGCAGTCGCAGTCCACCGACATATTGTTCATCACGTCGATGTAGAGAATGTTCTCACCGTGATTGAAATATTCGTGGACTGCCTGAGCTGCGGCAGCCATCGACTCGAGGAATGAATCCTGAGGCTGGGTGTGCTGCCATGCGTCAGGCAGCTTGCTGGTGATGCCATGGGAGTGGATGTAGCCTTTTCCTGCACTTGATGCCACGCCGATGCTGGCGTTTTTCAGAACTCCTCCGAAACCACCCATCGTATGACCCTTGAAGTGAGCGAGGTTGATCATGAAATCGTAGTTAGCCACATGCTCGCCCACAATGTCGTATTTCAAATGCTTCTTGTCCTGAATCGGAATGCGGATCTCACCGAACTCATCCATCAGATCCACAGCGAAGATGGAGTCGAAGCCATGCTCATGGATGGTCTTCCAATGGTCTTTGGGATCCTGACGGGTGCCACCGTAAGCGGTGCAACATTCCACGATGGTGCCGTTCACCTCGTCCACCAGGTTACGGATGAGGGTGGGTTTCAGATAGTGGTTGTTACCTCCTTCGCCGGTGGAAATCTTGACGGCTACACGGCCAGTGGCTTTGCGTCCCACGGCTTTGTAGATCTTGACCAATGCCTCAGGGGTGATGTCTTTGGTGAAGAAAACTTTGGATTGTGCAAATGCCGTTGCTGAAATAAGCAACGAAAGGGTAAAAGTTAATAATTTCCTCATTTCTATTTCATTTAAGTTAGTTAATAGCTTGGCAGGAAATGTGTGTGGAGATACACATTTAAATTTCAAAATTACGGAAAATCAGCGATATCCTTATTTCTTTACGCTACAAAATCAAGATAAATTAACGATTGTTCTGACAATTTAACACAATTTGTTCAAAACGGGTGGTGAAGAGAACAAAAAAGGCGCACCGTTGACGGTACGCCTCATTGTCTGTTGTTTTTCTCATTCTTCTGCTGGCTCTTCAGCTTCATCTGCATCCTCAGTTTCTTCTGCATCCTCACCGGTGATGGAGTTAAGCATGTTGGCAGTGATTTCCTCTGCCTTCTTGTCCATACCGTCAACGCATTTCTCCAGACGCTCGGAAGCCTCCTTGGCGGCACCAGTCTCTTTCAGGTTCCCAAAAGCCTCGTTATTGCTGATTTCCTCAATTTTCTGAGCAAAAGCAGTGAGATCATCCATGGTCTTGGCGTTTTCAAACTGAGCGATAGCCTCGTCAACAGCCTTCACAAATTCTCCCTCCACTTTTGGGTCGTTGGAACAAGATAAGCAGAACACAGCCACAAGAGCGACTAATAACAAAGAAATCTTTTTCATTTTCTGATGTTGATGGGTTAATAATAAGGTTGCTAATATATTCATTGCAAATATAGGTCAAAAATTGCGGCTGGCAAAATTAGTCTGAAAAAATAATCAGATAATCGCAAATATTTCGTAACTTTGCACTTTAAAGCATATAAGCATAGTTTTTTATACTCAATAAGCAAAATTTTTTATGAAAAGAGACAGCGAAATCTTCGCTCTGATTGAGAAGGAGCATCAGAGACAGGTGAAAGGCATGGAGCTGATTGCCAGTGAGAATTATGTGAGCGACCAGGTTATGGAGGCACAGGGGTCATGTTTGACAAACAAATATGCAGAGGGCTATCCAGGCAAGCGCTATTACGGCGGATGCGAGGTGGTGGACCAGACGGAGACGTTGGCCATCGAGCGCGTGAAGAAACTCTTCGGTGCTGAATATGCCAATGTGCAGCCGCATTCAGGCGCACAGGCCAATGCAGCCGTGCTGCTTTCAGTGCTCAAGCCAGGCGACACCTTCATGGGACTGAACCTCGACCACGGTGGTCACCTTTCTCACGGAAGCCATGTCAACACCTCTGGTATCCTTTATAATCCGGTAGGCTATAACCTCAACAAGGAAACTTGCCGCGTGGATTACGACGAGATGGAGAAGCTGGCTCTTCAGCACAAACCAAAGCTCATCATCGGTGGTGGTTCCGCTTACAGCCGCGAGTGGGATTATGCCCGCATGCGCAAAATCGCCGACGAGGTGGGCGCACTCCTTATGATAGATATGGCGCACCCAGCAGGACTTATCGCTGCAGGACTGCTCGACAACCCGCTGAAATATGCACATATCGTCACTTCCACCACACACAAGACACTGCGTGGACCGCGTGGAGGTATCATCCTCTTGGGAAAAGACTTCGACAACCCATGGGGACTCACCACTCCGAAGGGAGAAATCAAGAAGATGTCGCAGATTCTCAACTCTGCAGTCTTCCCAGGACAGCAGGGCGGTCCGCTCGAGCATGTCATCGCAGCCAAGGCAGTGGCATTCGGAGAGGCGCTCCAGCCTGAGTTCGTGGAGTATCAGAAGCAGGTGAAGAAGAATGCCGCTACTCTCGCACAGGCACTCATCGACAGAGGATTCTTCATTTGCTCAGGAGGTACCGACAACCACTCCATGCTGGTGGACCTCCGCACAAAATATCCAAATCTTACCGGTAAGGTGGCGGAGAAAGCCCTCGTGGCAGCCGATATCACTGCCAACAAGAACATGGTGCCGTTTGACACCCGCTCTGCATTCCAGACTTCGGGTATCCGCCTCGGTACACCAGCCATCACCACACGTGGCGCCAAGGAATATCTCATGCATGAGATTGCCGACATGATTGAGACCGTGCTCAACGACCCTGAGAACGACAAGGTGATCAGCAGCGTGAGAGAGAAGGTGAACCACATCATGGAGGAATATCCGATTTTCGCTTGGTAAACTGACATGGCGGATGCTTTCCGCTGAATAACAATAAAACCTGAAATGAACAGCACCATGTCCTGCAACATCAACGACAACGACATCCAGCAATTTGCCGTGACGCAAAAGCCGTCACTGCTCGGGATGACGGTGAAGGAGATGCAGGACATGGCGCTTTCGTTTTCTTTGCCCAAGTTCGTGGGTAAGCAGCTGGCGCAGTGGGTGTATGGAAAATGTGCCCGCTCGTTCGAAGATATGACTAATATCTCGCTGAAAAACAGACAGCTGCTCGACGAAAACCTGACGATGGGGACCGCTGAACCACTCCAAACGCTGGTCAGTGTGGACGGAACAGAGAAATATCTTTTCCCCACCTGCTCCGGACAATTCATCGAGACGGTCTATATCCCCGACAAGGATAGGGGAACCTTGTGTGTTTCTACCCAAGTGGGCTGCAAGATGAACTGCCTCTTCTGCCAGACAGGCAAACAAGGATTCCACGGCAACCTCATCGCCACCGACATTCTGGCGCAGGTGCAGTGGGCAATCCGGGAGAAAGGCATCACCAACATCGTGTTCATGGGGCAGGGAGAACCGTTCGACAATCTGGACAACGTGATGCGCGCCATTGAGCTCCTCACGGCTGAGGATGCCTTCGCTTGGAGTCCCAAGCGGATTACGGTGTCAACTGTGGGGCTGAGGAAGAACCTCAGACGGTTCTTGGAGGAGTCGCAGTGCCACCTCGCCGTCAGCCTCCATTCGCCCATCCATGAGCAACGCCTGCAATTGATGCCAGCGGAAAAGCAGTTTGAGGCGGCTGACATCATCCAGTTGCTCAGGCAATATGACTTCGCACATCAACGGAGGCTTTCGTTCGAGTACATTGTGTTCAAGGGGCTCAACGATTCCAAGCTCCATGCCGATGCGCTGTTGAAGCTGCTGAGGGGATTGGACTGTCGCGTGAACCTCATTCGTTTCCACAAAATACCGGATGTGGGGCTTGAAGGGACAGACGATGCTCACATGACGGCTTTCCGGGACTATCTCACCCACCATGGACTGTTCACCACTGTCCGTGCTTCACGCGGTGAGGACATCATGGCGGCTTGCGGACTGCTGTCCACAGCCAATCAAACTGAAAACAAAAACGGGTGAATCAACCCATCAACTCAAAGAAGGTCCGGAAAAAACATGAAGGACCACTTATTTTAGAATGATATGAAAAAGGCTCTTTTCTCAATGCTTATCGTGCTGCTGACCGTGGCTGCATCGTGTAACCGGAGGCAGAACACCAATAAACCTTTGCTTACCCCTTCTTCGTCGGGCAATCCCTACGAGGTCATGGTGGTGGCGGAGGACTCCATCTGGGACGGATATGCGGGACGTGCGCTGCGGCGTGTGCTCAACAAACCGGTGCCTATGCTTCCGCAGGACGAGCCGTCTTTTCATGTCACCCGAATACGGCCGAAAAACTACGACCGGATCATGAACCTGTTCAGAAACATCATCGTATTCAAAATCGACGATGACTTCCGACAGGGCAAAATCAAGTTCGAACGCAATGTGTTCGCCTATCCGCAAGCCATTGTCACTATTCATGCGCCCAACACAAGGGTGGCATCCTCCTATATCACGGAAAACACCACGTCCATCATCGACTTCTTCTACAACGAGGAACTCAATCGTCAGGTGGAAAGCCTGAATTTCAGCTATAATCCCATTTTCAGCGATTCGCTGAAGAAGGTGCTGGGATGCGACATGCTCATCCCGCCCGACATCGCCAAGATGAAAATTGGAAAAGACTTCATCTGGGCATCGAACGACGGACTGCAGACAGTGCAGAACATTGTGGTCTATGCCTATCCATACTCCACTCAGAAAGTGTTCGACAAACACAGCTTCATCGCGCTGCGCGACACTTTTATGGGCCGGAACATCCCAGGCTATAACCCAGGAAGTGTGATGCAAACGAATCCAGAATGCGTGGATGTGAGAAACTACACGCAGAACGGGCAATTCATTCAGGAAGCGCGTGGACTTTGGGAAATGTCGGGCGACGCCATGGGCGGCCCATTCGTTTCGCAGTCGCGTGTGGATTCTGTGAACAACCGGGTAATCGTGACGGAGGCATTTGTCTATGCGCCGAGCAAGATGAAACGCTCCATGATTCGCAGACTCGAGGCGTCGCTTTATACATTGAGAATGAACGTAAAAGAAAAATAACATATAGATTGTCGCTTCAAGCGACATTCAGAAATTAAAGAAAAATATTGAAATTATGCAAAAAATAAAGGTGGGTATCTCACAAGGTGACATCAACGGAGTGGGGTATGAGGTGATTCTCAAGACATTTGCAAGCGAGGAGATGCTCTCGCTCTGCACACCGGTGATTTTCGGCTCTCCGAAAGTGGCGGTATATTACAGGAAATCGGTTGAGAACGCACCAAACTTCAATGTGGTGGATCGTCCGGAAAAGGCACGCGATGGACAGTTGAACATCGTGGACTGCCTGGGCGATACGGAAGTGAAGATTGAACCGGGAACTCCGACTCCTGAAGCCGGTTCAGCCGCTTTTAAGGCATTGGAAGCTGCTGTGAGCGCACTCGATAACCAGCTCATCGACGTGCTGGTGACAGCGCCTATCAACAAGAATACCATACAGAACGATAAGTTCCATTTCCCTGGACACACCGAATACATTGAGCAAAAGGCTGGTGGCGGACAGCGTGCGCTTATGATTCTGATGAACGAAAGCCTGCGTGTGGCGCTGGTCACAACTCATGTGCCAGTGTCGAAAATCGCACAGAAAATCACCAAGCAGAACATAGAGGCGAAACTGAACATCCTGGACGACACGCTCAAGCGCGACTTCGCCATCGATAATCCTCGCATTGCCGTCCTTTCGCTCAATCCCCACTGCGGCGACAACGGCGTGATTGGCAACGAGGAGCAGGATGTAATCATACCAGCTATACAGGATTCCTTCAAGAAAGGCATCCGATGCTTCGGACCATACGCTGCCGACGGTTTTTTCGGTTCTGGAAACTATGCCCGCTTCGATGCCATCCTCGCCATGTATCACGACCAGGGGCTGGCTCCGTTCAAGGCACTTGCCATGGATGACGGCGTGAACTACACGGCTGGCCTGCCCGTTATCCGCACATCGCCGGCACACGGAACGGCATACGATATCGCAGGAAAGGGAGTGGCAGACGAGAATTCTTTCCGCCAGGCTGTCTATACAGCTATCGACATCTTCAGAAACCGGAGCCGCTATGAGGAAGCATACGCGCATCCACTCAAAAAGCAGTATTACGAGAAACGTGACGACAGCGATAAGCTGAAACTCGATCAGGTGACAGAAGACGACCAAATCTGATGAAAAATAAGACCAGAAACATATTCTTTTTGGTAGGACTGGTGTTCGTGGTGCTGATGATTCTCACTTTCAAGGTGAGTTTCCGTGAGCTGTGGCAGCAGATTTGCCATGCTGGCTACTGGCTGGTGGCCATCATCGGAATGTGGGTGCCGCTCTACATCATGAACACGTTCACCTGGAGAACCATATTGCTGGGCAGTGGAGAATGCAACATCCCTTTCTGGAAACTACTCAAAGTGACCATTTCCGGATTTGCACTCAACTATGCCACGCCGGTGGGACTGATGGGAGGTGAACCTTATAAAATCATGGAAATCAAACCTTACGTGGGGGTGCAGAGAGCATCCTCATCGACGGTGCTGTTCGCCATGATGCATATCTTCTCCCATTTTTGGTATTGGATCACTGCATTGGTTCTCTACCTGATTTTCATGCCGGTCAACATGTTGATGGGAATCCTGTTGTCCATCGTGGCACTCTTTTGCATCGCAGGCATCTATTTCTTTGTGAAAGGCTATAAGAACGGAATGGTGGTGAAACTCATCCGTTTCGTGTCACGAATTCCGGGATGCAGGAAATGGGGAAAGAAGTTTTCGGAAAAATATGCCGACGACCTCAAGAAAATCGATGGACAGATTGCCGACCTCCACAAGCAGAATAAGAAGTATTTCTTCATCTCTTTCTTTTTGGAATACATCGGACGCATTCTCCAGTCGTTCGAGATTTTCTTCATGCTCATGCTCTTTGCCGACCAAGAGCCGGGAGTGATGCTTTTCGTGCAGTCGCTCATTATTCTGGCTTTCACTACGCTCTTTGCCAACCTGCTGTTTTTCATTCCGTTGCAGCTGGGCGGACGTGAGGGCGGTTTCGCCATGGTGGTGTCGAACCTGGGTATGACCATTCAGGTGAGCATGTCGATCTCCATCATCTCCCGTGTCAGGGAAATTTTCTGGACCTCCCTCGGTCTGCTCCTGATGAAAGTGGGGAACAAGAGCGTGGAAGTTCCTCAGCATGAGGAATATACTGATTCATGACTTTTATTTAAAAAGGAACTATAAATCAATGGTATTTGCAATATTGGCAGCGGGTGAAGGCTCACGGTTAGCCCAAGAGGGGGTGGAAGTGCCGAAACCGCTGGTGAAAATCAATGGGGTTCCGATGATAGACCGCCTGCTGGGCGTGTTTGGAAGAGCAGGAGCGGAGAAAGTTGTCATTATCGCCAACAACCTCCATCCTGCAACACAGCAACATCTGCAACAGCTGAAAGCGGATGGCATGCCGATTGAGCTGGTGGTGAAGACCACCCCCAGTTCCATGCACAGCTTTTATGAGTTGAAGCCTCACATCGGAGAGGGTAAATTCTGTCTCACCACGGTTGACACCATTTTCAGGGAGGAAGAATTTCTTCCTTATATTCAGGCGTTTCAGAAGTCGGAAGACGACGGACTGATGGCGGTCACCGATTATATCGACGACGAAAAGCCGCTCTATATATCCTGCGATGCACATGATTACATTACTGGTTTCCACGACTCGCTCGAAGATTTCGAAAAAAGCGGGCTGGCAGAGCGATGCGGTTCGCGCTGCGATGTGATCTCTGGTGGCATCTACTGCCTCGACAGCAAAGCCTTCGCCACACTCGACCGATGCATGGAGGCAGGTATGTCGAGAATGCGGAATTTCCAACGGCAACTGATTGCCGACGGTCTGAGCATCAAGGCTTTTAAGTTTTCGAAAATATTGGATGTCGACCATGTGGGCGATATTCGCAAAGCGGAGGCGTTCCTGCGATGAAGTGGCTGGGCGTGACAAGAGCCAAGAGGTTCTCACCAGGGATGGCCGATAAGGACCTTGCCATCATGAAGGCCGTGGCGGACTTACTTGTGGCTGAAGGAAGCCAGATGGAACTCTGTACGGAAGAAAATTTCGAAACAGAGACCGACCTGGACCGGTGGCGGGAGGTGGATGGTGTGTTCACCATGCTCCGTGGAGAGAAAGCTCTTGAACAACTCCAACGCCTTGAACTGAAGGGTATTCCTGTGTTGAACCCCACAGCGGGAATACGGAACGCGGAACGGAAAAACATTACGCGTCTGATGATGGAACATGGCATTCCTATGCCGCAGACCTGGAGGGTAGATGAGACCCAGATGCCGGATTGTTCCTTTCCTTGCTGGCTGAAACGGGCTGATGGGTGGGCGCAACAGAGAAAAG
>JAEEGF010293389.1_pt1 | contig 10800 bp, 11 predicted proteins | sample 9134171 | NCBI WGS metagenome assembly JAEEGF01 (sample SAMN16246542, study PRJNA631951) | gut metagenome | biome: gut microbiome; feature: rumen; material: AP-attached | host: Bos | place: Iran: Karaj | collected 2018-10 | reverse complement strand
GTGCCGCTGCATGTTTCGGATGATAATACGCGAACTCTAGTAGGAAGATAATTATTCACTTCCATAAACCGAATAGCAATTATACGATTGAACCAAGTATATGCAGTTTCCTCTATAACTTGATCAAAGCCTTGATTCCTTATAGCTCTTACTAAATTAGCTCGGCGTTTTATATCACCACCATAAATTCTGTTTTCTGTTCCGGCCACAGTTTCATACAGTTCATAGTCTTCACCCTTTTGCACTGGCGATTTGCACTCATCCTTTGTAACACCATAAAACCCCGCTTCAGTTACAGCTGATTTCATAAGCATATTTCTTGCCTCTATTGCGAAGTTTTTAATTACAGACTTATCCATATCAATTCCTCTCTACCAAATTTCTTTTTTAGGAAACAAAGAATATAGGATCAGCGTTCAATAAAATTCTTTTCAAGATAATCAACAAACCTTTCTGCCGAAATAGGCTGTGGTGATCTTAAAACAAGGCCATATCCGCTTCCTAACTCACTTTTGCAAACATCACTTATAGCAAATGGATTGCATTCTTTTAGTCCATCAACATGGAAGCATTTGTACCTATTAGGCTTAGCAAATGGATTCTTTTCAGAAACTGCTTTAACCTTAGCACTTGCAACAACAGTCCAGTTATTATTTCTCTTTACTATTAGATAAACAAGCTGTCCCGTAGGAATATTTCCATGATTGCTCGCTCCAATAATTCCTTCTTTAAGAGAAATATTGACATTTTCCTCAGCATTTCCGTAACAAATAAGGTAAATAGATTTCATGACTTTCCTCCAATTAAAATCTTTTGTGCTCTTGTATAGGTCAACTAAGTTTAATAATTGTGTTTTCTTCAAGTTGCGCCATGAGTGCTGTTCTGAGCTCTTCTATAACAGAATCGACATCCTCTTTTGTCTTGATTGTATATGTCTTACTACCAGTTACTGACCTAAATGATACTGGTTTTGTCTTAGTTACTGTTGCCGGTTTTGGCATAGTGGAAGTATTTGTATTGCCTCCCGATGACTCCTGCTCTTTACGCTTGAGATCAGCCTGGTACCTATCTTCCTCTGTCTGAATATCCCTCAAGCAGTTCTGCTGAAGAGCATTACTCTCAGAAGTAATACCGTTAAGTGCCGCTACATCATTGCAGGTCTTAAGTTTCTCAATAAGAGCGCTGAACTTAGAATCAATTTTCTCTACAAGCTTCTGAGCATATGGCCTATCAGACGGAATAGCATCCTTTACCATTTTCCAGTCTTGATATACTTCAGGCTCAATACGCTGACTGTCCTTATCAAGAAGCTGCCCTATAGCTGTCATAAGCTTTTTATCGTAATCTTCCAGTTTCGGAATAAATGAATAAGGTTTTTCTACACTTGTAATCTTCTTGATATTAGCTGCGTAATCAATTATCTCCGGATCAGAAATATAGTTCTTACTAGCCTCATAAATACCGAGCGTGCGGCATGCATGGATATACTTCTCCTTCTGAGGGCCACCAAGGAACTTATTTAGATCTCCAATATCAAGTCCTACCTCGATGAAATCATCGCAGAGCTCATCAGCTCTCTTATAGAAGCTCATAGGATCACTGATTTTAAGCGTATCATCTATAAGTCTGAGCGCCTTTTCAAGAATAGTTTTTCCTGGAAGTCTGCTGTTTACGCCATAGTCTTCTCTAAGAACTTCCTCTATCGCAGCCTTCTTATTTTCAGCATAACTACGATAATCTCGCATAAGATTATCCTGGTCATCAGTTGTAACTGTTTTTCCAAAGAACTCTCGGATTATATCCTTAACTGACTTGATATGCTGCTGCGGAGCTACTTCTTTTATCTCAAGAAGAACTTTCTCTCTATATTCGCGCTTAGTAATGTACTTGTATGCATCCTCCGGAGTTGTACTAGCAGGAGTATAGATGATGCTGTTCATCTTAAGGCTGATCTGACCTTTGCGATATAGAGTAGCTATGAGATATTCCACATCTTCTTCAATATATCCATATGGCGGATTCATGAAGCAATCCAATGCCTGTTTTACAGAATACTGCGCAGCTGTCTTCCCGGCATATCTGATTTCCTCAACAACAGCCTGCAACGCATCATGGTCTGGCTCATCTGTAACGCCAAAGGACGCAAGTGTTATCGATGTCTTCGTCTGTTTTAGGACATCCATGATATCAGCCTGGCTGGGCTGACTTTGCATATCCTTCAACTTGTGATATTCAGAGTCAATAAGCTTTCCAAATGCTTCATTGATACGTCCTACAACATCTTTAGTCTTGGAATTGAGCTTAGCTCCTGCAACATAGATTGATGCACTTTCAAGTGCGAACCTTACATAATCGCTGACTCTCTTTGCCTTTTCAGAACGTTCTTTTCTCTTGTTGGCACTGATAATGTCAAAATCAGTAAGATTAGTTGAGCTGGGATCATTTAAAAATGCCTCGATTTTCTTCATACCTTCAATCTCTGAAAGATATGCATAGTCATCAGAAAGTCTTACCACTACATTCTTCTGCTGGGTCGAAAGCATTCCAAGAGCAATCTCATCTTCCTGACCACTATATGCGGTAAGGATTTTGAGACCTATCTTATGAGACATATTGTTCCTATATGCCTTATCATCTATGAACTGATTAAATGAGAACTGATATCTCGGATTATATCTGTACTTGTTGTTCGGAAGTACAATAACTTCTTCAAACGCGACCTGTGCCACATAATCAACAACATCTTTGGGATCTACATTATAATGCTGGATTCTAAGTTCTGCTTCCTGTTCTTCGTTAGTAAGGAATACATACTCATCACCATTTTTTTGAACAAGAGCTTCATCGCAAAGGCTTCTTAGAGATTTTTCGACCTTTTTTGTAAGTTCCAACCTGTCCTCATTAAGCTGAGTAATCATCAACGTTGTTAGATTCTCAACATCTCTTTTAAAGCCATTGACATGCTTTATCATAAAAAGAACCTTTAATAGCTCTATGTCAAAATTATTTAACCTTGTATTTCGTGAAGCCTGAGTAATTACTATCCTATGTGTATGATCAATAAAGTCATCCAGCGCATTATAAAATGCATTGAATGGAACAAGAACTCCTTCGCGCTCTTCAGAAAGTTTCTCTACAGCTTCTTTAAATAACGCCAACAAGGATCTCTCTCCATCAGCCAAATGCTTTCCACTAGATGAATGCAATCTTACAGCAGTCAAAACTTTCCCCGCTAAAATGAACTGATATCCAACAAACGGATACATATCGATAAAATCATTAGCATCAGCATAGAAAGGCATACCTGCTGCCTTCTTTTCATCAAAATCCAGATTCATTTTTATCCAGTCTTTATTCTTCTCATAAAGATCGGCTACTATAGGTCTTGCTTCCTCTTTCTTGTACAAAAGACGTTTTCTAATAACCTCGCCTGCATCAGCGGATGACAAGGCAATTCTTGTAGCAAATCTTCCCTGAATCTTAGAAAAGTCTTCACCCATTGTTTTTGTAATAGAATCTATATCCTGCTGGGATGTTACAATAATCCAAGCTTTTCCTCCACAAGCTACTCCAAGATCTTCTGTAACAGTTTGGAGATTAAGCATGAGCTTACTATCGTCAGAAATATACTGTCCAATTTCATCAACCAGGAATAATACGTGATGGTTTGGACCTTTCTTCTCACAATACTTTTTTACATACTCAGCAAATTTATCTATTGAAAGGCTGTATGAATTCTCTGCATTCTCTGCCCAGTTCCTTGCGGCATCTTCACTCATAATTCCCATATCTACAACAGTCTGAACTATGGAATCCTGAACAAAGTAGTAGTCCTCTCTGGCTTCTTTCCAGGGAGTTCCTTCTGCTTCTTCGAACTTTTCTTTGAACTCTTCATACTTTCCATCTTCATCGAGCTTTCTTTCGAAATCTGCCAAAAATGGAATTGAGCCACAATATCCAAGATGATCATTAAAGACCTTCATGAATACATCTTTGATAGCTTCCTTGTTAATCTTTGAGTCAGTTGTGCTTTTGGAATCAACGTTAAAAAGAATGACATCAAAGTCCTTATGCTCTTCTGCAACTTTGGCAATCTTATCCTTGAGGCTCTTATCCTCTACCTTTACTCCCTCAGTAAAGAAAGAAACTGCTTCCTTTTTTACGCCCTCATCATTCTCTACAACTCTGTTGTCCAGAATATATGAAAGAATCTTAAGAAGGTGTGACTTACCGGATCCAAAGAAACCGGAAATCCACACACCCATATTGTCTGTTCTTCCTGTAAGGCTCTTTGTATATGCATCAAAGAATTTGTTCATGTACTTGTTGAGCTCTTCGGTAACAACGTACTCATCCAGTTCCTGAAATACATTTTCATCGTCCTTCTGACCAACCTTGATAACACCCTTAATATCTCTGCTAATGGGCTTTTCAAACATATCTTGAATCTTCATCTGTGTAACCTCCTGTTATACGATAAGCGGAAATGCTCTGTAGTAATTGCCGTCAGTAATTGTTCCGAACAAGCTTAAGCTCTGTCCATTCCACGTGCCTGGGTAGAACATAACCACCGGAACATTATCAAGAACCTGATGCAGATTGTTGAGTATGTTGTGAGATCTGACAAATGGAAATACCTTTCCAACTCCGGTCAGAAACACAACTGCATCCTTGGGTGTATTCTCAACAATTCTGTTCACCAATAGATTGTCATCGTTCGTAAGTCGAAGCATCTTGGTAACTGCCTTATACAGATAATCCATTCCTTTATCAGCTTCGAACTTGATACACTTATCCAGGTATCCCTTCTCTTCCAAGATCTGTATGACCATTTCATATAGGTCAAATTCTATAATCTGGAAACCATCCGCCTCCGGGTTATTCTGCTTCTTAAGAGCTTTGACCTTTTCTCTGATAATCAGTTCATCACATGGTTCATAATCAAACACATAGTAACGAACCTCGTTGGCCACTCCCCTATTTGCAAGGAAGTCTTCATCTGAGATTCTGTCCCAGATCTTATCCAGTCTTTCCTGAAATTCCATTTATCTCTCTCCTGTAAGTGCTGCCAAATATTTTTCCATTGCATTTTTCTGAAGTGCAAATCTTAAATCCGGATCAATATATGGTTTTAGTATTTTTCTATCCTTAGTCTTTCCAGTCAGCAGACCTGCCTCAAACATATACTTGCAATAAACCTGCTTTAACTTCTTAATAGATGTATCTGTAATAGCTGCAACCTTTTCGTTCTGATCCTGCTTATCTTTAAAGAAAATGTTCAGATCTGCATCTGTAATTTCTGTCCCACCAAGAAAAAGCTTATCCCTGAACACTTCGTACATAAGGTCGAACAGTAACTTGTCTGATGCCATACATCCTATAAAAGCGATTATCTTAGCAGTATTGATATCAGAAGTAACCATCATCTTTCGTAGATCTTCCGGCAGTGCTTCTAAGCGTGATCTTATGCAGCCAAATTCATTTTTTAACCTATCCGCAGATTTTTGCTGATATAGGTTATCCTCTATAACAATATCCTTAACCTCATCCATAGTGTGAGCATTCAGAAGCCTTGCGGTCTCCCTTGTCTCGACAAACCAGAAGAGATATTTTGTCGCACTTGCGTTATATTCCATGTCAATCCACCTTCTCTTCCTTGTTGTCTTTTTCAAAGCTCATTATGTCGCCTATATTACAATCCAGATACTCGCAGATTCTCTGCATGACATCCATGGAAACACTTTCGCCCTTTCCCATCTTCGCCATAGTAGCAGAGCTGATATTGAGTTTTGCTGCAAGATCTTTCTTGTACATGTTTCTGTCTATGAGCATTTTCCATAATCCGTTGTATGAGATAGACATAAATTTCACCTTTCACTACAAGCAAACAGCTTTCTGTCTGCATTGACGCGTCTAGTAAAATTCTATCATATAGGCACTTGCAAGTCATGTTAAAACTTTAGAAACCTAAATTTAGATTTTATTCAAAAAAATTTCAATTTTTAGGAAATAAAATACCTAAAATACCTATCCCACATAAAAATTTAGGACAGTCATAGCTCCTCTCCCAGATAGATCAACTTCATGAGTTCTCCTTTTCTTTCCTCTGCCTCTTCTTTTGCCAATTTTTTACAAAGATGACAGCCCCTGTCTCATTGCTATTCATCCGTTGTCCTCCGTATCTAGTTCTTTAACTCTCTTGAGCCAGTTCAGGATGGTTCCATCCTTGAAAAACTTCAAGAGTATACCCTCGCAGAAACGATCTGTCCTTTGTACAGCAAAATACATCATAAAGACATCTTCAATAGTCAGTTCCTCTATTGGAACTTTTTGCAGTTCTTCAACAGGAAATCCTTGTGACAATCCACTTATATAGCCCCTACCGATTAAATATCGCATATAATTATGCCATTCAAATTCCGGATGCTGTTTTTCTATCCTTGCCATCTCGGACAGAAATGAATATACAGCCGGAGTAAATGACACATGTGGCATTACATATGGATTGGCCGGAGTACCATCCCCCTTCTGCTGCATGTTCCATCCACCATATATATCTTTTTCCATTATCGGAATAAGTTCTGTTAGTGATTCGTATTGTTTACTCATATTCAAAATCCTTTCCTAAGACAAATCCCTTGGAAGAGAAATTCACATTTCTTTCCGTTCCTTCAAAAACATCAACATATAATCTGTGATTCGGTTAAAGGGCTAATGCACCAGAAGACATCCCTTTCAGAAGAAAATCCACATACTCTGCTTGTTGAACCCTTCTTATGTTTTTCTCCTTTTTGTGTCTTTTCTTTGTTCCTCCGACATACTTATACTTTCTTTTCTGATATGAATATAACGGATGCTCACTTCTAAAAGAATCATGCTCATCGATATACTTCAGATACCCCAATATAGTTTCAGAATACGCGCTTTGATAATGATATCCTTTTATTACTTCATTTTCCTCTCTGGACGCACCGGATGTGTTCCTATGGTATAGGAACGCTTTTCCATGCTTATGGTTATAAACAAGTTTCCATCTTCCAACACTTGAGATCACATCAACGGTACCATCAGTCCTATCAAACAATAAATATATTCCATGAGTCTTTTCATATGCTTCTATTTCCGCTGATTCTTCATGAATCAATTTCATCAGAGAAGAACAATACTTGCAGTACTGATACCCCTGATCTCTTGTTTCCCTTGAAGTACTCAGCCTGACAGCATTTTTCTTTGATACAATTTTCGTATAACGGCAACTATCATGATGAAAAAGTTTCAGATCCGAATTACTACTGCTTATATATCCCATAATTCTACGCTCCTTTCGATAACAAATTTTATCCCTAAAAACACCGATAGGGATGCCTCTGATAGCATCCCCCAAAAAACTTTTTCATATCCTCTTGCCGAGTACCGGATTGTTAAGATTTCATCCCCATCTCTTAGCTTACATCTCCTTATACTCTATTAATGACACATTACCAGTCCCATAAAAATGACAGTATTACCGAACAGATGATCATATTTTACTTGAAAGGTTCACTGTACCCAGGCAGTTCACTAGTTCGCAAGCAGGGCCTCAGTATCCACCGAGGCGGCTTGTTGGGGAAATCCCCAATCCCCTTTGAACAAATTTTCAATTTGGCTACGCTCTCTCCGAGCGCTAAGTGATGATCGCCAGGAACCTGGCAACGAAAAAAAGATGGGCGCCCCATTACGAAGCACCCGTAGATTAACGTGACTGATCACGTTCTTTCTTTTTGTCCTGATCAGGAAGTCTCTCATTTCCTGTCTCAAGAAGTTTATCGATATCATATTTTGCAATCTGGTATTTGGTCATCTTCTCTTTCACATCCCGGTACTCTGAATAAAGAGCCTTCTTCTGTGAAAGCAGCTGCTGGAATTCCATGTTTAGTTCACTGACCTTGGGAATCTTTTTTGACCCAAGCTTCTGAAAAGCATCTTTGGAAGCCTTATGAGTCATGATCTCATCTTTGTGCTCTGCAAAAAACTTTTTGCTATAACCGCTCTCGCGATACTTAACATAAATGTCCCTGGTCTTGGAATAATTTATGATATGACCACGCAGCTCTGAAATTTCATCCATGCGTTTTTCTATCCGCTTTATCTCGGAGCTGACTTCATTGAATCTGTCTGCATAGCTTCCGGCTTTCTCCGCAAGTTCTTCATAAGTCCGAAGTCCCTGTTCCTGGAAAAAGAGAATCGCCTTCATGACGTTTTTCACATTGTACTTCTTTGCCCAGAGTTCATACCCAGGGCCTTTACCTTTTGCCATGATGTCCTGAATGGAAAGAAGCAGGTCAAACTTGTCATCCTGTTTTGGAATAGTCCTGAAGTTGTGACCCTTACCGATATCACCGATCTTACTTCTGATATCAGCTTCACTATAACCATCCCCAAGAGATCGGAACCTGATGAACCGGGTCTGTCCTTTTCCACGGAGGGCTGTATGCTTTCCTCGTTTGATCTCATAACCCTGGCTCTGCATTTCCAAAAGAAAACTGTCAAAGTCCTTCGGTCTTCTTGAAAGTGCAATGTCGACAGATTCCCTGATGGCATCACGGAACGCAGCCCGCTGAGGAAAGACTGTCCTCTTTTCCCTTTCACCGTACTGTCTTGGAACGATCACGGACAATCCATGCTCCAGACAAATGAGGTCGCTAACTTTCTGAAGGGCAAGTCCCGACTTGTGAAAGTCCCTGAACTTCTTTGTGTGTTTTATGTTGGATGCACAGAACACAACATGATTATGGATGTGTGCCCTGTCAGTATGCGTTGCCACGATAAAAGCATGATTACCTTTTGTAAAACGCATGGCTGTCTCGTAGCCAATCCGGTTTGCTTCTTCCGGAGTTATCTCCCCAGGTTTAAATGACTGCCTTATCTGATAGGCAATCACTTCATGATCATATTTTCTTCTCGCTCTTTTTTCATATTCCCGGTAAGACAGAAGGAACTCTTCTGCAACTGCTTCTTCAGAACAAGCATATGATGAAACGAGTTCCTTATTCTCTGTCTTATCAGGATTCTCAGCATAATCAGTCTTGGCCTTTATACTGTCCTTTAGCGTCCACCCCTTACTGATATGCATAGCCATGAGTCTTGTTGCTGCCATAACTTCTCCTAATATATATTGGAAAGTCTGATGAGTATATCCTTAAGCACATCCCATATCTCCTGCTGCTGACCTTTAAGCACATTGATTTCTTCTATATAAATACTGCCGGTTTCATTTGCTCTCTTTGCATACTGATTAAGGTTATTGCTGTTGATCTTAAGAAGCCTCACCACTTCATTCACATCTGTCAGATCCAGCATTATCATGTATCCGTCCAGTGCCATCTTCCTCATATATGCGCTGAGGTTGGTAACTCCAGCTTCCTTCATACGGTTCAGGATTTTTTCTTTATCTTCACTGGACAATTTGATATGGATCTCTGTATCGGTCTTCATATCAGAGCACCAACTCAGGAACCACACCTCTGTGCGGAACATGATCTTCATCCGGCTTGCAGTCACGGAGCATCCTTAGAAGAGATGCCTTCTCTTCTTTTTCATGATTCCTCACATGATGTGGCTCAGACTTAACAGGTACGGAATCCTTCTGATACCCTTTTTCCACATCATCAGGAATTCCGTTGGCATTATCATCAATGACATTAACTACGTTATTGATGATTCCATCCAAGTTGTTATCATTCTGCTCGACCTGGTCCTCAAGTCCCCTTCTGACATTACCGATAGTATTTGGATCCAGTTCCTGGGGAAGCTTCATACCAAACTCCGTCCTGACCTTATACTCGATAAGGGAAAAGACATATGAAGGCATTGTCCTGACATCACGTTCCCAGTCCTGCATGGTTCTGTAAGGGATATCAAGATATTCAGCAAACTCTTTTCTGTTCATGCCGGTAGACTCACGAAGCTGCACAAAAAGTTCGCCCTGTGAAATATCCCCTGTGACCATGGGCATTACATTTGTATCGCGTTCTGCTCCTGCAATCTGAGTCGGAGCCTGCACATTTCCATTTACTTCATCCCATTTTTCAATGGGTATTCCTGTTCTTGGTTCCATGATATTCTCACTCCCCTCTTCGCTTTTTTTGAGGAAATCGGATCTCGAAGTGTGGTCTCTCGTCCTCATCAAGTGTCATGTCTACATAACAGCTGAACGTATTGCCTGTTCTCTTTGAAACACAGTTCTCCAGCTTAACAGTTCCGCAGTTTAAGAGATCATCTGCAACTTCCCTTGTCATCTCCTTGCCGATTGCCTGAAAAAATCTATTATTCTTCCATAAAGCAAAATGGCACTCCATGTTATCACAGAAGAATCCCTTATCTCTCTCGATAACATGAGTACCACATGCAGGACAATCACCTACGATATCATCACTGTTATAGACCTGCTTTGCTCCGCTGCCATCTTCAAAATTTCCAAATGGAAGCTCATCACCGCCGCCCTCAGAAGCCTTTCTCTGCCTCAGGGCAGCAAGCCTTTTTTCATTCTCTTCTTCACTCTCGAATGGAATGTAGCCATCATAGTCCTCAGCATTAATCCATCCATCATCTTCAGGTGTTCCCATCAGCCGTCCTCCTCATCTTCATAAAGTTCGTTAAGCAGCATATAAACTTCTGCCATGGAGTGTGCTGATTTTTTCAGGTCTTCTATAAGAGTTTCTGCTGTATCAAGTAAACCTGAAAGATCTCCAAAGCGTTCAATTTCCTTTTTAATAATCTGGAGCGAGTCTCCAATATTATTAAGTGAATCCTCCAGCAGAT
>JAEEGF012449255.1_pt1 | contig 10801 bp, 8 predicted proteins | sample 9134171 | NCBI WGS metagenome assembly JAEEGF01 (sample SAMN16246542, study PRJNA631951) | gut metagenome | biome: gut microbiome; feature: rumen; material: AP-attached | host: Bos | place: Iran: Karaj | collected 2018-10 | reverse complement strand
CCACAGCCATAGGCTTCGGACTGGCACTCACCATCTTTGCCGGCATCCGCGAGCAACTGAACCTGGTCAGCATCCCCAAGGGCATGCAGGGCGTGGCCATCGTGCTGGTCACCGCCGGACTGCTGTCGCTGGCCTTCATGGGATTCTCTGGCGTAGACGGAGGCCTGAAGCTGCTCTTTGGGCTGGGGTGATGCTTAATTCATAGTTCATGATGCATAGTTCATAGTTCATAATGCATAATGCTTAATTAGGATCGTTCCCTTTTTTCGATAATTTGTTCCGTTCAGGTTGTGCTGGTTGCTTCGTGCTTCCGCGCAACCTGAATGTTTTTCGTCACCCTCCATAACCCCCAAGTCAAATTTATTTGCATTTTATTTTGAAGTTTCGGCTATAATTACTACCTTTGTCCCAAACTAAAAACACGAGTTATGGATATGAAAGTTCGATTGTCGTTGATGAACTTCCTCGAATTTGCCGTTTGGGGAGCTTATCTCACATGCATGGGTAATTATCTGGGAGTGGCCGGCCTTGGCGCCCAGATATCGTGGTTCTACGCCATTCAGGGCATTGTCTCTATCTTTATGCCCACGCTGATGGGTATTGTTGCCGACCGCTACATGCAGCCGCAGCGCGTGCTCGGCCTCTGCCATCTGCTGGCCGGCGGCTTCATGCTGGGCTGCTGGTGGATGGGACTTCAGGCAGGCTTCGGCAACGAGCTGCCCAACAAGTCGGCATTCATTGCTATGTACACGCTCAGCGTGGCCTTCTTTATGCCCACCATAGCGCTGGCCAACACCACTGCCTTCACCATCCTGAAGAGCCGTGGCTTCGACACCGTTACCGACTTCCCGCCCATCCGCGTGCTGGGCACTGTGGGCTTCATCATCACCATGTGGTTTGTAAACTGTGCCGTATGGGAAGACGGCTCGTTCTCGTTCACCCTGGCAGAGAATGCCCACAAGTTCCAGTACACCTACATGCAGTTCTTCGTTTCCGGACTGCTCAGCCTCGTGCTCTTCCTCTATTGCTTCACGCTGCCCGAGTGTAAGCTCGAGAAAAAGCAGAAGTCGGCATCGCTTGCCGAGACTTTCGGACTGAATGCCTTCAAGCTTTTCAAGACCAAGAAGATGGCCCTGTTCTTCATCTTCTCGGCGCTGCTGGGCATGTGCCTGCAGGTCACCAACGGCTATGCCGGACCGTTCATCACGAGTTTCAAGGGCAGCGCTGAGTTCGCCCAGACGTTTGCCGCCAACAATGCCACGCTGCTCACCTCTATCTCACAGATCAGCGAGGCCCTCTGCATACTGATGATTCCGTTCTTCCTGAAGCGCTTCGGCATCAAGGGCGTCATGCTCATGTCGATGGTGGCCTGGGTGCTGCGCTTCGGATTCTTCGGCGTGGGCAATCCCGCCATGCCCGGCGTGCTGCTGTTCATCCTTTCGTGCATCGTCTATGGCGTTGCCTTCGACTTCTTCAATGTCTCGGGCGGCATCTTCGTCGACCTCGAGTGCGAGCCATCGGTGAAGGCATCGGCTCAGGGACTGTTCATGATGATGACTAACGGCATTGGTGCCACCGTGGGCACTTTGGCAGCCGGCGAAATCGTCAACCACTATTGCCAGTGGGAGAACGGCTATCTGCTGGGCGACTGGCAGACGTGCTGGTTCATCTTCGCAGGCTTCGCGCTGGTGGTGAGCGTGTGCTTCGCCTTCATGTTTAACCCCGGAAAGACCGTCAAGGCCGACTGATTACTATATGCTTCCCGGAAAGGTACGCCTGAAATTCCACTCCATCGGCGAGATTGTGGGCAGCGACGAGCTGGGCATCATCACCCTTGTCGACGAGCCCCAGGAGCGCATGCTGACCATCGTCTGCGACAAGGCGATGGCCGTGCAGCTGGAATTGCGTGCCAAGCAGATTCCCATCACGAAGGTCATGCTGCCCGAGGTACTCTCACAGGTGATGAAGCGCCAGGGGGGCATACGGCTCGAAGTCCTCATCAAGGAACTGATAGACGGGCAGTATATTGCGAAATTCTTAAACCCCGCCACCTACGACACCATTCCCGTGCGTGCCGCCGATGCCGTGCTGTTCTCGCTGGCAGCCGACGCCCCCATCTATATCGAGCCCGAACTGATGCAGCGGCAGAGCGTGCGTTTTGCCGAGGGCACCCGCGGCATCTCCATCCCCGTGAACTCGCTTTCCACCGACATGCTCGAACAAGCCCTGCAGAAGGCCATCGCCGAGGAGAATTACGAGCTGGCCTCGCAGCTGCGCGACGAGAAGAGGAAACGTGGAATCATAAGCTAAGAACTAGCCAGATGAAGGAAGCCCGCTATTTCTACGTGCCCGATGCTGAGTCGCTCAGCCAGCTGCCTGCCGAAGAGGCGGCCCATGCCGTCAGGGTGCTCCGCCTGCACGAGGGCGACGAGCTCTTCCTCATCGACGGCCAGGGAGCCTTCTTTCGCGCCGAGGTGACGCTCGCTGCCGGCAAGCATTGCGGCTATCGTATCGTTGAGAAGCTGCCGCAGCAGAAGACCTGGAACGGCCACCTGCACGTGGCTATGGCGCCCACCAAGATGATGGACCGCGTGGAATGGATGGCCGAGAAGGCCACCGAGATAGGCTTCGACGAGCTCTCGTTCCTCAATTGCCAGTTCTCCGAGCGCCGCCAGCTGCGAGTGGATAGGGTAGAGAAAATCGTACTCGCCGCCATGAAGCAGAGCCGCAAGGCCTGGAAGCCGCGGGTGAACGACATGGAGGCCTTCAAGACGTTTGTCGAGACACCCCGTCCCGGGCTCAAGTTCATTGCCCATTGCTACGACGAGATACCCAAGACTGACCTCTTCGGCGACCTACAGCAGACCGGCGATGCCCCGGCGATAACCGTCATGGTAGGTCCCGAGGGCGATTTCTCCGTCGACGAGGTTCGCCTGGCCTTGGCCAACGGCTACCGCAGCATCTCGCTCGGCCAGTCGCGCCTGCGCACCGAGACGGCCGCCCTCGCCGCGATCATGATGATGCAGCTGCGCATGCGTATTCTGGAACGGTAGTAGTGGCTTGACAATTCATCGCCATAACGCCATAACGATATAACGACATAACGACATAACAAAAAAAAGAAAAGTGAAAAAGATTGTTTCCGCATTCCTGTGTTTTTCGGCATTCCTGCTCTGCTCCTGTTCCAAGGGCAGCTATCTGAGCGTCATCCCCGACGATGCGCCGGCCATCATAGCCGTCGACGTAGCGCAGTCGGGACTGAACATCGATGCCGAGGAAATCGACACCACCCAGAAAGTCTACCTGTTCGAGACTTCCGACGGCACCTTCTGCCTGGCCGCCAAAAGTACCAATAGCGCCGACGGCTTCAGCATCCTGCAGGATAAGTGGGTGTGCGGCTATGCCGACGGCAAGATGCTCATCATGGGCCCCGTGATACCCGCCCAGCAGGAAGAGATGAAGAAGCGCATAGGCCGCCTTCTCCAGCAGGATGAAGAAGAGAGCATCATCGGCACCCCCATGCTTGCCCAGCTCGACTCCATCCAGTCGCCCATCGCCCTCGTGGCACAGTCGGCGGCGCTCCCCGAGCAGTTTGCCCCTTATTTCATGCTTGGTGCCCCGCGCCAGGCCAGTGCCTCGCAGGTCTGCATTGCCGCCCGCATATCGCTTTCCGACGGCGTGATGCAAATCGAGGGCAGCAACTTCTCGCTCAACAAGAGCATCGGCAGCGCCCTGGCCGACGCCAACCGCGCCTTCCGCCCGCTGAAAGGCACCTTTGCCAACGATGCCCGCCGCCAGTTCTTCTCGCTGATGATGAACGTCGAGGGCGGTCAGCTGCTCCCCATCCTGCGCCAGAACAACGCCCTCCAGGCCCTGCTCACGGGCATCAACACCGCCATCGACATGGACAACATCCTGCGCAGCGTCGATGGTGACATGGCCTACATGGCCGACAGCACGCTGGCCAACATCGAGATGAAGGCACAGCTCAAGAACCGCGACTTCCTGAAAGACATTGCCTACTGGAAATCGTCGTGCCCCGCCGGCACCCGCATCACCGACCAGGGTCCCAATGCGTGGCTCTTCCAGGGCACCGACCTCAGTTTCCGCTTCGGCGTCACCGCCGACAACCAGTTCTACGGCCGCCTCACGCGCCGTCAGTCATCCGATGCCGGTCAGGTCGTCTCGTCGGTGCTCGACATGCTACAGCCCTTCACGGGCCCGCTCCGCAGCATCGTCTATAACGTCAGTCAACTTAGCACATTACAACAAACAAAGTGAATACCATCCGATTCAACAACGTCGTGCCCCAGGTGTTCAGCGCCTCCGGGCAGCTCGATTCCGGCGTCTGGCAGCATGACATCCTCTTCGAGAAAGGCAAAGTGTATCTCGTAGAGGCCGACAGCGGCAAGGGCAAGAGCACCTTCTGCAGCTACATACAGGGCTACCGCCACGATTTCAGCGGACAAATCCTGTTCGACGATACCGACATCCTGCGTCTTCGTTCCTCCCAGTGGGTAGCCATCCGCCAGCGCAACATCTCGCTGCTGTTCCAGGAGCTGCGCCTCTTTCCCGAGCTGACGGCCATGGAAAACGTGGAAATCAAGAACAAGCTCACCGGCCATAAATCCCGCCATCAGATTGAGCAGTGGTTCACCATTCTCGGCATCAGCGACAAGCAAGACACCCGCGTGGGCCTGATGTCGTTCGGCCAGCAGCAGCGTGTGGCCATGATGCGTGCCCTGGTGCAGCCCTTCGACTTCATCCTGGCCGACGAGCCCATCTCGCATCTCGACGATGCCAACGCCGCCCTCATGGCCGACATCATGATGACCGAGGCCCGCAGTCAGGGCGCAGGCGTCATCGTCACCAGCATCGGCAAGCACATGCAACTGGATTACGACCAGGTCATAAAACTCTAAATTCTAAATTCTAAACTCTAAATTCTACACATGAATCTCGTCTGGAAACTCCTCCGCCGCCACATCAGCATACCCCAGTTCGTGGGCTTCTTCTTTGCCAACCTCTTCGGCATGCTCACCGTGCTGCTCGGCATCCAGTTCTATAGCGACATCAAACCCGTCTTCACGGCCAAGGATTCGTTCATGAAGAGCGACTACGTCATCCTGAGCAAGAAGATAGGCCTGGGCACCACCCTCAGCGCCCGCTCCCACAACTTTACCCCCGACGAAATCAGCAAGCTACAGCGCCAGACGTTCGTCGACACCGTGGGCACCTTCACCTCGGCCGAATACAAGGTCGAGGCCAGCATGGGCATCAACGGGCAGACCATCCTCAACACCGAGCTGCCACTCGAGAGCATCCCCGACGACTTCATCGACGTGGCCCACAAAGACTGGCACTACACCGACGGCAGCCGCGAGGTGCCCATCATCCTGCCGCGCTCGTATATCAACATGTACAACTTTGGCTTTGCCCAGTCGCGCAGCCTGCCACAGATCAGTGACGGACTGATGGGACTCATCGACCTCAGGCTCTACATCAAGGGCACCGAGTACAAGGGTAGGGTGGTGGCCTTCTCGTCGCGCCTTAACAGCATCCTCGTGCCCGAGGCCTTCATGCGCTGGAGCAACGCCACCTTCGCCCCCGCCCCCGAGCCACAGCCCTCGCGCCTGCTGGCACGCCTCACCAATCCTGCCGACGAGCACGTGGCCGACTATATGGAGAAGAACGGCTACGAGATGGAAGACGACAAACTGCAGGCCGAGAAAGCCACCCATCTGCTGCGCGTCGTGCTCATGATGGTGCTCGCCGTGGGTCTCACCATCAGCATCCTCAGCTTCTACATCCTCATGCTCAGCATCTACCTGCTGGTGCAGAAGAACTCCGAGAAGCTCGAGAACCTGCTGCTAATCGGCTATTCCCCCTCGCGCGTGGCCCGTCCCTACCAGCTGCTCACCATCGGCCTCAACGCCCTGGTGCTTGTCATCGCCCTGCTCCTGCTCCTGCTCATCCGCAGCCGCTACATGGCCATGCTCAGCAGCCTGTTCCCCGACGTTCCCTCGCGTGGCATCCTCCCCGCCGTCGTTGCCGGCCTAACCCTCTTCCTCCTGGTCAGCATCCTCAACATCCTGGCCATCAGAAAGAAAGTCATCAGTTTGTGGAAAAGAAAGGAGTAATAAAAAGAATACCCTCCTCACTGCTGGGAAGGGTATTTCCCATTTTAAGTAGGGGAAGTAAGTATGGGAAGCAGATAGAGATATTAGTTTTCGCCTTTTTTCTTTGAATGTTTGGCGGTGTGGGGAAAATGATGTAAATTTGTGGCAAATATTAAATTCTAATGTTATGAAGATTGATTTTAAGAATATCGAGGAGACGATTGTGCCTAACTTCAAAGGGGGTGAGGGACACTATATCATGAAGCAGTTTGCCGACGACAAGGTGAAGATTATGTACGGGAAACTGGAGCCGGGATGCTCTATCGGACTGCACCGCCACGAGCTGAACTGCGAGATAATGTATATCTTGAGCGGACAGGCTACGTATGTGTATGAGGGGGAAGTGGAGACGGTGAACCCGGGCGAGGTGCACTATAACCCGATGGACAAGGAGCATACGCTGATGAATAACGGCCAGGAGGACCTGACATTCTTTGCCGTCGTGGCGGAGCACCATTAAATAATGTAGAGTGTAGAGTGGAGAATGTAGAATTATGATTACCGGGCAAGCCATGATTTGCGCTGAATACTGCACAACTTACCGCCTCCAAAAGTAATCATAAATCTACATTCTACACTCTACATTCACTATTGTAGCTTTTTCAGTCTTTTTTTCGGCTCTTGGGCTTCGGGATAGAGCTCGAGGGCTTTGCGGTAGTTGTTGATGGCGGCCTCGCGCATGTCTTCGCGCTCGCATTCTTTTCCCAGCAGGGTGTATTCGGCGGCGAGGCGCTTCAGCAACTGGTCGCGCTGCTTATGCTCTTCCCTGAGCTGCTCTATTTCGGCACGCTGCCGGTTGATGACGTTCAGCTTGCGGCGGATGAGTCGCTTCACGTGGGGTTTCTCGATGTCGTAGCGGCTGTGGATGGCCAGGAAGAAGTTGTTGAGGAAGGCTTCCATGTCGCCACGGTCGAAGGCACTCACGGCATCGTGGTATTCCTTGTCGGCCTTGCTTTCGGTAAGGGCAGTCTGGATGATGTTGTTGTCGTTGAAATGGCGGGCGAAGTTGGTGACCTCGGGTTTCACGAAGACATCCTCGCGACGGATGGGCTGGCCGAGCGTGATGCCTTCGAGCGAACGGCAGCGGGAGAGGGCCACGTAGGTCTGGCCGCCGGCAAAGACGCCCCCGGTGAAATCAATCTTCACATGGTTGAACGTGAGGCCCTGGCTCTTGTGGACGGTGATGGCCCACGCCAGGCGGATGGGGAACTGGATATAGACGCCGATTTCTTCTTCCTCAATCTTCTGCTCGGTCTCGTTGAAGGAGTAGCGCACGTTGGCCCAGCGGTCGCGCTCCACTTCGTATTCGTGTCCTTCCTCGGTAACTATCCAGATAACGCCCTGCTCTTCGTCGATGGCTTCCACCACGCCCAGCGTGCCGTTTACCCAGCGGCGGTCCATGTCGTTCTTGATGAAGATGATGTGGGCGCCGGGCTTGATGTAGAGTTCCTTTGGCGTGGGCAGGCTGCTCTCGGGGAAATCGTCCTTGATGACGCCCTCGAACATGGTGGGCTCGCCGGGCAGCGACTCCAGCTCGCGCTCGTTGATGAAGTCGACGGTGTCGCGGCGGGTGCTGAGGGTGATTTCCAGTTGGGTGTTGGGTGATGGGTGTTGGGTATTGGTGGATACTGGTTCAGCATGAACCCGTGCGTTGAGCAGCTGGAGGTCGGGGGCTGTTACCTGACTGGTGCGGATGTGGTCGAGGATGCTGATGAACACGGGGTCGGTCTGGCGATAGACGGTGCGCAGCTCGATGCTGACCAGCTGCATCTCGCGGAACACCTTGGCGTCGAAGAAGAACGAGCTGGGGTAGAAGGGGCGCAGCAGCTGGCGGTCTTCTTCCCTGACCACGGGCTCGAGCTGATAGATGTCGCCCACGAGCAGCAGCTGCTTGCCGCCGAAGGGCTCGCGCATGTTGCGGCAATAGATGCGCAGCACCTTGTCGATGAAGTCGATAATGTCGGCCCTGACCATCGATATCTCGTCGATGATGATGAGCTCGAGCTCGCGGAGTATCTTGCGCTTCTCGCCGTTGTATTTCAGCGTCTCGCGGATGTTGCGGCGGTTGTAGCGGGTGTCGTTGGGCAGGAGCGGATGGAAGGGCAGCTTGAAGAACGAGTGGAGGGTGCTGCCGCCTGCGTTGATGGCTGCAATGCCCGTTGGGGCCAGCACCACGTGCTTCTTCTTGGTGTTCTGACAGATATAGCGCAGGAAAGTTGACTTGCCCGTGCCTGCCTTGCCGGTGAGGAAAAGCGAGCGGCGGGTATACTGAATAATCTGGAGCGCCTGCTGGAACTCCAGATTATCCAAGTCGATTTGTGTGATGCCTTTTTCCACGATCAGATATCGTCGAATGTTACGGTTTCCTCGTTCGTCTTCTGCGGCGTGTTTATCTTATGGTCTTCGTTGGGCACCTGTATGCGGTTGGGGTCGAGCGGCTCGGCGGTTGAGTTGATGGGGTTGCCGTCTTCGTCGAACAGAATCTCCTCGTCTTCGTGGAAGTCGACGCTGTCGGCCACCAGCGTGTCGTGGCGCTGCTCGTAGTAGCTGGAGCACTCGTACATGTCGTCGGTGATATCTTTGTCGTCGGGCTTAGCGAAACGGCCGTGGTACTGCTTGAAAGCGGGGTCGCTCATGACTGACTCGAGGAAATAGCCACAAATGGGGAGTGCCGTGCGCGAACCTTGTCCGAGGGCGCCCGTGCGGAAGTGGATGCAACGGTATTCGCCGCCTACCCATGCGCCGCAAACCAGGTTAGGACTGATGCACATGAACCAGGCATCGGAGTGGTTGTTGCTGGTGCCGGTTTTGCCGCCGAAGTCGGTATCCCATGCGGCACGAATGCCCACCCAGCGGTTCAGGCTCATCGAGGTGGCTCCGGGCTCGCGCAGTCCGCCCATCATCATCTTCTGCATCAGCCAGGCGCTCTTCACGGGGATGACCTGTTTCTCGGTCTTGGGAGCTTTATACACTTCGCGCCCGTCCTTGTCGACAATCCGGGTCACGAGCACTGGTTCCACATGCTTGCCGTAGTCGGCAATTGTGCAATAGGCGTTGGCCAGCTCGAGCAGGTTCACGTCGCTGGCACCCAGGGCGAGCGAGGGCTCTTCTTCGAGCACGCTCTTGATGCCCATCTCGTGGGCGGTGGCCGAGATGTTGCGGATGCCCATCTCCTGACCAAGACGGACGGCAATGGAGTTGATGCTCTGGGCGAAGGCGGCCTTCAGCGGAACGGAGTCGCCCGAGAAGCGGCCGTTGGCATTGGTGGGCCGCCAGATGGTGGTCTCGTGTTTCTTCTTGTCGTAAACCTCCATCTGGATGTATTCGTCGCGGCGCTTGTCGCAGGGCGTGAGTCCCTGGTTCATGGCCTCGGTATAGACGAACAGCTTGAAGGTGGAGCCGGGCTGGCGCATGGCCGTCACCTTGTCGTATTTCCACGAGTCGAAGTCGACGTCGCCCACCCATGCCTTCACGTGGCCCGTCTGAGGTTCCATGGCCACGAATCCGCAATGCATGAATCGCACCATGTAGCGGATGCTGTCCATGGTTGACATCTCCTGCTCGATGGTGCCGTTCTCGTAGTCGAAGAGCTTCACCTTGTGGGGTTCGTTCAGGTGGTATTCTATGGAGTCGGGACTGTTGGGGAAGCGGTTGAGCAGGTACTTATATACGGGCAACTTCTGCACGATGCCCTCGATGAAATTGGTAATCTCACGGTGGTTCTCGTCCTGCCACGGATTCTGCGACCCCCAGTGGGCGTTGAAGTTCTGCTGCACCTGCTGCATCTGCTTGCGGGCGGCTTCCTCGGCATATTTCTGCATGCGGGTGTCGATGGTGGTGTAGATTTTCAGTCCGCTGGTGTAGAGGTCGTAGCCGTTGTCCTCGCACCATTCTTTCAGGTGGTTGGCAATAGCCTCGCGGAAATACTTGGCCTGACCGTCGTAGTTGGTCTCGACGCTGTACTTCAGCTTGATGGGCATCTTCTTCAGCTTCTCGTATTCCTGGCGGCTCAGGTCGCCGTGCTCCACCATGTTGTTCATCACCACGTTGCGTCGCTTAATGGAGTTCTCGGGATGCGAGATGGGGTTGTAGAAGGTGGTGGCCTTGAGCATGCCTACGAGCACGGCAGCCTGGTCGACGGTGAGCTGCTTCGGGGTGTTGCCGAAGTAGGTCTTGCAGGCGGTCTTGATGCCAAAGGCATTGCTGCCGAAGTCGACGGTGTTGGCATACATCGTAAGGATTTCGTTCTTGTCGAAAATCATCTCCAGCTTGAAGGCGATAATCCACTCCTTGGTCTTCATGATGAGCATCTTCAGACCGGGAATGTTGCCCAGCAGACCCGTGGAGTACTGGGTGCGCACGCGGAACATGTTCTTGGCCAGCTGCTGGGTGATGGTAGAGGCACCGCGGGCGTCGCTGTTCACGACGGCATCCTTGGCGGCACCCACCAGTCCGATGGGGTCTACGCCATAGTGCTGATAGAAGCGTTCGTCCTCGGTGTCGATGAGGGCTTTCCAGAAAGCGGGAGCCACCTCTTCGAACTTCACAGGCGTGCGGTTCTCAGAGAAGAACTTGCCTATCATCTTGCCGTCGGCAGAATAGATTTCGGATGCCTCGGCCGT
>JAEEGF011505430.1_pt1 | contig 10802 bp, 6 predicted proteins | sample 9134171 | NCBI WGS metagenome assembly JAEEGF01 (sample SAMN16246542, study PRJNA631951) | gut metagenome | biome: gut microbiome; feature: rumen; material: AP-attached | host: Bos | place: Iran: Karaj | collected 2018-10 | reverse complement strand
GTACCCTCTTCAAGACCCTCATAGAAAGCCTGGTTAATAGGGTAAAATGTCGGGAAATACATAAGTGACGGGAAGAAAGAAACAGGAACCTCAAGTTCAACCTTAAGAGTCTTCTCATCTACTGCTGTTACGCCGAGAGTAGAAGGATCTCCTCCCTCGTAAAGAATGTTGTCTGCATTCTTAACAGCACCTACTGAAGAATCAAACATGTAGTTATACTCCACGTTTGCTGTCATAGCAAGCTTCCATGCATACTCAAAGTCTGCCGCTGTAACAGGAGTACCGTTTGACCACTTGGCATCACGAAGATGGAAGGTGTAAGTGCATCCGTCTTCAGATACATCCCAGCTTTCAGCAAGTGCAGGAACTGCGCTGCCCTCAGAATCCATCTGGGTAAGACCGTCGATACAGTCTGCGATGACCTCGAAAGAATCACCGTCTGTTGCAAGATTGGTGTCAAGAGACATGACATTAGTGCCCAGCATTACGCTGATTGTGTTACCGGAACCGGAAGACTTACCGCATGCTGCTGCTCCCAGTACCATAGCTGCTATAACAAGCATAGCAACCGCTTTTTTGAGATTTTTCATAATTAGCCCCCTTTGGTTATTTATCACTTTGCAGCTTTGGCGCGTTTCAGCTTTAACACTTGAATATTTTACCGCGTTAAACTGCTGAACAAATTATATCTCATTTTGTGGAGTTGCGCAAGTTTTTTTTGAAAAAAATGCAACAAAAAAGAGCCCCCGCACTGGGGGCTCTTTAAAGCATTTTTAGAAAAGTCCTGTTATTACGCCGTCTTCATTTACATCGATCCTGTTTGCAGCAGGTTCTTTTGGAAGACCCGGCATTGTCATAATGGTTCCGGTTATGGCTACCACAAAGCCTGCACCGGCGCTTATATAAGCTTCTCTTATATTTACGGTAAAGCCTGTCGGTCTGCCAAGCTTCTTTGCATCATCTGAAAGAGAATACTGATTCTTCGCCATGCAGACAGGTACGTTGCCAAAGCCAAGAGCCTCGATACGGTCGATTGCCTTGCTTGCGGCAGCATCATAAGTTACGCCGTCTGCTCCGTAGATCTCTTTTGCTACGGTCTCGATCTTCTGCTTTATTGAAAGAGAATCATCGTAAAGTACTTTAAAGTGTGATTCTTTGGTCTCAAGAGTCTTAAGCACTTTATTTGCAAGCTCGATTCCGCCTTCGCCGCCCTTTGCCCATACTTCGGAAAGAGCAAATTCACAGCCTCTTTCTTCGCAGAAGTTCTTTACATATTCAAGCTCTGCATCCGTATCTGAAGTGAAGCGGTTAAGAGTTACAACTACAGGCACGTTGTATTTTTGAAGGTTTTCGATATGTTTTTCAAGGTTAACGATGCCCTTCTTTAAAGCATCAAGGTTTTCTATGCCTGTTTCTGCCTTTGGTACGCCGCCGTTATACTTAAGGGCACGAACCGTAGCCACAAGTACAACAGCATCAGGCTTAAGGCCTGCCATACGGCATTTGATATCAAAGAATTTCTCTGCGCCAAGGTCTGCGCCAAAGCCTGCCTCTGTAACCACATAGTCTGCAAGCTTAAGAGCGTAGCGAGTAGCTCTTACTGAGTTACAGCCGTGAGCGATATTTGCAAAAGGACCACCGTGTACTATAGCAGGTGTGTGCTCAACTGTCTGGATAAGGTTTGGCTTTATGGCATCTTTAAGAAGCGCTGCCATAGCGCCAACTGCGTTAAGCTGACCTGCGGTAACAGGCTCACCGTCAAAATTGTAAGCCACAACGATACGTGAAAGACGTGCTTTAAGATCTTCCATATCTTCTGCAAGGCAAAGGATAGCCATGATTTCAGAAGCAACGGTTATAACAAAGTGATCTTCGCGTACCACGCCGTCTGCTTTTGCTCCAAGGCCAACTACCACGTTACGAAGAACCCTGTCGTTCATATCAAGGCATCTTTTCCAGACTACCTGGTTAGTATCTATACGAAGGGCGTTGCCCTGCTGTATGTGGTTATCAAGAAGAGCTGCAAGAAGGTTGTTTGCAGAAGTAATTGCATGGAAATCTCCGGTAAAATGAAGGTTAAGATCTTCCATAGGAACAACCTGTGCGTATCCGCCACCTGCAGCGCCGCCCTTTATACCAAAGCAAGGACCAAGAGATGGCTCGCGAAGGGCAATAACAGCCTTCTTGTTAAGCTTGCCAAAAGCCTCGCCAAGACCAACGCTTGTAGTCGTCTTGCCTTCCCCTGCAGGGGTAGGGTTGATAGCGGTAACAAGGATAAGTTTACCGTCTTTGTTATCTTTAACTCTCTCCCAAAGCTCGTCAGAAAGCTTAGCTTTGTACTTTCCGTAGTACTCAAGCTCCTCTTCTGTAATATCAAGCTTTGCAGCCACATTTTTAATGTGGTCCATCTTCACGCTCTGGGCGATCTCAATATCTGTAAGCATCGTAAATCCTCCCTAATACTTTTTCTTCTCTAAATTTAACATGCACCGGTTAAAATGACAAATTATAAAAACTACTGTCATTTATTAAGTACATTAACTAAGATCAATGCATCTCCAGGTAGTTGTCAAAATCTTCTAAGGTCATAAGTATCTCTCTTGGCTTTGTACCCTGCTCAGGCCCCACTACTCCTGCTTCGCAAAGCTGGTCCATAATGCGGGCGGCTCTGTTAAAGCCAATCTTATAAACACGCTGCAGCATACCGATAGAAGCCTTTTCTTTTTCAATGATAAAGCGGCCTGCCTCTGCAAAGTACTCATCTACATCTCCGCCGGCGCCCTCATCATCAGCACCTGCGCCGCTTCCTGCTTTACCGCCTGCAGGCTGTGCCTTATCTATCTTTTCTGCGATATCACTTGAATAGATTGAGTCTGTTCCTTCGTACTGTTTTGTAAGGAACTCTACTACCTTTGTTACGTCTCCGTCAGAAACGAAAGCACCTTGTACACGGGTAGGCTTGGAGCTGCCATAAGGAGCAAAGAGCATATCGCCCTTACCAAGAAGCTTTTCTGCTCCCGCTCCGTCAAGGATGGTACGGGAGTCTATCTGGCTTGAAACACTGAAAGCGATACGGCTTGGTACGTTTGCTTTAATAAGGCCTGTGATAACGTTTACTGAAGGACGCTGGGTCGCAATAACAAGGTGGATCCCGGCTGCACGGGCAAGCTGTGCAAGACGGCAGATAGAATCTTCAACCTCACCCGGAGCCACCATCATAAGATCTGCAAGCTCGTCTACGATAATAACGATCTGCGGCATCTTAACATATCTTGCATCAGGCGGAAGGTCTTTTGCTCCTTCAATTCTTTCGTTATAACCCTTTATGTCTCTTACGCCAAGTTCTGCAAACTTCTGATAACGATCAGTCATCTCAGCTACTGCCCAGGCAAGAGCCCCCGAAGCCTTCTTCGGGTCTGTAACTACAGGTATAAGAAGGTGCGGGATACCGTTATATACGGAAAGCTCAACCACCTTCGGGTCTACCATTATAAGCTTGACATCGTTAGGGTCTGCCTTGTAAATGATACTCATGATAAGGGTATTTATACATACCGATTTACCCGAGCCTGTGGCACCAGCTATAAGAAGGTGCGGCATCTTAGCAATGTCAGATACAACAACCTGGCCGCCTATATCTTTACCGACTGCAAATGAGATAGCCGATTTGCTCTCTTTAAACTCTTTGCTTTCGATAAGTTCTCTGAAAAATACGGTAGAATTTGTCTTGTTTGGAACCTCGATACCTACAGCAGCTTTACCCGGGATCGGCGCTTCGATACGGATCTCAGAAGCCGCAAGGTTAAGCTTTATATCATCTGCAAGACCTGTGATACGGCTTACCTTAACACCACGCTCAGGCTGAAGTTCGTATCTTGTAACAGTAGGGCCGCAGGAAACATTGGTTACCGTAACATTTACTCCAAAACTCTCAAGAGTCTTTTGAAGGGTGATGGCTGTTTCTTTTAGCTCTTTGTCGCTGGTACCTTTTTGCGGTGCGCTTGGCCTTGAAAGAAGTGATACCGGCGGGAATGTATATGGAATACGGGTCTGCTCTATGGCAGCCTCCATCTCCTTTGCAGTTTCGCTGTTTACATCAGGGTCAGAAGATATCCTGCCGCTTACATTGTGGCCTGCCACATTTTCACTTCTTTCAGAAAGCCCTTCTTTTGCTCCCCATGAGCCAAGAGGCTTGCCGTCTGTAACTGTCTTTGCGGCAAGTATTGCGTCGTTTTCTGAAAGTCCGTCTGCAAACTTAGGTCCGCTAAAGTCGTCTTTAAAATCATCCGCACTCGTAAACTCGTTATCAAATGCAGCTACGTCTTTATTTTTATCGCCAAACTTGTTTTTAAGCTCTTTTTCGTAAAAAGGAACCACGTTATCGGTTTTTTCTTCATCAAACATGCCCTTTACGTCGGCTTTAAAATTGTCAAAATCAGTAGTCTCGTCCTCATTATCAACATAAGAAGCATCAGACCTGTGGATCGTAAACTCCGGCTCAGGCCTTACAGGAGTAACTGTCTCATTCTTGCCGGCGCCGGGTACATCATAAAGCTCGCTTTCAGATGCAGGCTTTATCTCGCTCATCTCGGTATCTGCCGCAAAGTCTTCCTTAGGGAAAGTATAGCTGCGAGGTTTTCTTTTAAGCTTCTGTCTTTCATAAAGAGGCTCGCCGTCATCAATAGAACGCTGTACGTAGCGCTCTTCTCTCTCGCTTTCTGCTCTTTCAAGCTCTCTGCGCTCTTTTGCTGTAGCCATGGCGTCTTTAGCGCGCCTTCCGATGCTCTTAAAGAAAAATCTTTCCGTAAGGAACATCATAAGTATTATCATAAGTGCTATAAGCACGATATAGCTTCCCACAGTATCAAGAGCCATGCAAAGAAGCTTTACAAAATAGCCTGCCACAAGGCCGCCGCCGTTCTTTCCTTCCGCGCAGGAAACAAAGATCTTAGCCGCATCGCTCCCTGCCACATTGCCGTAGTTAAAAAGCTCAAGGAGCCCCGCAAGATCAAAAAACACAAAAACCGCGCAAAGCAGCTTTCTTACAAAGCCTCTGTTTTCTCTGTTACTTATGTAAAATGCCACTCCAAAGAAAAGAAGGATAGGCAGAACAAAAGCCATAAATCCAAAAAGACCGAAGGAATAATAATTGATAACATCCCCTGCAGGCCCGCAAAGATGGAAATTTGAAAGGAGCAAAATAACTGCAAAAACAAGGGTTATAAGAAGAGAGATCTCGTCTTTGTATTTGGCAAAAAAGCTCTCAGGCGCAGCGCTTTTTACTCCCTTGCCGCTGCGAGACTGATCGGCTGCTTTTCCCGGAGCTGTAGGACGCCCGGTCCTTGCAGACTGTACCTTTCTAAGCTGCCCGCTCTTTTTCTTTTTTGAACCCGTGCCTTTCTTACTATCTGTCAAAACTTACTACCTACCTTAAATTATTTTATGCTGAATAAATTCCAGAAGATCGCTATAAGACCTATTACAAAGCAGTAATATGCAAAATATCTGTATTTCTTCTTTCTTACGGTCTCAAGCATAAGCTTGATGGCAAAATAACCAACTACGCCTGCCACCACTGCGCCTACTCCAAAGTAAGCAAGTTCAGTGCTGCTTACGCTGCTCTCTCCTATGTCTTTAAGCTCAAGTACAAGAGCCCCGAGTATTGCAGGAATAGACATTATAAAAGAATATCTTACCGCAAAATTCTTCTCAAAACCGCATACAATACCTGCAGTAATTGTGGTTCCGCTTCGTGAAAGCCCCGGAAATGTGGCGATTCCTTGCGCAGTTCCAACGATAAGTGCTTCGCGGTACTTAGCGTTCTTTTCTGTTGTTCTGCCGTGGTTTTTCGGGCGCCAGTTTTCTGCTACTAAAAGCTCTATAGCAGTAAGCACAAAGCAGATACCCGGTATTATAAGAGTATTTCCTGCGCTCTCTGTTATGTCTTTAAGCAAAAGCCCCACTATACCTGTAGGTATGGTAGAAACGATGATAAGCATAACAAATCTTCGGTAAGGAGTCCTGACCACTTTCTTTAGCGGCTTTTTATCTTTCCTAAAAAGATTTGCTACCGCGTTAAAAAGATTTACAAAGAAATCTCCTATTATACCAAAGCCTTCAATTACAAGGTTTTTGATATCAGCAAAAAAAGCGATGAACACAGCAGCAAGCGTGCCCACATGAAGTAAAACATCAAAGAGCATGCCGCTTTCAAGGTTTATACCAAGTATGTGTTTAAAAAGTGCCAGGTGGCCGGAGCTTGAGATAGGCAAAAACTCTGCCACTCCCTGGACTATTCCCATTATTATTGCTTTAAGTAAAGTCATCCCTAAATCTCCCTATATTCTGTCATTCTTTGTTTTTGTCTTTTTCTTTATCTTTATCCTTTTCCTTGTACTTCTCGTTTGCAAGGCGGAGTTTTTCTTCCCAGGTGGTCTCGGCAGGCCAGCCCGTGGTATCAAAAACCTCTCTTATTACCTTAAAGTAATAGCCAAGCTTTTCTCTGGCGTGCGGCATACTCATATAGCCCTGATCGTAGTTGTCGTAGACCAGATACTCAAAAAGTCTTGCCCTGTCTTCGCCGGGGTAGGTCTGAGAGTAAGAATCGGTAAAGTAAAACTTATTTTTCTTTTTAGCGTTTGAATCGTAAATGTATTCCCAGCGGGTGTTGTAATCAACATAGCTGTAGAAATACTTAAAATCCTTAGGATTAAGTGCATCCCACTCAGCGTCGTAATCAAGGAACCTGCCCCTTTCCTGCAGGGCATCGATACGCGAGTCGATCCAGTGAGATATCTCGTGTACCACATTTTCTTTTATAAGGGCGTCATCGCAGGTAATATCAAGGGCTAAGGTATTTTCATAGCCTGAGCGCATGGTAAGCGCGATAGCGTTGTCTGCAGAATAATCGCTTACCTTTACAAAACCGCCGCAAAGGTAAATACCAAGAGTCCTTACTTCGCCCACACAGATCTGAGCAAAAAAGCCATCAGGGTACAGCGAGAATACTTCATCCACATCGCAAAGCACATCGTACATCCTCTCGTAGTCTGTAGTACGCTCAAGCCTGTAATCAAAGTCTGTTACGTAACACTCGCTGCCAAGGTAGATGTACATATTATACTTTTCTTCCATCTCCGCCCTCTTAGCTTCAAGCTTCTTTGGAATAGAAGTATATTTTTTATAGTACTTGCTTGTGTTTTCAACTTCATCGTTAATGTAGTCCCAGGCATAAAGACGGGAAAAGCCGTCATCATCAAACCAGGTGGCTAAAAATGCGTTGCGCTTTGCGTCAAGGCAGTAATTAAAGCCCGAATTGCCGCTGTTTATTACAAAGTTGCTAACCTTTGCAAGGGTCTTTAGGCTGTAACAGTTAACCTCTGCTATACTGCCAACAGGCGAGTAGTTGTATTCGTAAGTTACGACCACATCATCGTCCCAGTCAACCATATAGTTGTAGGTTTCTTCCGTGGAGTTTATCTCTATGGCCTTTCCCGAAGCCACGTCAGGAAGTTCAAAGCCTGTAAGGTCTTCAAAAAGCATCAGCTTGTAATCGCCGTCGTTTGAGCAGGCCTGAACCGCCCTCTTTTTATCAGGCGAAAAGCAGGCAGTTCCGCGGTCAGGAAATTCAGCAACCTTCTCTCCCGTAACTTCGTCAAAAAGCAGGGTCATAAAAGTATCTTCTTTTGAATCATACCTGCCAAGTACCAGGTACTCATCGCCGTAATCACCGTTAGTAAAATAGCTGTCTTTTGCGTCTTCAACAGATATCAGCTCTTCAAAAGTCTCAATATCGTACTTTTTAAGGGAACCTCTGCCATCTGATACCCAGGCGTATTTGCCGTCTTTTGTTACTCTTGCGGAATATGTATATTCGCCGTAATAACCCTCATACTCAGAATATTCCTCTTTTTGCTCTTCGCTGCCGGGTATCACAAACTCCCGCTGCAGCTCAAACCTTGAATTATATATGCAAAGAGTAGCTTCATAGCTTTTAAAAAGAGCAAATTCCTCATCATTTATCGGAATGTATTCAAGAGAATAGGGACTGTAGCCGGCAAAACGCTTCTGCCTTATATCGCCGGTGTCAAGGTCTATAAGCCTAAACACTGCAGGAGTATCGCTATAGTCTGAAGCAACATATAAAACCTTGTTACCGACAAAATTAAGCTCCGAATTTGAAAGGCCTGTATCTCCAAGATCTAAAGAGTAAACACCCTTGTTGTCCGTTTCTTCAAAGAAATCTCTGAAAGACTCGATAACCTTCTCTTCAGGCTCAGGTTCTACTACAGGCGCAAGATCGCTGCCGGGGTTTTCATCACTAGGCTGAGAATCGGTATTCTCACCTGTCTTATCTTCTTCGCTGTATTCTACAGGCTTCTCCTCATCGCCCGGTTTCTCTATTGTGCCGATGCCGTTATTTTCAGTGATCTTCGGCTTTCCGCAGCCGCAAAGAGAAATGATCATACATACAATAAGTACATGGATCAGTTTTTTCATAAAGCCTCCCTGTCTGTAAAGGTATGCCACTTACAAATGCTGTTTACTCAAACTTAAGGTACTCAGTTCTGTTATTTGGAAATACGCTAACATATATACGGCCCGGGTTAAGGACTATCTCATCAGTCTTAGCCTCGTCGTAGAAATAATGCGTGCTTGCAAGGTCGCTTGCCTTACTCCAGTAGATAGGAACCGCATAGCCGTTATTCACAAGGTAACCCTTGCCATTGGCGCCCGCAAGCTCCATAGTCTGGTAGCCGTTTTTGTCTTTATTGTATTCATTTACAAACTGTACAAGGAGAGTCTCAAAAGTAAGCTTTTCTCCTGTGTTTTTATCGATGTGATCTGAGCCGAAAGCATTTCTGGTGTAGTAAGTGTTTTCAGCGTCGTAGTTCATATAGCTTTCAGCAAAGTAAGAATAGCCAAAAGTAACTTTATCAGCTTTAATGGCGCCTTCGCGCTTACTAATGTCTATGCCTTCACTGTCATCATCGGTATATTCAAACTTAAATTCATCAACGTAGCCTTCAGGAAGGGTGTCGTCGATATTTTTATATTTTCTGCCTTCTTCAATGCCCTTTGCACTTGTAAAAGTGTTATGCGGTGCTTTTATTGAGTTGTCTCTGTAAAATGCCACATTTCCTTCACCGTAAAGACCATTGATATCGTCTACTTTAAGTTTCTTTATCATATCAAGAGCGTAAGGAGTCTGGCCCACATGTACATATATGGCGTCGTACTCCTTTGCGTACTCAACATAATAGTGGCGGGCACTTCTTACAGAGCCAACCTTTTCTCCGGATATATAATCAAAAAGGCCCATAAACCTGGTGATTCCGCCCTCTGCTAAGATCTCGTAAAGGATAGCTGTCTCGCTTGTACCGCTCTGTGGGTAGGCAAGATCAAGGGTATTAAGCATAACCGCGTAAGGTCTTTTATTTTCGTATTCTTTTGGAATATAAAGTCCGTTAAGGTGGCTTCTTACCTCATTAGTATGGTCTACAGGGGCAGGAGTCTCTTCTATTGCAGCCTCGCTTACAGGCTCAGGGGCAGGCGCGGGCTCAGGCGTAACTTCAGGTATCTGTTCATTAACCTCATCCACCTCTACAGGCTCTTCTGTCTTCTTCTTTCCGCAGGCTGCTAAAGCCAGACTAAAAGCAAGTAATAAGATAAGTAAACCGGTTGTCTTTTTCATAAGATAATCTCCTTTAAGAGCGTAAATTCGGCTTTAAAAAAGCCGCTTCCCAACATAAAATTTTACACTAACAGGAAGGCAAAGTCAACGAAGGGGGAGAGGTAAAAAACTTTTTGTCATAAAGAAAGCGACCGCCCGGGGTCGCTTTCTTATATTATTTAATCTTTATCGTAAGTTTCTTTTGCGTTCCGTTTGCAAGAACGATCTTGATCTTGTATTTGCCGGCTTCATTAAATATATAGCTGTTTGCTGCGATGTTTTCATCGTTTATAGTAAATACCTTTATGGCATTCTTTGAAGAGATCTTGATCTCCTGACCTACTTTGTAAGTCTTGCCGTTCTTTACGCCCTTTACGGTGATCTTCTTCTCGTCGTAAATAGCTTTGCTAGCAACAGCTACACATCTTTCCTTGCTGTCAAGGAAGGATTTGTCAAAGGTAACCGACTTTTTGCCGGTCTTTGTGCCGTTTGTGTAGTAAACCTTGAAAGGAAGCTTTACCTTAAGGTCCGAAAACTCCAAATATTCGCTTGATTCAAGAGTACTTGTGGTATACTCATTTTTATAAGTACCGTAGTTATAAAGCTCGGCTTTCTTCTTGCTTGCGTAGATGATCTTTGTATCAGCTACATAAGTTTCCTCGCCGGTCTTTTTGTCTATATATGAGCTTGGCGAAGTATTATCCGGATTTTTAACATAACTATAGTCTTCCGTATACTTGTACTTAACACCGTCTATAGTGGCATCTTTAAGTTCAAGATCCGGGTTATCAGCCTTAAGGCTGTCAAGAAGTGTAACACCGCTGGCCTCTTCGCCTGAAAGCTCGCCCATATCCATAGCAAGCTCTTCCTCGCTAAAGTAGGTGGTAGAAGTGATTTCAGGCTTTGCAGGGTCTGTAAGGTCAACCGACCAGACACTGCCGCAGGCGCTAAGCATCATAAGCGCCATGCAAAAAACAAGAACAAGACTTAATCTCTTAAAAAACTTCTTCATAGTAAACCCTCCATTTAAATAATCCAACCGCCAAAAAGCAGGCTATCACATAAAAGTATTATACCAATAATGAGGTGAAATCGCAAATATCACTTGACTTTTTGAAACTCATCTGTT
>JAEEGF012234758.1_pt1 | contig 10803 bp, 7 predicted proteins | sample 9134171 | NCBI WGS metagenome assembly JAEEGF01 (sample SAMN16246542, study PRJNA631951) | gut metagenome | biome: gut microbiome; feature: rumen; material: AP-attached | host: Bos | place: Iran: Karaj | collected 2018-10 | reverse complement strand
TCTCATATTCCTGTTATTTTTTTGCAAAAGTACTTATTAATTCAATACGTCAGCCTATTTTCATCATGAATATTTTGATTTTTTATGGGGGGGGGATTGATTCTCAGTTGATTATATTTATGATGAAATATAAGGATGTAGAGAGCGAATTTTTTCCGCCACGTGGCAACGGAACGCATCCGGCAAACGGCATATATCGCATCCGGAAATACCGTCGTTGATGTTGTCGTCGTTACCGTTGTTTTTGTAGGGACGATGTGCACATCGTCCCTACGGCCATACAAAACGGAAAAAAATTGCCCATTCCACGGGGATTCCGGTGGAGGAGATCAAAGGGATGTGAAAAATAGAGAAAAGGCCGCCTTTCGGCAGCCTTATGGTAGGTTATCATGTTTTTCTTTGACCATTTCAGGTGAAGCGGCTGTCTTAAACTGAAAAAATGTCAGCCACCATGTCTGGCACTAAATTTGCCGGAAGCGGGACAAAAAATCAGACATGCCATTCATATTCAACATAGACAAAACCACCGTCACCGAAGGGGACATTGTGGAGCTGCGCTGGGACTGCGGAGCTGCGGAAAAGGTGTTCCTCACCATCGACAACGGATTCAAATCCACCCGGATTGAAACGGATCGCAACGGCAGCAAAAAATTCAGGCTGAACCGCTCCAGAGGAAAAACCATCCTGACCCTTGAAGCCGTCACCGGCGGAAAAAGCGAGCGGAAACGCATTGGCGTGAAAGTCAAGCGGCTGAAATCGACTAAAGCGGAATCCTTCGACAACAGCCAGTTCCGGCAGGCGCGCGACACCTTTGCACGCAAACCCCTTCGCGAAAGATGGGAACTGCTTAAACCCGCCATCCGGACAGCATGGCAGTACATGCCGGAAAAAAAGCGGACCGCCTACAAGATACTCGGCATTCTGCTGCTGCTGATGCTGCTCGCCGCCATCGCACCGAAACTCATGGAACTGATTCTGCTGCTTCTTGCCGGATATATGCTTTACACCATCTTCAGGAAATAAGCGCCGCAAAAAAGACGCACTGCCCGCAGGAATCCGGCGGAAGGAAATTTTTCTGCCGCCGCAAGGGATTCATGTTGCTATTTTTTGGAAATTTGCAGTTTGAACCTAAAACTTGAAACATCATGAACCTGAACGGACGACGTGAAAGCAAAAATGTGGATGACAGGCGTTCCATGAGCACAGCCGGAAAAGCCGGCGTTGGAATCGGCGGTGTCATTATCGCGGCCATTTTCGCCATCATCATGGGCAAAGACCCCACCGAAGTGCTGCAGAGCGCGGATCTCGGCAACAGCACAGCAACCGAAAACTACCAGCCGACACCGGAAGAGGAGGAGCTGGCCAAATTCGCAAGCCAGATTCTGGCCGGGACAGAGGATGTCTGGACCGCCGAATTCAAGAAGATGGGACGTACCTATGTCCCACCGAAACTGGTGCTTTTCAAAAATTCCGTGCAGAGCGGCTGCGGCGGCGCAACCTCCGCCAGCGGACCCTTCTACTGCTCCGCCGACCAGTCGGTATACCTTGACCTCGCCTTTTTCACCGACATGAAAAGGCAGCTCGGCTCCGACGGCGATTTCGCCTACGCATACGTCATCGCACATGAGGTCGGGCACCATGTGCAGTACCTGCTCGGCACCCTCAACGAGGCGCATAGCAAAATGTCCCGCGTAAGCGAGAAGGAGAGCAACCAGATAAGCGTGCGGCTGGAGCTGCAGGCCGACTTCTACGCCGGAATTTGGGCATACCACGACAACAAGATGTTCGGTTCGCTCGAGGACGGCGACATTGAGGAGGGGCTGAACACCGCCTCCGTCATCGGGGACGACTACCTCCAGAAAAAGGCGCGGGGCTACACAGTACCGGAATCTTTCAACCACGGCACCTCCGCACAACGGGTCAAATGGCTGAAAAAGGGGCTGAACAGCGGCGACATCCGCTTAGGGGACACCTTCTCGCCCAGCTATTCCGCACTTTAACCCTGAAACCGTCTTGAAGATATGCCGACCATGAGCCGCATTGCACTTTCATTGACATTTGTCCTGCTGCTGGCATTACCGCAGATTCAGGCGCAGCAGAAAAGCAGCGACCTGCAGGAGCAGAACCTCCGGGGCAAGGTAAAATCGATGGAGGAATGGGAATACGGGGATGCCGAAGTCATCGCCGGCAAAGGGGTATATATCGACGAAGGGACGGAGGTGGTTTCGCACCACATCTGCCAATTCAACCGCCGTGGCAACCTGGAGGAGGAGAAATCCTTTGACAGCGAAGGCAAGATGATCGGGAAGAACAAATACAAATACAGCGAGGTGGGCGACCTGATGGAATCTTCCGAACACAACGCGAAGGGGAAATGCTGCGGGCGCAACGTGTATGCCTACAACAGCCACCGCCAATTCGCCACGCTCACCCTCTTCCTTTCCGACGGCAGCATCGAGACCGCCACCTACCATTACAGCAAGGAGCGGCTGTTAGACTCCATCACCTGGAACAACCCTGTCAGGCGCAAGGAGTTTTTCCGCTACAACGGGAAGGGACAGCTGTGTGAAAAGCAGCTGTTTGAAGACGGCAAACAGGTGGAAAGGAACGAATTCGTCTACGACGGACAGGGCAACATCATTGAAGAGAGCCGCACCACTGCGGACGGCAAACGACACAAAACCCTTTCAACCTACGACGACACTGGGAGGCTGCAATCGGTCATCCAACAGGATGAGAACGGCCGCCAGGAGAGCAGGACCTGCTGGGAATACGACCAATATGGGAACATACTGGTGGAGACATGGTACAATGAGGAGAACATCCGCAACGTGCGCTCCACCTGCGAATACACTTATGACGCTCAAGGCAACTGGACCCAGCAGATCTGGTTCGACGACGGCAAACCATTCAGCGTAACCCGACGAAAAATCACCTATTATTAATAACATGAACATTCTGTTACTTGGTTCCGGCGGACGGGAACATGCCATGGCGGCGAAAATCGCCGAAAGTCCGCAATGCGACAAACTGTACATAGCACCGGGCAATGCCGGCACAAGCCAATGCGGCACCAACGTGGCATTGGACAACAATGATTTCGAGGCCATCCGGAAATTTGTGCTGGACAATGGCGTCGGCATGGTGGTGGTCGGGCCGGAGGCTCCGCTGGTGGCCGGTCTGCAGGACTTTTTCGCCCGGGACGAGGCCTTGAAAAAAATTGCCTTCATCGGCCCCTCCAGACAGGGCGCGACGCTTGAGGGCAGCAAGGATTTCGCCAAGGCATTCATGCAGCGGCATGGCATCCCGACAGCAGCATACCGCAGCTTCACCCGCGAAACGCTGCCGGAGGGCATAGCCTTCCTGCGCACCCTCAAGCCGCCCTACGTCCTTAAGGCGGACGGGCTGGCCGCAGGCAAAGGCGTGCTTATTATAGATGATTTGGAGACAGCTGAGAATGAGCTTCACAACATGCTGGAGAACGCCAAGTTCGGAGCGGCATCCGCCAAGGTGGTCATTGAAGAGTTCCTGCATGGGATAGAACTCTCAGTCTTTGTCCTGACCGACGGGGAGCATTACATAATCCTGCCCTCCGCCAAGGACTACAAGCGCATCGGAGAGGGCGACACAGGACTTAACACCGGCGGAATGGGCTCGGTATCCCCCGTCCCGTTCGCCGACAAGGCCTTCATGCAGAAGGTGGAGGAGCGGATTGTGCGCCCCACAGTTAACGGCATCCGTGAAGAGAAGATAAGTTACAAGGGATTCATTTTCCTCGGCCTTATGAACTGCGGCGGCGACCCATACGTAATAGAATACAACGTGCGGATGGGCGACCCGGAGACCGAATCGGTCTTTCCACGCATCAGCTCCGATATGGTGGAGCTGTTCAACCACACCTGGAACGGCACCCTCGACCGCGCCACACTGAAGACCAACCCCCAGACCGCCGCCTGCGTGATGATGGTGGCCGGAGGCTACCCAGGGAGCTATCCCAAGGGGAATATTATACAAGGCGTTGAAAACGTGAAAGGGAGCCTGGTGTTCCATGCGGGCACAAAAAGGGATGCGAACGGGCAGCTGCTGACCAACGGCGGAAGGGTGCTATGCGTCACCTCGTTTGCAGACAATCTGGAAGCCGCCTTAGCGAAAAGCTATTCCGCCGTAAAGGAGATAAGTTGGGAGGGCTGCCACTACCGCAGGGATATCGGCAGGGATCTGATGTAAGCCGTTTCCGGCGCGATATAGACTAACCGCGCATCGGTGACGTTATAGCCGATCTGCCGCAACCCGTCAATATAACCCTTCAGCTGGGATTCATGGGAATTGTCACGCTGTCCTGTCTTGTAATCAATAAGCCGGACATCCTTCCCTTTTATCAGCAGGCGGTCCAACCGTAACAGTGTTTTGTCCGGCAGCAGCATTTCAACCTCGTTCCGGACAAATGTCCCCTCATCCCCGAAAAGGCAGTCGGCCTCCGGCTGCTCCCGAATGTTAGCCAACAACTTTAACAAAAAGGCCCTTTCATCGGGCTTCAAAGCCTCAGACTTATTAACCGTTTTGCACAGAACATCCACATCCTCACGCCGGTACATCCGCGAGAGATACTGGTGAACCAATGTGCCCAACGCAGCCTCCGTACTGGCACCCTCCTCCGGCACAGTATATGCCAAGGGCGGAAACGGACCAATGTCCGGAAAAGAAAAGAACCCTGTCACATCCGCCGGTTCCAGGCAATCGGAAACGGAAGAGGCAAAACGCTCTCCTTTTGGGAAATGATACCGCATGGTACCATACGCATCCCCCATTGCATCAGGTTCGATCCCACAGGAATGAAAAAAGGGTATCAGACCGTCTCCCTCCTGCTTTTCCTGCCGTGCAAGCAGGTATAACCTATCCTTCGCACGGGTAAACGCCACATAGTCCAAGTTGATCCTATCCAATTCCGACATCTCCTCTTCGGCCTGATAAACCTCCGAATAGCGAGTTTTGTCCAATGACTTGTCCAAATCCAGCCACGCGACTTTTAATGAATCGGCACCAGCCTGAACCGGCGGATCCAACCGAATCCAACCCTGTTCTTTCTCCAACCGGTTCTTTTTCCTGGCCATCGGATAAATCACCACCGGGAAAGCCAGCCCTTTGGCTTTGTGGATAGTCATAACCTGCACCGCATTCACCCCTTCCGGATTGGAAAGGGACAAACGTTGCCGCTGTTCCTCCCATTCCTCAAGAAAATCTTCATCGTTTTTCTCCGCATTTTCATGATACGCCCATACAACTTCCCCCAAAGCCATCATGTATGGATCCGAACCCCATAAGCGGAATATGTCGGCCAAAGTGCGGAAACGTTCATATAAATTCAACTGCCGTAATCTTTTCCAATCCGGACAAAAACCCCACCGTTCCAATTGGGTGGAAAAAGCGGATGCATTTTTTGCCAATCCAAGCACATCATCCAACGATTTCCCCTTTTCAAGTTTCTGGAAAAGATATACAAGCAGATGAGCCCTGGCCGCTTCGTTTTTCCTGTTTTCCACGTATTGCATGGCGGCTATCATAAAACGCACTTCCGGAGAAGCAGAAAGCAACAGCGATTCTGAGGAAACCACCGGCACCCCTTTTCTGGTCAAGGCAACAGCCACACTGGAAGCCAACTTGTTGCTACGAGTCAGAACTGCTATCTCATGGTATGCGTACCCGTCACGCAAGACCTCCTCCACCAACCCTGCCGTCTGCATCTGTACAAAGAGTTCGTAATCCTTCGTTTCGGCAGTGACCCGTAATTCCACACCACCTCCCGTTTTTTTCGGAAGCGACTGCTCTAATGAATGATAGGCATCTGATACCAGCGGTGTGGATTTTTCCGTCATCTGATGGAAATAACTGTTATTGAACTGGACAATCTCTTTTTTGGACCGGAAATTATTGTTTAATGGAATGGTTTGAAAACCTGATTGAAGCACCTTTTCCGAGAGATTTACGGCCGGTTCCTTGTCCAAACGGGACAAATGCACAAACTGCCGGACATCACCGGAACGGAAACGGTAAATGGCCTGCTTGGCATCCCCAAAGAGGGAGGTCTGACCACTCCCGCCAGTCTCTTCCATCACCTTGGAAACCCCTTCACTTACCAACGGCAGCAAGTTCCTCCATTGCAACCGGGAGGTGTCTTGGAATTCGTCAATAAAGAAAAAGCCGTACCGTTCGCCCAAACGCTCATAGATAAACGGCGCCTCCTCGGCATCCACCACTTTGGCGATCATACGGTTGGTTTCACCAATCAGAATTTGGTGGGAAGAGGCCATAATCTCCTCCGCCACCTTACGGAACTCTCCCAGCAAAGCGGTCGGATAAATGTTTTTCAGGATATGACCATACAGAATGTAATCTGAATAATGCGCATTCACGAACGATGCCACATCACGATATGCCACCTCAAGCTGTGGCACAATCCGTTCAATGGAGGCGGACAATTCCGTACGGCAGTTTTTGGCGGTCCAGCGCCCCTCGTCCACCGCCTGCCGCACATACGAATTCGGTGCCGCCGCCTTTTCCATATCCCCGTCCGCCACACTCATCAGCCATGCACCGAAACCGCTCTTACCATGATAAAAATCCGACTCCACACTGACCGTTTCCGGTATTATGGAAAGCGCCTGCCCTCCTATTTTACGGAGTGTTCCCTCCATTTGCCGGATGCCGGTTTTCAATGTACGGATGAGATTCCGGTAGTTTTCCAACGGAAACCTCGGCATTTCAGATTCATACGAAAGTGCTTCCTCATTAAACAGTTCCTTCGCGACAGCCGCCAAGTCGCGATCGGGCTTCCACCATTGCTGGCCGTCAATCCGATGGTGCATGTATTCCACCACAAAATCCGTCAACATGTCATCATATCCCAATTTGGACAACAGCACATCCACCATCTGCCTGGAAAACAAATCCTCGTCCAATTCCAACCGATGGTTGGCAGGCAGGTGCAGTTCAAAGGCAAAAGCATGAACCAGCTGCTGGTAGAACTTGTCAATTGTCAGAACTGAAAAACGGCTGTAATCGGCGAGAATGTTTTTCAAAATGATTTCCGAACGATGGCCCATCTGCTCCAACGGACAGACCGCAGACAGCTCTTGGATCAGCAAGGCACGTTGTTCGAGCTCCTTGGCATTCAGACGCTCTTCCGGCAGCGAAAGGCAGCGCAGAAAAAAGAGGATACGGCTTTTCATCTCCCCAACGGCCTTGTTGGTGAAGGTTATGGCCAGAATTTTCCGGAAAATGAAACGGTCCTGACCGAAATATTGCAGACATATCCGTATGTATGCGACCGCCAATTGGAAGGTTTTTCCCGATCCGGCGGAAGCTTTGTATACAAAAAACGATTTGCTTCGGTTGTCTTGTGTCGGCATGGTCAGGCTGAAAAATTGGGACGGTTAGGATAAAAAAACAAGAAACATTCCGATAAATGTTTCTTGATGAATAATTTGTGGAGCATATGAGATTCGAACTCATCACCTCTTGACTGCCAGTCAAACGCTCTAGCCAAATGAGCTAATGCCCCATCGTTTTGGATTTGCAAAAGTATAACTTTTTCAGACATGTTTTCCACCTATCCGAAAATTTTTTTCACATCCATCCCGTCGTAGTTCCCGGAGCTCATCATTAACAGGTTTTTACCCTTCCATTCATGCCCGCACAGATGGCGGAACAAAGCCTGTGAATCGCAGAAAACCTTCAAATCCGGACGCCCGAAGGCGGCATGGACCTCCTCCTCCGTGATTGGCGGCAGCTTTTTTAGCGCGATGGCATGGGGGTTGAAATAGACTATCGCCTCGTCGGCCACATCCATCGCATGGGCGTACTGCTCCAGGAATGAGGCGGTCAGGCTGCTGAAGGTGTGCAGCTCCATGCAGGCGACCAGGAAACGCTCCGGATCCTTCTCTTTAAGCGCGGCAACGGTCGCCTTCAATTTTGACGGGGAATGGGCGAAATCACGGTAGAGCGCCTTCTCCGCATCCTGATAAAGGCACTCCAGCCGGTTGGAGGCCCCATGGAAGGTGGCGATGGCGTTGAAGAACTCCACGTCCGTAATCCCGACGGCACTGCAGGCATGGTATGCCGCCATGATGTTCAGCAGGTTGTGCCTGCCGAAAACCTGCAACGGATACTCACTTCCATTCCAAAGCATGATGTATTTCCCATTCTCAACCCTGTATTCTGGAAGAGTGTAGCCGGCCTTATGGCATACAGTCCGAGTGTCATCCGCCACACTGCGGCAGTTCTCGTCCTCCGCGCAATAGATAAGGGTGCCGTTTTCAGGGACCATGCCGGCGAAAATCCGGAACTGCTCCACATAATTGTCAAATGTCGGGAACACATTCACATGATCCCACGCGATGCCGCTGATGATACCGATATTGGGACGATATACATGGAATTTAGGCCTGCGGTCCAGCGCGGAGGTGAGGTATTCGTCCCCCTCTATCACCATGTAGGGCGCTTTTTCCGAAAGGCGGGTCATAACCTCAAAGCCCTGCAGCTGCGCACCGATCATATAGTCGCAATCGCGTCCGCAGCGGTCCATCACATGCAGTATCATGGAGGTGATGGTGGTTTTTCCGTGGCTGCCCCCCACCACAATGCGCAGCTTGTCCCTGGACTGCTCGTAAATGTATTCCGGATAGGAATAGATCTTCAGCCCCAGACGTTTGGCTTCGGCCAGCTCCGGATTGTCCTCACGCGCATGCATCCCCAAAATAACCGCATCCAGGTCTGGAGTGATGCAGCCCGGATTCCACCCCTCGTGATCGGGAAAAATGCCGTATTTTTTCAGACGCGACGCCGCCGGATCGAATATCTCATCGTCCGAACCGCTCACTTCGTATCCCTTCAGTTTCAGAGAAATGGCCAAATTGTGCATGGCGCTGCCGCCAATGGCGATAAAATGTACTTTCATGTCGTATGCGTTTAAAGTGCAAAATTAGCACAAAAAAAGGTTCGCTCCAATATCCGGATGCGGTTTTTTTCAACACGGAAATTTTCATCCGGAAGCGGCACCCCGACATCTTTTTTCCGGAAAAGAAAAAAGCGATTGCAAAAAACACTACCTTTGCATTTGCGGATGATGGCATGGACGCTGCTTTCCATCGCATTCATCCCCAATAACTTCATATTATCATATACCATGAGGGAGATCAAAACCGTACTTACCATAGCAGGCAGCGACAGCTGCGGCGGCGCCGGCATCCAGGCCGACATCAAGACTATTAGTTCGCTGGGGCTCTACGCCGCCAGCGCAATAACAGCGGTTACAGCGCAGAACACCATGGGGGTGCGCAGTATCGAGGCGGTGTCGCCAGTCATGCTCTCCGCCCAGATTGAGGCGGTTCTGGAAGACTTTGATGTCAAAGCCATTAAGATAGGCATGATTTACAACAGCGAAAACGTGACGGCCATAAAGAAGAGCCTGCTGAAATGCAACTACCAGGGACCGATAGTGCTGGACCCCGTGCTGGTGGCCACCTCCGGCGACCCGCTCTCAAGCGACAATCTGATTAACGCAATGAAGACGGAGCTGTTCCCGATGGCCACAATTGTCACGCCAAACATCCCGGAGGCGGAGGCGCTGTCCGGCATGGAGGTGAAGAGCATAGATGACATGCGCCAAGCTGCAAAGAAAATAATTGCCGATACAGGTGTGAAAAATGTGCTGGTGAAGGGCGGGCACGGCCTCGGCAACGAAATGACCGACATTCTGATTTGTGAAAACGGGCTGGAACGGCTCTATCTGAACCAGAGGATTGAGACCCGCAACACCCATGGCACCGGCTGCACCCTCTCCTCGGCAATCGCCTCATACATGACCAGCATAAAGTCGCTTCGCAAAGTGATAAAACACGCCGTCCAATACGTGCATTGGGCTATACTTTGCGCCAAGGATCTGAACACCGGCCACGGCCACGGCAGCCTGAACCATCTGTCCCGCCCGATTAGATTATCATCAACTGAGATTGTACAAACCAATGTTTCAAGCGATTGAAAAAAAGCACGGTCTCCCTGCCGGACTGAGACGCATATTGTACATTTTCTGCGTGCTGGCCATTTTGGGCGACACCATCTACAGTTATGTGCAGCATTACAACGAACCTCTGGACGGCGACATGGGCGAAAGCGTGCTTCCGCTTGACTACATACAGCCTCTTTATCACGACCCGTTTGGTGTGAAGATGCTCATTGGCAACGAGCCGCACGCCGCACCCAACAGATATTTCTCACACCACCTGATGTACGACATATACAGGACCATGCCTTTTGCCTTGCAAAGGATTACAGACCCTATCCGCAGTCTGTACCACACCAACGCTATATGCAAGACATTGATGCAGCTGATGCTTGTACTGCTGCTTTCTGGCATTGCATGCGATGGGTTCCGATTCAGGAAACTAAGATTTGCAATAACCTGCCTGTTTTTCTGTGCGATGATGCAGACACACGGTTTCTCAAACAGTATCGGCCTTATCACCCCAAGCATCACCTATTCATTCTTTTATGCACTGCCTTTGATTTTCCTGATATTATATCTTTTACCATTTATATTCAAGGAGTTCCATAAAACCGACCTCATCCGGAACAGATTCCTGCTGATATTGTACAGCGCACTGTTCCTTGTGTTGTCGTGCTTTTCAGGGGCAATAAACACAGCCGTCTCGCTTGTGGTGACCGTCACCTTGCTGATGCGTTATTTTTACAACTTCCACAGGCAGAACGGCAACCTCCGCAAATCGTTGGCCCGGATGCCGGGACATT
>JAEEGF012000434.1_pt1 | contig 10803 bp, 3 predicted proteins | sample 9134171 | NCBI WGS metagenome assembly JAEEGF01 (sample SAMN16246542, study PRJNA631951) | gut metagenome | biome: gut microbiome; feature: rumen; material: AP-attached | host: Bos | place: Iran: Karaj | collected 2018-10 | reverse complement strand
TCCTCCATTAGTGAGGCGATAGGGGCGGGTTCAAGGGCGTTTTCCTTTGGGTTAGCTTCCCAATAGACCTCAATCATCTCAGCCTCTTGCCTGCGAAGCGACACCTCATAGCCCATGATTTTGTATTTCACAGGGTCTTGCAGTGGGGCATTGAGCAACACCTCCACCGTCTGACCCTTCACGAAGCCCATCTCAATGATGCGCTTCCTGAATCCACCACGACCCATCACCTTCACGATGACGGCCTTTTCGCCTGTCTTCAGTTCTGATAGTTTCATGTTGCAAAGGTACTCAGAATTTTCTGCATTTACCGTTTCGATGCACTATTTTCTTGCCAAAATACCTAAAAATGGGGATGCCGGAGTGCCCGCATGGCATTTAGTACTGCCAATACGGTGACACCTACATCAGCAAAGACTGCCATCCACATGGTGGCAAGTCCAAACGTAGCCAATAGCAATACGAGTATTTTCACCCCTATAGCGAACCAAACGTTCTGCCGGGCGATGGCAATAGTGCGACGGGCGACGCTGATGGCATCGGCCACTTTGCTTGGGTTGTCGTCCATAATGACCACATCTGCGGCTTCAATAGCGGCATCACTGCCCAAGCCTCCCATGGCAACACCTACGTCGGCGCGGGCTAATACGGGCGCGTCGTTAATACCATCGCCCACAAAGACGGTTGCTCCTTGCTTTTCATCGCCACCCTGTGAGGCTTCAACCATCATCTGCACTTTGTCGGCAGGCAGCAACTCGGCATGATAGTCAGTCAGTCCCAACTCTTCAGCCACGTGTGCTGCCACTTCTTTCCTGTCGCCTGTGAGCATCACAACATGTCCAACGCCCAGCGATTTCAGTCGTTCGACAGCGTCATGACTCTCGGGCTTGAGTTGATCGTTGAAGGCTATGTGTCCAGCATATATGCCATCGATAGCGACATGCAGCACCGTACCTGAGTGATGGCATTGACTCCACGTCACGCCAAGGGCCTCCATCAGGCGAGTATTGCCGACACTGACCAGCCGTCCGGCCACTTTGGCTTGTATGCCTTGCCCTGCCCGCTCCTCCACATCGCTCACCTCGCAGCAGTCAAAATCTGAAGAATAGAGCGGAAAGGATTGCCTGTCGATGGCCGCATAGGCCTCGCACAAAGCCACGGCGATGGGATGTGTCGAGAAATGCTCGACGTGGGCTGCCAAATGAAGCAGTTCGCCCTCGTCGCAATTGTTGGGATGGACAGCCTCAACGGCAAACTGTCCACGAGTCAGCGTGCCCGTCTTGTCGAAAACCACGGTGCTTACTTTCGACAACACGTCCATGTAGTTGGCTCCCTTGATAAGGATTCCATGGCGCGATGCTCCGCCTATGCCACCGAAGAAGGTCAACGGTACGCTGATGACCAGTGCACAGGGACATGAAACCACGAGGAACAACAATGCCCGATAGAGCCACGTGGGGAATGACGAACTGAATGCTTGCCACTGGAAGGCAATGGGCGACAGCGAAACCGAACTAAACAGCGGCGGCAAAAGGGCCAAAGCCAAGGCAGCCATCACCACCACAGGCGTGTAGATGCGTGCAAAACGAGTGATGAAGGCTTCGCTCTTCGACTTGTGTTCGCCTGCATTCTCCACCAGACTGATGATCTTTGCCACGGTGCTCTCACCATATATTTTAGTAGTACGCACGCGTAAAACGCCTGAAAGGTTGACGCATCCCGAAACGACCTCGTCGCCTTGAGCCACGTCACGCGGCTGACTTTCGCCCGTCAGAGCGACCGTGCTGAGCGATGAAGTGCCTTCTTCGACAATACCGTCGAGAGGTATTTTCTCACCAGGACGCACCTCTATCGTACTTCCCACTGCCACTTGTTCCGGGCTTACCTCGTCCAAGCTGCCCGAAGGAGTCACTACCCTGGCCACATCGGGACGTATGTCCATCAGATGGGCTATGCTGTCGCGGCTCTTTCCTTCGGCATAACCTTCAAAAAGTTCGCCCACTTGGAAGAAAAGCATGACGAATACCGCTTCCGGAAACTGTGTTTCAGCACCAGGAAGGAAACCAATAGCCAACGCACCTATCGTGGCTACCGACATCAGGAAGTGCTCATTGAAGGCATCGCCATGAGCTACGCCTTCGACAGCCTCGTGCAACGTCTCGTGTCCAATCAGCAGATAGGGCACCAGATAGACGAGCAACAATTGCCAAGTGGCCAACTGGCAATGCTTCTCTATCAAGACAGCACCCACCAACAGCACTGCCGTGGCTGCAATGAGCAGCAATTGCTTCTTCAAACCATCGTGTTCATGATGATGGTGGTGATGTTCGTGTTCTCCGTGTTCATGCTCGTGTTCGTGAACGTGCCCATGCGCTCCGTGCTCATGTGAACAACAATGGTCGTGATTGCCGTGGTTATGTGAACAGCAGTGGCCGTGTTCGTGATGATCGTGATGATGTGACATAATCTTTTAATGTTTATTGTTTTCGGGTGCAAAGTTACAAGAAATGTTTTGCAACTGGATTGCAAAGATGTCAATATGGCTTTTGCTAACGAAGATACACTGTTCTACCCAGCCTACCATCGGCATCGTGACCTCAGTCGGGGAGAACGTGACCAAAAAAGATTTGCTTTTATTTTGTATTGCCCACGACTTTTCGTATCTTTGCCGATGAAAAGACTGTCATAAACAAAGACCTATGAGAACAATCAATATGGCTTGCCTGCTGAAAAAGGTATTCCTAACTGTGTGTCTGATGGCCTTGCTGCCAATGAACATACACGCTCAGGCCCAAGCCGAGGACGTTTTGGCCACGTTACGGCGTGCCAACGACTACTTCATGAAGAAGTATGCCGACCCGACACTACCCACATTTGTGAAGAAAGAGCGCCCCAGTTCGCTCTGGACACGTGCGGTTTACTACGAAGGGCTGATGGCTCTCTACGAAGTGGACCCGCAACAACGCTATGCAGACTATGTGGATCGCTGGGCTAACTTCCATCAATGGACTCCTCGCGATGGCATTCAGACGTGCGATGCTGACAATCAGTGCTGTTCGCAAACCTATCTGATGCGTTATCAACAAGTGGGAGGCGAAGAAAAGCTGCTTCCCACGCAACTTAACCTGGAGCACCAGATGCGCACAAAGATCGGTTGGTGGACGTGGATAGATCCCATTCAGATGGCAATGCCAGTCTATGCACAGATGACAACCATCACGGGCGATGACCGATATATGGAACACGCCATGAAAATGTATCGTTGGTCGCGCGACACGCTGGCCGGTGGACTCTTCAACGAGAAGGAATATCTGTGGTGGCGCGACAAGGATTTCGTGCCACCTTACCGCGAACCCGATGGCAAACAATGCTATTGGAGCCGTGGAAACGGGTGGGTATATGCCGCTCTTGTACGATGTTTGAAGGCAATGGACGAGGACAAGCGACCAGACACACGCGACAGGATGCGGGAACGCGACCTTTTGCGCCGCGACTTCGTCAGAATGAGCAAGGCGCTGCTGCGTTGCCAACGTGAAGATGGCCTTTGGAACGTGAGTCTCACAAGCAACAACTACGCAGGCAAGGAACTGACGGGCACAGCCTTGTTCCTCTATGGCATGAGTTGGGGCATCAGCACAGGCCTTTTGCCCGCCAAGACCTATCGACCTGCATGCGACAGAGCATGGCAAGCACTGCAACGCGATTGTATCCATGCCAATGGTTTTCTTGGATGGGTACAAGGTACGGGCAAGGAACCAAAGGACGGACAGCCGCTGAGCTACACTCGCATCCCCGATTTCGAGGATTTCGGCACAGGATGCCTGCTGCTTGGTGGTGCTGAATACTACAAACTACTCGCTTCCACACTCCCTTCGCACCCCCAACTGAAATCCACCAGCACGACAAAAGCTGGTGCCCGCTGGTGGTGGATGGGTTCTGCAGTTGACAAGGAGAACCTTCGCCGGAACATGGAGGAGTATGCGCGCACCGGAATTGGCACTTTGGAAATCACGCCTATCTATGGTGTGCAAGGCAATAGCGGCAACAACATCGAGTTTCTCAGTGACAAGTACATGGAGATGCTGCGCTTTGTCATGGACGAAGGGAAGCGTTTGGGCATTGAAATCGACATGGCCACAGGTACAGGGTGGCCTTTCGGCGGGCCATGGGTGCCGCTGGAGGAGTCGGCCTGCCGAGCCGTGTTTGTCGTGAAGACTTTCAAAGGCCATGAAGTGGCAGGACTTGACTTGCTTCCTGCAGAAAAAGACCGCAAAAACTGCACTTTGCAGAAGGTAATGCTAACCCTTTCGAATAGTAAAACTGCCATTGACGTGACCCATTGCATGTCTGACGGGGTGTTTTCCTGGAAAGCTTCGAACGACGAACGCAAGACTCTCAGCAAAGACGATGAACAAACCGTGGTGGCACTGTATGTGAAACGGGGCATCATGCGTGTGAAGCGGGCGGCACCAGGTGGCGAAGGACTGGTGGTTGACCACTTCGACAGACAGGCAGTGGCCAATTACCTCCACCATATCAGTGATGCCTTCGACCGCACCCATACACCTTACCCTCACACCTTCTTCAACGACAGCTACGAAGTGGCGGATGGCGACTGGACAAGCAATCTGTTGGAAGAATTTGCCAACCGGAGAGGCTACCAATTGGAACAACACCTGCCGGAGTTCCTGGCTGGTGACTCAAAGCTGGTGGCCGATTACCGTGAGACTCTGGGTGAGTTGCTATTGGAAAACTTCACTTGCCAATGGACACAGTGGGCACACAAGCATGGAGCACTGACGCGTAACCAGGCGCACGGGTCGCCTGTCAACCTCATCGATTGCTATTCAGCAGTGGATATTCCTGAGATTGAAGGGTTTGGCCTGTCGGATTTTGGCATCAAGGGACTGCGCCGCGACCCTGGAAAGACGCGTAAGAACGACTCCGACCTGTCGATGCTGAAGTATGCCTCATCGGCAGCGCATGTTACGGGTAAGAAACTAACTTCAAGCGAAACTTTCACGTGGCTGACCGAACACTTCCGCACGTCGCTCTCGCAGATGAAGCCCGACTTGGACCTGATGTTCTGTGCTGGTGTCAATCGTATGCTCTTCCATGGCACCACCTACTCGCCCCAAAACGACACATGGCCAGGCTGGAAGTTCTACGCTTCGGTTGACATGAGCCCCACAAACAGCATCTGGCGCGATGCACCGTCACTGATGAAGTACATCGAGCGATGCCAGAGCATGCTGCAATGGGGACAGCCCGACAACGATTTCCTGGTCTATCTGCCTGTGCGCGACATGTGGGCGAAGGACTCAAAGCGCCGCTTCATGCAGTTCAGCATCCACAACATGGCTCAGCGGGCACCTGAATTCATTGCCAGCGTGCTGAAGATTGACCGTTTGGGCTATGACTGTGACTACATCAGCGAGCGACAACTTGCCGATGTCGCACTCGATGCGAGGGGACAGCGACTGACGACGGGTGCAGGTACGCTCTACAAGGCACTGATCATCCCATCGGGAACCACCATTACTCCCCAACTTGAAAGCATCCTGAAGCGTCTGGCTCCATTGGTCATCTTTGGTGAAGATGCCGAATCGCTGGCCCGCTTCGCAAAGGCCGAAGCCATGAAGACGCAACTGGGGCTTCACATGATTCGCCGACAGTCGTCGCCAACAAGCATGGCAGCCAAGGCAGGTCACCACTATTTCATGGCCAACCTGTCGCCTGACGATGTGGATGCCATCGTTCCTTTGGCCGTTGCTTGTACGGCAGCCACATGGTTCAATCCGATGACAGGCGAAACCATGCCTGCTCAACTCACGGAGAAGGGCGTTCGCATCCGATTACGCTCGGGCGAATCGCGCTTCTTGTTGGCACATGCCTCATCAGCCGTCTCCCCTGCCCCATCAATACCTACCGTTTCCAACCGTCAGCCTTCCACGATAGAGTTGGGAAAGGAACAGGGATGGACCCTGACGTTCATCGATGCCGAACCACGGGTGGACGATGCTTATACGCTCAGCACCCTCCAGACCTGGGAAACCCTCTCTGAAAGCACGGCAGTGACCATGGGTACGGGCATTTACACGACCTCCGTCACCCTCACGCCCCAAGAGGCACAGCAACACTGGCTGATTGACCTGGGCGATGTACGCGAATCTGCCCGTGTATATATTAACAATGTGTACGCGGGATGTGCCTGGGCAGTGCCTTATGTGCTTGACTGCCGCGACTATTTGCACAAGGGGAAGAACGAGATTCGCATCGAAGTGACCAACCTGCCGGCCAATCGCATTGCCGATATGGATCGTCGGGGCATCAATTGGCGGAAGTTCGAGGAAATCAACATTGTGGACATCAACTACAAAAAGACAAATTATGCCGACTGGGAGCCCGTGAAGAGCGGACTCGCATCGACAGTCAGGCTCATCACATGTAATCCATAAACAAAAGAAACGATAACTTATGAGAAAAGTTAGGACATGGAGCCTGCTGGCTCTGCTATGTCTCATCAGCACGACAGCGCTGGCCGAAGGGCGAAAAGTGATCAACATGAACTTCGGATGGCGGTTCCATCTGGGCGACATTGCCAATGCACAAGCCAAGGACTTCGACGATGCAGGATGGCGAACGGTCGACTTGCCGCACGACTTCCAGATAGAACAGCCTTGGGTGGCACCCGATGCATCGGAACGGCCTGACAACAGCGACCCAGGAGCCAACATCAGGAGCCGTCTGTCAAGCCGAGGGTTCAAGGAGATGGGGCGTGGCTGGTACCGTCTGCACTTCACGCCCGACGAAACATGGCGCGGACGTCGCGTATTGGTCGACTTCGAAGGCATCATGTATGTGGGCGACGTCTATCTTAATGGTCAGTTAGTGGGTAAAACCGACTACGGCTATGTGGGATTCGAGGTGGACCTGACACGACAACTGCGATGGGGCGAGGACAATGTCATTGCCGTGATGGCCGATACGCGTGAGCCGCAGAACTCACGCTGGTACACAGGCGGCGGATTGTTCCGCGACGTCAACTTCGTGGTGACCGATGCCGAGCTTTATTTCACGCGTCATCCGCTGTATATCACCACGAAGCAAACACCTGGCACCACAACCAGCACGGTCAACCTACAAGCTGAAGTGGCATGTTTCATGCGCAGCAATCCAACTACCTTAAGCATTGGCATCAACATCCAAGATCCGCAAGGCAACACAGTGGTTGACAAACGTGAGGATGTCGGTCGGCTGCGACAGCAACGAGTCGGCGAGTTGAAAATGCAGCCCATTAGCATCAGTAAAGCACTGCTTTGGGACTGCGAAACGCCTCATTTATACACCGTAACCCTGACCCTTTACGATCAAGAAGGACAGGTTCGCGACATCGTAAGCGAACAGTTTGGCATCCGCACCGTGGAGTTTGATCCTGAATATGGCATGAAACTCAATGGGCGGAAAGTACTTCTGAAGGGACTGGCCAACCACCATTCGCTGGGTGCACTGGGTGCCGCCGCCTACGAGCGGGCCATTGAGAAGCGACTGTTGATGCTGAAGGACTTCGGACTCAACCATATTCGCACCAGCCACAACCCCTATAGCCGTTCGTTCATCAAACTGTGCGACCGCCTCGGAATCCTTGTCGTCGACGAACTCTACGACAAATGGACACGCCAGCACACCGGTGGAAGGGCATCATGGGAGAGTCTTTGGCAGCACGATGTGCCCGAGTGGGTGAAACGCGACCGAAACTCACCTTCGGTGGTATTGTGGAGCCTGGGCAACGAGTTGCAACAGGATCCCAATCAAGCATTTAACGACTGGGGAGTCACGGCCTATAAGCTGCAGAAGACGCTGCTTCAACGCTACGACAGCACACGTCTGACCACCGTAGCCATGCACCCTCGCTACCGCAACTGGCAAACCGACTCACTGCCATGCGACCTCGCCATGCAGACAGACATACAGGCTTACAACTACCGCTACATGTATTTCCCTGGCGACGGGCGGCGTTTCCCATGGATGAACTTCTACCAGAGCGAAGCTTCCAACTCGGCCATGGGTCCCAACTACTTTGAAATGGATCTTGACCACGTCATCGGCCTGGCCTATTGGGGTGCTATCGACTATCTGGGTGAGTCGCAAGGATGGCCTAACAAGGGTTGGGCACAAGGCGTGTTCGACATTGCTTTGGAGCCGAAGCCAAAGGCATGGTTCCTGCGCAGCATGTTCAAGGCCGACGAACCTATGGTTCACATCGGTATTATCGACTCAAAGGGCGACCAGATGTGGAACGGCATCCAGACAGGTACCGACGGTATGAGCGAGCATTGGGACCGTAAGCCTGGCCAACGGCTGCAAGTGGTCACCTACACCAATGCCGACGAGGTGGAACTCTTTGTCAATGGCCGCAGCATCGGTAAGCAACAGAATCCCAAAAACGACCCGAAACGACGCAACCAGCTACGCTGGAACGACGTGGAATATCAGCCCGGGCGCATCGTAGCCATAGCAAGAACGGGCGGAAAGGAGGTGGCTCGCCACCAAATAGAGTCGACAGGTAAGGCTGTGCGACTGCTTGTCGACCCCGATAATGCCGATTGGCAGGCCGATGGCACCGACTTGCAGCACCTGAGAGTGACTGCTGTCGACAGCAAAGGGCGTCGTGTTTGGTCGGCACAGGACGATTTGAACTTCAGTTTGGAGGGCGATGCGCGCATCGTAGCCGTGAGTAATGGCGACATGGCATCCGATGAGCTCAACGTAACCGACCATCGCCACCTCTACAACGGCTCGGCATTGGTCATCCTCAGGGCCGGTCGTCAGCCGTCAAAGGTCACGTTCACCACTTCATCAGCAGCCTATAAGAGCGTGAAGACAAAGCTGGAAACCAAGTAAATACGTAGAAGCCAACGGACATACCACGCCAAAAAAGGGAGTGCGTCAACGATTATTGACGCACTCCCTTATGGTATGATGTCGGGCGGAGATACCGCCAAGCCATTACTTCTTCACGATCTTCGTGCTATGGTTGCTATCGGTACGCACCACATAGATGCCTGCAGGCATGCGAGTCATATCGATGGTGGCCTGTCCATTTACTAACTGAGCACGACCCACCAACTGACCATTGCTGCTGTAGATGGCTGCACTCGTAGCGCTATCGTCGCGAACGCCGAACGATGCCTTTACGACCGACGGATAAGCCACAACCTGATTCATCAGGCCATGTTTGCCCAGCTCGGTCAGCTGAATGCCGTCGGTTTCATTGAGCGACTTGCCGACAACCACCCATCCCACACGCTCATCGGTTGAGTTGCGCGTGCTCAAAGTGTTATTCTGCGTGTCACTGGCATCCAGTTGCAGGCGCAAAACCGTTGACACAGCTTCAGGAGCTTTGGGCTTTGTACGCAGGAAACCACCCACTTTACGATTGAGAGTCTGCAGTTGCGCCAGTACCAAAGGAGCCTCCAGAGAATCACCGAACAGGACTTCCTTATTCAAGGTTGAGGCTGTGAAGGTATAAGTGCTATCGCCAACGATGACGGTACGGCCATCATCCAGCTTGCTCTTGCCCTTCTCAATGGCAAACACTGATACCTTTGCCTTAATTGGCTTCGTTCCGCTGACCGCCTCCAGTGCAGCCTGACGCTGAATAGCTACGCGGCAACCTGTCGGTGTGACGTCGAGGACACGCCACATTAAGGGATAGGATGACGAGATGTAGACTGGTGTTGCCAGAACAACGGGTGTCTCGGCAAAGGGCTGGTTGAAGGTGACGGTGAACGTGTCGGGTACGTCAGCTTCAGGCAACAGCTGAGCCTCATAAGCCAGTTCGCCCATCTTACCATTACCCTGCTTAGCCACTATGAACGAGGTGTATTCAGGATAAGCCGAACCACGATAGAAGTCGGTCTTCGAGAATTTCTCGGGCAAAGGCAGCACGTTGGTAATCATCGAACCATAGACATCATTGCGCAGATTGCTCGAACGGACGCGCTCAACGAAGCCTGCACTGGCCTGGTTGTTACTGACGCTGCCAAACACCACCGAAGGCTCTTCGGTAAACTCCGTGGAGAAGTAGCAATAGCTATTGCTTGAAGTGAGTGTCGATATGGTTCCCATCTGCAGGTCGGTGCCTTCCACTTGCGAAGCCATCGCCATGATGTTGTAACCTTCACCCGTGAAGTGCTCCTTACCATCGTAACCCACAGTGCGAACACGATAGGCAAAGTTGCCAACCTCTGCTGTCTCGTAGACATAGCTCCACGACGTACGGCTTGCATTGCTACGAATGTCAATCTCTTTCAGGACTTCCCATTCGCCATCGTCCTTCTTCACCTGCACAAAGCAGGAGTCGAGTAGTTCAGGGTTAGGATCTTGCCAGGCGATAGTGCACATTGCAGTGGCAGCAGTGTAGCTGACCTTGATGCCATAGGGAGCCTTTACCGACGGAGCACGAGGCACATACTCGTTCTTAGCCACATAGCCCGCACCCGTATCCATGTCGCGGAAGTGCTCGCCTGCAGGCGTAATCTTGCCGTTATAGGTCAGACGCGAATAGGAAGCCTCACTGTTCCAGTAGCAATAGCGCTCTACATAGTCCCATGAATTCAGGCGATCGAGGATGCGGCTCAGCACGACGCCGTTCTGCTTCACGGCCTCATCAGGATTGTTCTTATAGGCGAACACGCCGTTGTTGTTCCAAGAGGCTCCCCATACGAACTCCGAGATCCAGATGGGACGACGGTAGGTGTTGAAGTAGCTCTGCAGATTGTTGAACGAGCCCTCGGTCCA
>JAEEGF011176863.1_pt1 | contig 10803 bp, 11 predicted proteins | sample 9134171 | NCBI WGS metagenome assembly JAEEGF01 (sample SAMN16246542, study PRJNA631951) | gut metagenome | biome: gut microbiome; feature: rumen; material: AP-attached | host: Bos | place: Iran: Karaj | collected 2018-10 | reverse complement strand
GATGAAACCTGATTCAACAGGAGTTCCATTAAAAGGTGTTGAAATTCATGCGTTTGATACAGAGAGTGGTGATCAATTGCCGATAGATGTGATTGGAGAAATATGCATGAATTCGGATAATATGTTTGTTGAATACATTAATAATCCGACTGAAACAAGGATGATAAAACAAAAGCACAACGATGGAAAAGAGTGGATTCATACGGGTGATCTGGGTTATATAGATTCCGATGGCTTTATCTTTATTACGGGGCGAACTAAGCGATTGATAAAGATGGATGGGTTCAAGATTGCACCGGAAACAATAGAAACAGTAGTTCTTGAGATGGAAGAAATAAAAGATTGCGTCGTAGTTGGAGTTCCGGATGAGAAACATGTCGAAGTCCCCATGTTGTTTTGCGAAAAACAAGAAGGAAGCAATCTAACGAATGAGAATATTACAGAAATTGTTATGAAACGATGTCATGAAGTCTTACCTGATTATGAACACCCCAAATATATTGAAGTAGTTGAGGGTATACCGCACAAAAACGGGAAGCATGACTTCATTTCTTTATCGGCTCGCGGAAAAGAATATGTAGAGTCCTTATCTTGACAAGTATGTGAATGAGTTATGAGTTATAAATGCTTGACAAGTGACGTAGAGGAGGAAAATGCTTTGACAGACAGACAGAAAGCGGTGAGCTGACGGGATTTCCGTCTATTGATAAGCCGTGGTTGAAATATTATATAGAGAATGCTGAAGAAGAGGCTAATAGCATTCCGGAGAACAAGACGGTATGGGATGTGATGGAAGAAAGCCTGAAAAAGCATACAGACATTCCGGCGTTGGAATATTTTGGAAGAGAGATCTCCAGAAAAGAATTCATTGCTAATGTATATTTATGGGCAAAAGCCCTAAAGGCATTGGGAGTTAAAGAAAACGAAATCGTTGCATATTACGGACCGTTCATGCCGGATACGTGTTATATGATATTTGCGGTGAACATGATTGGAGCATGTCCGTATTTTCTAAAACTAGCAATCAGTCCTGAGGCATTGACAGAAGAGACGAAGGAATGCCGGATTGCAATAGTCTTTGATCAGATGTGGGATAAGGTATCCGGTGAGTTTACGAAGGACAGATTTGAAAAAGTAATTATAGCAAAGTTAACGGATGCGATGCCTGCTCCGATGAAACAGATAGTTTCAACTCTATCAGGAATAAAAAGCAAAATAAGGATACCTAAAGGTAATAAATATACTTCCGTTCCGGAAGTCAGAAGGCTTGCAACTAGTTATAAAGGAGAAGTAAAGGTTCCGTTTGTTGCGGATAGAAATACATTTATTACATCTTCCAGCGGGACAACGGTAGGTGGAGTTGTAAAAGGAGTTGTAGCGACAAACGAAAGTGCGATAATACAATTGTATATGGCAGGCGCATCAGGATGTCAGTATTTTCCGGGTGAAAGATGCCTGAATCATTTCCCTCCAACTGCGGCGACATCTTTAAATATTATTTTCATGTTACCATTGTTCAGAGGGATGACGATTGTAATAGATCCGAGAGTGTCTGAGAAGGATTTTTACAATCAGGTAACGAAATATCATGCGAGCGTAATATGTACCACAGGAAGTTCGTGGGAAGCCTTTTTTAGCCGGATCGCTCAGAATATGGAAAAAGGCGTGAAATACGATTTTTCTTTTGCAAAAGCCTGGGCTGTAGGGGGGGAGAAGGAACCAGTGTCAGTTGCTTTCAAAGGTGGCAGAAGCTTATGAAGAAAGCAGGTTCGGACAGAGGTGTGGCAAGTGCATATGGAGCGTCGGAAATATTTGCTTCAGCATGTTCTGAATTTGTAAATGCAAGATATGATTTCAGTAAAACCATTATGAGTGTCGGAATTCCGTTTGCAGGGATCGTTGTCGGCGTTTTTGATAATGAGGGCAATGAATTACCTTATGATCAACGTGGTGAATTATGGATAAAAAGCAGATCCATGATGAAAGGCTATTACAACAAGCCTGAGCTAACAGCTAAAACAAAAGTTGACGGTTGGATACATACAGGTGATCTTGCAGAAATAGATAAAAAAGGATTTGTGTATATATGGAGTGGCTTGGTGGTACTTTGTATATTCGATTCAGGGCAAATGGGGCGAGAGCAGGAAAACGCTTTTTTTTTACTTTATAAAAAATGGAAAGTGTACTTGATATTTTGAAGAGACGGTGATTTAGGGATGATCTTCAGGGCCAGGGATGATAAAAGCTATAAGAAATCGATGATCGAAGAAAATGATGAGAGAAACAAGCTTCTAAATCTTAAGGCTTGTACAGTGACATTGATCGTTGGATTTTTTTGCTATGTCGGTGTGTTTGTATATATGACAAGTACGGGTATTCTCAGCGGAGTGCAGCTTGCTGTTTTTGGCATTCCGGTATTTGTCGGAACGTTGGCGTATGTATTATCTATGATCTATTTCAGCAAGCGTATTTAAAAAAATACTAAGACCGATAGATCGGTGAAGCAAAGGACCGGAACTGCCACCGGTCTTTTTTTCTCTTGACGTATCGGTGCATATGGTTTATTATATAAATCAATTTATATAAAACAATTTATATAATACGGAGGACTATATGGGACGTAAAAATGTTGTTTCAAGAGAGATGATATTGGATGCTGCATTAAAGATCCTGATAAGAGACGGGTATGCAGCAGTGAATATAAAAAACATCGCAGCTGAGGTGGGGTGCTCTACACAGCCGATAGCATGGCAATTTGAAAACATGGACGGACTTAGGATGGCGTTGGCTCTGTATTCCAAGGGATATGCGGAAAAGAAGTCAAAGCCTATGAAAGGAAATGGCATAGAAGTCTTTGAAAATATGGGGGGATCCTATGTGAAGATGGCGCTGAATGAGCCAAATCTCTTTAAGTTTCTTTATCTTGGCGAAAGCCCTCTCGGAAAACCATATGAGTTAAAGGATATCTCAGGTACAAAGGAATATGCTGAAATGATCGGAAATATCGCTGAGCTCACGCACCTTTCATTTGAACAGGCCGCAAGAGTCGTAAAGAACACGGTGATCTATTCTCATGGCATTGCGACAATGGTCGCGACCGGAGTTTACAAAGCCTCGAAAAAGGAACTGATGTCTATGATAAAAGCTGCTTCGGAGGCATTTCTTTTAAGGGAGACAGAAGCTTATGAATAAGAGACTTTTATGGCTTCTGCCTGTCCGCTCGGTGATATTTATACTTGTTTTTATTATTGGCTCATTTGTTCTTGGAAAAACTGTATCTGACATAAGCAACTGGTGGTCGATCGTGGCTGTGGCGGTGAATTTTCTTATGATCCTGATGCTGCTTCTTACAGTAAAGAAATGCGGCATGAAGTTTGCAGAGCTGATCGATCATGAGAAGAGAAAGACCAAAGTTCAACAGGTTTTCGTTATGATCCTCGTGACATTGACAGTCGGGATGTTGGGCATGTACCTTGCAGGATTTCTGTGCTACGGCGTTATCCCATATATGGCGCCGATGATGGTGGAACCTGTGCCGAAAATCATTGCAATAATAAATGTGCTGTTACTCCCGGCGACCACTGCTCTTGCGGAAGACAGCTTATATCTGGGTATCGGAGTGAATAACATAGAGAATAAATGGCTGTCTGTCATTGCGCCGGCATTTTTCTTCGCGCTACAGCATTGCTTTATCCCGACACTTTTTGACGTGAGGTTCATCATTTACAGATTTCTGTCATTTTTGCCTCTTACGCTTATCTACTCCCTTTATTACAGGAAGCACAGAAATCTGCTGCCGATAATGACAGGGCATGCAACGATCGACTTCCTGACAGCAGTGACAATTCTGGCGGCTTCAATGATGCCGGGACTCTTTACGTATTAGTGCAAAAATATATTAGACATCACGGTGAGTATCAGATATACTTTGTATGCGAGAGATTACAAGGGAGATGACGATGAAAGCATTGATCGTGAATTGCAGTCCTGTGAAAACAGGAGCAACGGAGGAATAATGACCGGAATGCCTGCGGCATTCCAATGATAGTCGCTCAAAGCCGCGACGAAGGTCATGCTCACTTGTGAGCATGACATATTCCGTTGCGGAGCAACGGAGGAAAAATGGATTACGCTATTGTACTTTACATGAATGATGAAAAAACAGCAATGGTGAACAAAATGATCCGCGAACTTGCAGAAGCCTGCGGAAACGATTATTGTCTTAACATCGTCCCGCATGTCACCATTTCCGCCATTGTTTCAGACGACGAAGAGGCAGTCAAAGCCGAGACAGAAAAACTCAGCAAAAAACTCACAAAAGGAGAGATAAAGATAGCATCGATAGGTGTGTTCAACCCGTTGGTCCTGTTCCTCGCACCCATCGTTGACACATATCTCACAGAATCCTGCCGGATCGCAAATGACGCAGTGTTAAAAGTGTCAGAGCCCGGAAACAAAGGAAGATACCTCCCGGATTCCTGGGTTCCCCATATGGCGGTGGCTATGAAAATGGATAAAGAAGGCCTGTACAGCGCCTTTAAAACCCTTTCCGAGATCTTCACCCCATTTACAGCAGAGATCGACAAAATCGCACTCATCAAATGGGAAGAACACGATCCCTACCAGGAACTCGCCGTATTTCCCCTAAATTAAAAAACATTCAAAGGATCGGAGCTTAATCCGGTTCTTTTTTCTATGCACATACCTACCACTTTTTATCTTGGCACCTCATTTTCTGAATATCATTAGCGACCATAATTTTCCTACATGTGATAAAACACCCGTGGCATGAGGGAAGAAGCGAGGCTGCCCTTGGAAGCATTATCCGATCGAGCTTAGAGATTACATGTGCAGAAGGAAAAATCAAGTCACGACGTTCGAATTGTTTGAGCAAAGCGAGTTTTCGAACGGCGTGACTGCTTTGATTTTTACCGGCACATTGTAATCTCTTGGCGAAGAATCGGCCGAATGCTTCCAAGGCACACAGCCTCGCGTATGCCCCCATGACCACGGATCATTATCACACAACAAAAAACCCTCCCGGGAGCGCATACCCACTCACTCCCCACCATTTTCTTTATTCTCTTTTAATACAATTTCCCCTAAAAACACTTGAAAAATCCCATGTTGTGGTGTAAAATGGAGCAAAAGGGAGTAGAAGTGTAACAAAGTGGTGAGAAAGGAGACAGCCATGTTCATGGGGGAATTCGAGCATTCGCTCGATGAAAAGAACAGAATAATAATCCCCACAAAGCTCCGCGAAGAACTCGGAAAAAGCTCGGTCATAACCCGAGGTACCGACGGCTGCCTCTTCATATATCCCGAAAAAGCATGGGAAGAATTCGTTGAAAAACTGAAAAAACTCCCCGGAAGCAAAAACGGAAGAGAAATGCAACGATTCTTCATGGCAGGCGCCGCTTCCTGCGACCTCGACAAACAGGGCAGAGTCATGATCCCCCAGAGACTCCTTGAACACGCCGCCATCACAAAAGAAGTCGTTTCCGTAGGAGTTATCGACAAGATCGAGATCTGGAGCAAAGACAGATGGCAGGCACAGAGCAACATCGGTTCGATAGACGAGATAGTCGACCATATGGCCGAATACGGACTCAGCTTTTAAACGACAAGCAAAGCGAAAGGGATAAGAAATGCCTGAATTCAAACACTATTCGGTAATGCTCGAAGAAACGATAGAAGGCCTCAGGGTGAGAGACGGCGGCACATATGTTGATGGCACACTCGGCGGTGCGGGGCATGCTTACAGAGTATGCCGGCTGCTCAACGACACAGGGCGGTTCATAGGCATCGACCAGGACGCGGATGCCATCAACGCTGCCGGAGCAAGACTTTCGGAATTCAAGAACGTCACAATAGTGAGAGACAACTATGAAAATATCGACAGGATATTAAAAGACCTCGGAATTGAAAAAGTGAGCGGGATACTCCTCGACCTCGGAGTTTCCTCCTACCAGCTCGACACCGCAGAAAGGGGTTTTTCCTACCACAACGACGCGCCCCTCGACATGAGGATGGACGACAGGAACGAAAAAACGGCAAAAGACATAGTAAACAACTACAGCGAGAATGAACTTTTCAGGATCATCCGGGATTACGGAGAAGACGGCTTTGCAAAAAACATCGCAAAGCACATTGTGAGAGCAAGAAGCGAGAAGCCTATAGAAACCACATTCGAACTCGTAGACGTCATAAAAGCCGCGATACCCGCAAAGGTCCGCGCGACCGGCGGACACCCCGCAAAGCAGACGTTCCAGGCGATAAGGATCGAACTGAACAGAGAACTTGAAGTCCTTTCAAACTCAGTTGACAAAATGATCGATCTCCTTGAACCCGGCGGAAGGCTTTGCATCATCACTTTCCACTCGCTTGAGGACAGAATAGTGAAGTCCGCATTCAAAAAGAACGAAAACCCCTGCACATGCCCTCCCGATTTCCCGGTGTGCGTGTGCGGACGAAAAAGTAAAGGTACAGTCATTACAAACAAACCCATATTGCCCTCCGAAAAGGAATTGGAGGAGAATTCGAGATCAAAGAGCGCAAAGCTCAGGATCTTTGAAAGAAAATGAGATAACAGCCTGAAAGGATGCAGGTGGAGACATGAGAACCAAAGAAACCGAAACAAAAAGATATCGTGACAACGTTTACGTACAGGGGAACGCGGTAAGGAAAACGGCTCCGAGACGCGAAGAGAACGTAAGGCACATAAGACGCGTCGTTATCGAAACGGATGTCGAAGCAAAGGTAAAACCCAGAGTCGGAAGAGGCATTGACTTTTTCTCGATGCTGATACTTGCGGCAGCCATTGCGGCGACTCTCTTCTTCTGCATTGAATATTTACAAATCAGAGCCGATATTGTACAATTACACAAACAGATCTCGGGGCTCGAAAGAACATACGAAGAGGTTCAGAAAGAGAACGAAGCATTTGCACTTTCTCTTGAAGCAGAGGCTCCCGATCTGGAATATGTATACCGGACCGCAGTGGGCTTTCTCGGAATGGTCTATCCCAACAAGAACGATACCCGTTATTATTCCGCAAAAGAGGGAGATTATTTCAGACAGTACGGAGAGATACCCGGCGGGAACTGATCCTCACTGATGAACGAAGAACCAAAGACAATAAAAAACAAAGTGAAGACCAAACGCTTCACACGCAGGATGCAAGCAAAGCTTTTGCTTGTTTTTTGCGTTATAGTGGGACTTTTGATCGCGCTCATAGTCCGTCTTACCTACCTTGCAGCGACCGATAAATACAAAAAACAGGCGCTTGAGCTGAGAAGCTATATCACCTCCGAAGTGCCCTGCAAACGCGGAGACATACTCGACCGTAACGGTGAAGTGCTCGCGACCAGCGTCCTTTATTACAAACTGATACTCGACCCCACGGTCATAAACTACGATCAGAAATATATCGATCCCACGATCGAAGCACTGCATGCCGCTTACGGACTTGACAGGAACGAATTAAGAAAGATCATAACCGATAAAAAAGACAACGCCTATGTGGTCTTGAGCAAAAACCTCACGTATGACGATAAACAAAGGTTTACGGATCATGTGGCTTCGCTTGAAAAAGATGTCGCAAAGTACGTCAAGGGTGTATGGTTCGAAGATGAGTACAAACGAGTTTATCCATACGGATCGCTAGCTTCGCATGTAATAGGCTTCACTGTATCCGGAAACACCGGAACCTACGGAGTGGAGCAGTATTACAACGATTCACTTTCCGGAACGAACGGAAGAAGCTACGGATATTACGATTCGGAGCTAAATATCGTTGAGACCGTAAATCCCGCGACTGACGGAAACACGGTCGTTACAACAGTCGACATCAACGTGCAGCGTGTTGTACAGGATGCAGTGGAAGGATTCTTAAAGAAATACGGCGCGCTGAATGCCGCAGCCGTTGTGATGGACGCCTATAACGGCGAGATCCTCGCGATGCAGTCAAATTTCAGCTATGACCTTAACGCACCCAGGAATCTCAAGCCTTACCACACCGACGAAGAGATAAGCGCGATGAACGATCAGCAGCAGCTCGACGCGCTCTACGCAATGTGGAGGAATTTCTGCATTAGCGATGCCTATGAACCCGGCTCAATATACAAGCCGTTCACCGTTGCCGCAGCGCTCGAAGAGAGCGTTGTTTCAACGAGAGACACCTTTGTATGTGACGGTGGCGAGGATTTTCCGGGAGACATAAGGATCAAGTGCTCCAGAAAAAAGGGACACGGCGAGATATCGCTTGCGCAGTCCATCATGTTTTCCTGTAACGATGCTCTCATGCAGATCGCGGCAAAAGAAGGAAGAGATATATTTAATTCCTACCAGGAGGACTACTGCATCGGTTCCATCACAGGGATCGACCTTCCGGGCGAAGCATCCGGAAGGATATTCACAAAAAAGGAACTTAACGGCACGGAGCTTGCCACAAGCTCATTCGGACAGGGCTTTACGACCACGATGATCCAAATGGCATCGTCATTCTCGGCTCTTATAAACGGCGGCATCTATTACCAGCCGCATGTCGTAAAAAGGATCCAGAATTCCGCAGGCGCCGCAGTGACAAAGGTTTCGCCACTTGTCGTAAACAAGACCACTTCAGCTTTTACGAGCGAATTTATAAAAGAATCACTGTATCTCACGGTTTCCGACGGAACCGGTAAAAAGGCAAATCTTGAAGGTTACAAGATAGGCGGAAAGACGGGAACGAGCCAGAAACTCCCCCGTGACGCGGAAAAATACCTTGTTTCTTTTCTAGGATTTATCGAATCGGGAGACAGATGCATTATAATCTACTGCATAGTTGACGAATGCAAGGACCAGGAAAAAGCCTCCACAAGCGATACAGCGATCGAACTTTTCAACGAGATAGCCGACAGGAGCCTGCCGTATCTTAAGATCTATCCGGAAGGCGAGATCGATTACCACATAGAGATAATCCTTCCCGAAGACCTCGAGACCGAAGAAGGCTTCGACCCGTCCGGAAATGACGAGACACAGGTTATTTCAGGAGACTGATCAGTGAATGGACAGAGAAAGATCTGACGTAAGGGTCATAAGACAACCGAACACAAAAAAGTCGGGATCTGTATTCAGAGCGTACGATTACAGCCTTTTGTTTTTGACTGTTTTTCTTGTGGGACTTGGATGCGTCTTTGTTTATTCCTCAAGCTCCTACACGGCTTCGCTTTCGACCATCACCGGCTTTGACGGATCTTATTATCTTAAGCGCCAGGGGATCTTCGGGGCGTTTGGGATACTTGTTATGGTCCTGATCTCAAGGATAGACTATAAGCTTTATATAAAGCCTTTCCCGAAATTCAGGTTCCGCGCGGTATACCTGCTTTACATCCTCTGCGTGGTGCTGCAGGTCCTTGTGTTCGTTCCGGGACTCGGCACTGAGCGCGGCGGCGCTAAAAGGTGGATACTGATCCCGTACATCGGGACATTCCAGCCTTCCGAGATCACAAAAATATGTGTCATAGTTTTTGTGGCCTTTATTGCGGCACTTGCGCCAAAGGCCTTGAACTATTTCGGAGGTTTTATCAGAGCATTTATCTACACTCTGCCTTTTATCCTGCTTGTAGGAAAAGAAGACCTGAGCACTGCGGTCGTCATCACAGGCATATTTTTCGTGATCTGCTTTGTTGCAAGTAAGAAATATGTGTATTTTATCGTGACGGTGGCGCTTGCTTTGGGTGCGATAATCGGATATATCTTCCTCGGGGAAAGCTTCAGAGCGGACAGGATAGACGCCTGGATGAATGTTGACACAAGTGCGGTCGCATACCAGATAAGGCGCGGACTTTACGCGATATCCTCGGGAGGCTTTATCGGAAAAGGGCTCGGAAACGGGTCCATGAAGCTCGGATACGTGCCCGAATCGCATAATGACATGATATTTTCCATCATCTGCGAGGAACTCGGAGTTTTCGGCGCGATATCGATAATCCTGCTTTTTATCCTGCTTTTGTGGCGCATCCTTGTTGTAGCGCTCAACGCGCCGGACCTGTTCGGAAGCCTTTTGAGTGTGGGCGTATTCGCGCATATCGCTCTGCAGGTAGTAATGAACATCGCAGTCGTTACAAATTCTGTTCCCGCGACGGGTATTGCGCTTCCGTTCATCAGCTACGGAGGAACGTCTCTGGTGCTGCTTCTTTGCGAAGTGGGAATGGTCCTTTCCGTTTCCTATCGTATAGAAAACAAGGAATGACATATGACAGAGACGGAAGAAAAAAGAAAACTGCCGCTTTTGCAGATAGTGATCGCCATTGTTCTGATCATCGCGGTTGTTGCGGTCTACTCCGAAACAAAGGCGGAAAATATTGAGATCACGGGACTTTCTATCTATGAAAAACAGGAATTCCTGGAAAAAGCAGGGATAAACGGGATCTTTTCAAACACCTATCTGTATTACCTTAAATACAGATACAAGGGACCGGAAAACATACCGTATATAGACACATATTCCGTAAAGGTGAAAGACCACAATTCACTTGACATCAGAGTATATGAGAACGATGTGATAGGCGCGATCAAAGTCATGGAAAATTTTTTCCTGTTTGACAAGGACGGAGTGGTGCTGAAAAGCTCATCAAAAATGCCGGAAAACGTGCCGCTGGTCACAGGGCTTGAATTTGACGAGATAATGATGTTTGAAAAGCTCGATATCCAGAAGCAGAGCCTGTTCAACACGATCCTCGAGATCATAAGGCTTCTCGGGAAATTTGAGATAAATGTGAGACAGATCGATTTTGATATGTCTTATGAAGTGACGCTCAG
>JAEEGF010305008.1_pt1 | contig 10803 bp, 8 predicted proteins | sample 9134171 | NCBI WGS metagenome assembly JAEEGF01 (sample SAMN16246542, study PRJNA631951) | gut metagenome | biome: gut microbiome; feature: rumen; material: AP-attached | host: Bos | place: Iran: Karaj | collected 2018-10 | reverse complement strand
TCAGACAATATGGTTCCACCTCGAAAGTATATGCCTTGTCTCGGGAAAAACTCTGATAGGTTATTTCAAGCACCTTGTTTTTCTTCAGCGCTTCAATAATGGCAGGAAGATAATGTTCTCCTTCAGAAATTTCCTCAAACAACACTTTGTCTTTGATACTGACACTATTCATCATCAGATTCCTGACAGTAAGGGTATTGAAAAGCCAACTACGCATTGAACCATTCTTTAACTCTTCCTCATTCTGAATATAGTAACGGTATTGACCACTATGCTCATTCTCAATGATGAGACCAAACATCTCCTCGATGGCAATGCGCCATTTATGGAATGTTCTAATGGACATTGGCTTACCCTCACTCATATCATTGTCAAGCCATCGATGGCAGATGTCTTCGAATGAAATCCGTTTCGCCTTATTAATGGTTTCCACCAACCATACGTACTTATTCAATAAATTCTTAGCCATATTTAAACGCACATTTGCATGCAAAAATATTAAAAAGGTATGCACAAACAAGGCATAGGTTGCATTTTTTTATGTTTTATAATTTTATTGACCTTGTTGTTATTGAAAACGGCTAAGTACTCATACACCTAGAAAAAAGTCCTAAAAAAAGTTTTTTTCATCTTTTCTCTTGCATGTCCCATATTCTGACACAGCATGGTCCTAACTTTGCTCCCGTAATCAAACATCAACGACTATGAGCAAGAATACTTTTTCAATAGACTACGAGGTCTACAACGTGAACACCGATGAGACCATTGACCGCAAAACCATGGAGGTGGAACTTACTGACAAACAACTCCGGGAAATGGCCAAGGTGATGGAAAACAACGGAGGCTTTGCACCGGAATTCTCCGTATTCCAGCACGTCTACGATTACCTGTGCGAGGAATGTTTCATGGACTACCAGGAGAATTACGCACCCGATGATGACGAATTCTGGGAGAAGAACTCCATAGACTTGGGCGAACAATTGCCCGACGAGCTGCTGCAAGCTGCCGAGAAATACGTCAGGCACAAGGAAGTGAATATCATCTACTACTACGAGGTAGAAGAAGAGGAAAAAACCGGCAACGCCCTTGTCCGGCTGCCATCCGCCACATACCAAGCCTTTGTCGAAGCAACCATGACTAAGACAACTAAGAAATCAGACTTCGTAGCCAACGAAGATAAGGTTGCTAAGACCAAATTTTAGACTGAAAGAGTTCCCCTATCAAGTGCCTGAAAGGCTTGCCATGCTGTGAACCGTGAAGCATTATCAATTCAATCGTGACATCCTTTTGACATACTCTCACCCCTAAAGGAGCGAGATTCTTGGATTCAGGCGTGACCGCAAAGAAGCGCCAGTGGCGTTCTTTGACTTACTGACACTCTCCAATTCGGCAATGCCCTGCCGAAGAATATTGTTGGCTGCAAGCAAGTCCCGCTTGTGAACTATGCCACACTCGGGACATTGCCAGGTGCGCTCATGAAGCTGTAGCCCTTCATTCTTGTACCCGCACGTACACATCTTTGATGATGGGTAGTAGCGGTCGATCTTGTGGACGGTGACACCATACTTGGTGGCCACGTACTGTAGCTTCAACACAAACTCGCCGTGTGCCAGGTCTGACATCTTCCGTCCCCAGAGGGCAGACATATCGGTGAGCTGCAGGTCTTCGATGAAGATCCTGTCGTACTGTCGGCATAGCTGATGGGCGAGCTGCCACTGGAACTCGTTGCGCTGGTTGACAACCTTCTCATGGTGGCGGTCACAATCTGTTTAAGGTCATAGATCATGTGAATAATGCTTTCAAACCTGCCGTTTCTATAAAAAAATCCAAGAAACGGCAGAATATAGTGTATTATATTTTGCCGTTTCTATCTATTTTTATATCTTTGCGGCAGATTATAATAAATAATTATGAGTGCAATTATTGGAAGAAAACATGAAATAGAAGAGTTGGAGAGACTCTACCATAGTGACAAGCCAGAGTTTGTCGCTGTCTATGGAAGACGTCGTGTGGGAAAGACATTTCTTGTCAAGCAGGCTCTGAAAGGTAGGATAACCTTTTTGCATACAGGTGTGTCACCCGTCGATCAAGAGGGGGAGAAGAACCGTATGAAAACTCAGCTTGAGAGTTTTTATTATTCCTTGCTCAGTCATGGTCTGGAGGGTTTCAATAGACCCAAGTCCTGGATGGAAGCCTTTTACCAATTGGAACAATTGATCATCCAACTTGACGACGGTGGCCGTCAGGTGATATTCTTCGACGAACTGCCCTGGATGGACACTCCACGTTCAGGTTTTCTTCCGGCTTTTGAGCATTTCTGGAACAATTGGTGCAGTGGTCGGGACAACCTGATGCTTGTCGTGTGTGGAAGTGCCACGTCTTGGATACTGGGCAATCTCTCCCGCAGTCCCGGAGGTCTGTACGGGCGTTTGACCGATGAGATTAAATTGTCGCCATTCACCCTGAAAGAGGTAGAGGATTATTTCACACATGAGGGCATCGAGTTGTCGCGATACGACATCGTTCAGAGCCATATGGTGTTTGGCGGCATTCCGTATTACCTCAGCTACTTTCAAAAAGGGCTTAGCTTTGAGCGTAATGCAGACAGGATGCTTTTCGGTCGCAACCCAAGGCTGAAGGATGAGTTCAACCGGCTTTTCAATGCCATTTTCGGCAATCCTGAGGATTGCAAGAAGATTGTGCGTTTGCTAGTATCACGCCATAGTGGTTTTACACGCGAGGAAATAGCCGCCCAAACAGGTCTTCCCCTTGGCGGTGGACTCACCGATACGTTGAAGGCTTTGGTTGAGAGTGACTTTGTGATGCGCTATATGCCGTACGGAAGGTCTGGCAAGACAGAGTGTTACAAGCTCATAGACAATTTCTGTCTTTTCTGGTTGAAGTATGTGGAGCCAAATACCGAGGATGGCAGTTTTATGACCGACAACACCACTTCTGACTTGATGAAGCACTGGCGTGGAGTAGCCTTTGAAGAAGTATGCTGGCAGCATGTCACCCAAATAAAGAGAGCCTTGGAGATTGGCGGAGTCAAGTCTACCATCTCTGCCTGGAGCGTAGCAGGCGATGGCATCAAGGACGGTGTGCAGATTGACCTGCTCATCCTTCGTGACGACCATGTTGTGAATCTCTGTGAGATGAAGTTTGCCGGAGACGCTTATCATATCACCAAGGACGAAGAAGGCAAGTTGAGAAATCGTATCGAAAGTCTGAAGTCAACGCTTTCCTCCAAACAAACCGTTCATCTTACCATGGTTACCACATACGGGGTGGCTTACGGCAAGCATAGCGGAATTGTCCAAAAACAAGTAACGATGGACGACCTGTTCATTTGAAACCTGCCACATATATTATATTTACGGGTTGTACCATTCCATCTTTGAGGAGAGGAGGTGAGGTAGAGGGAGGAGGTGATGGAAAATCTTGCCTTGTCTGGGAGCGGTAGGGGGAAGGCATAATGGGACTTGCTCACAATTGGGCAAGTCCCGTTTTGTTCTCGAAGTGTACAATAGGGTCTCCGTTGTGCTTCCACTTCCCTGCGTTATTCCCTATTTTGTAGTACCCCCGCCCATATCCAAAATGCCTGACTCGGTATCGCTGTTATTCATTCGCTTCTGGGCTGCACGATAAGCCTTCCCATATTCAAAGTTGTAGTTCAGACGGATGACGGCCATTTGGCCAACTTCTTTCGTGTAGTTCCAGGCGGTATAAGGAGCAATCTTCGAGACTCGTTCACGGCCCGTCTTGTAGTTGTTGGTAAAGGGGAACATCATGCCAACACCGATTTGCAACCGCTTATGGGTCCATGTGGCCAGAATAGCTGTCTGGTTCTCACCTTTGACAATGGTCTCGCCAAAGAGGACGTTTCGATTCTTGCTGAACTGACCTGCAAGTCCGAACTCCTTATAACTCATCATGCATTGAGCGTTAAAATAAAAGTTGCTGTAGGTGTGCGTGTAGTTATTTCCGTAACTCCAGTAACGGGAGAAACCGCCTTCAAGACTCAGGGTGAGGAAGTTCTTCAGTTTTCCGAAATCCAGTCCTCGGAGCACAAGCATTGGACCTACTTGTAGCGTCTGGTAGGATTTCTGGTTGTCCTGTCCTATGATTAGGTGACGCCCCTCGGCAGACACACTCTCCATGATGCAGTTGTCATAGTATGAATAGTTGGCATTGAGCATTGCAACCACCTTGCCTTTGCTGTAGGAATAGTTAAATGTGTTGTTATAAATATTATAGGTCAACAGGTTGGGATTGCCTCGCGAAATCTGAATGGTGTCGATAGCCTGTTCTACATCTGTCAAGGCCGAAAGAGACGGAATCTGCGGGTCGGTGGAGAAGCGATAGTTCAGATAGCCATTCTTGTGTGGGGCAAAACTAACCCGGAGCGTTGGTGTAACCGTGTAATAGGTGTGCGACTTGTCCGACTCCTCGAAATATGAACGTGTCATTCCTGCACTCACGCTGTAGTTCAGTTTTCTCCATGCACCTTGCACATCGACGAAAGCAGACGAGCGCATCTGGTTCATTTCCGACGTGACGGGTGATGTGCCATTATACTCGTTTCGGTCGTGCATCTGGTAGTGGCGCACTCCTGCGCTGAGCATGGCGGTTTTGAAACGCTTGTCATAGATAGCCTCGCCGATGATGCTGCGCTTGCTTCCATCCACGTCCATCAGGTAATGGGCAAGCGTAACGCCATTGTCAGCTTCTGCATAGGTACGCATCAGACTGCTGTTGATCAACGTTCCCGTCAGGTTGAGGGTTATCGTTTGCTCATTGGGAAGCACGCGCTGGAAATACAAATCGAGTGCAGGGCTATAACTATTGTCCTGCATACGCTGCCTGGCAGTCAGCGTATGGTTGATCATGTTTGTCTCGTCTTGATGGGGCACACGCTTGATATTATTGCGAAAGACGGCATTGAACGTATATTTTCCCGGCTCTGCATAGTTATATGACAGGTCGATGTTGTGTATAGCCCACTTTTTCTGGTCGTTCACGCCCTCCTGTACCCGGTGGATGTTCCCGCCTACCAGCAGGAAATCCTCCGTCTTGTCCGTATGGTCTTTCTTTACGCCCCGATAACTGAGCGCATAGTTCAAGCCCCATTGTGACTTGCCTCGGTTGTATTTCGCTGTAAGATTGTTCTCGCCAAACAAAACGTGTGGAGAATTGGTGGTTTGCACATTAATTAGCCCGCCTTCCTCACGTTTGCGGACTATAATGTCTATGACAGCTCCGAGTTCCCCGTCGCCGTAGCGTTTCCCGGGATTCTCGATAAACTCGATGCGCACAATATCCTTGGGCAGTAGTGCTTCCACTTCTGCTTGAGATGCCTTGATGCCGTTAATGCACGTCTGTACGGCATCACCGTTGGCGGTGAGTTCCTTGCCAATGACGTTCACATTCAAGCGGGGGATGGCCATATTGAACATGAGGTCGTAGGGATTATAGGCATTCTTCCTGGCATCTCTTGTCGGGATAATCAGCATACGATCCACCTTTTGGATAATGCTACGCCCCTTTACTGTGACCTCACTCAAATTAAAGATAGTATCATTCATATTTGTCTGAGCCTGCGCACCCATACTGATAACCGACAGCAGAACAATCAATGACTTTTTCATTTTTCATCCCTCCACTCTATAATTATGTCCTTGTCCTCATTACAAATGACATGCGCAGTACGTCTCTCCTTCGTACCGTCATTGGAAATCACATCATAGATGACGTTGGCGGAAAAACGCACATCACCGTTTTCCTTGTAGTCCTCACAGTTATACTTGCCGCGAAACTCCACCGTCTCTCCGTCGGTCAGCGTGTTGGAAACATGATTCACGACGACCTCCTTGAGGTTCTTTTCTTCCCAATTACCATGACCTGGCAGGTGGATATGGGCATTTTTACAATACGATACCAGCACCACTGAAACGATGCAACCAATTAAAAACTTACTCTTTTTCATATCCTTTTATTTGATGATTTTAAAACTTTCTACGATGCAAAATTACGAGGAAAATGCACCTTAAAACGACTAAATCACCAAATAAAAAGTCTTAATAAGAGAAACGTAACCTATTGATAATCAACGGTTGCGTTTCTCAAAAATCTAAATCAGACCTTGCGGAGTCTTAATCACCCCTTAACGGAATTGACACAAACGACAATATCCTGTCCTTCGGCGGCTCCAATCTTTTTCCGGATGGAAGTCTTGCGCACATAAATCGTTGCGTCAGACTGTCCAGTGATAACACCTATTTCCTTTGTAGAGAATCCCGCACACAAGAGGCAGCAGATCTGCACCTCCTTTTCTGTGAGTGTGTCACCGTATTGATTGATCAGTCGGGTATGAAAATTGTCATAGAGACGGTCGATGACAGGATAGAGGTCTGACCACACAAGCAAACTGTCCGTGGGGATTTCGCCACCACTGATGCCTGATATACGTTTCAGTAGAGCCTGATTCTGGTTGGTTGGGGTGCCAGCCACCAGTCGGATAATGCCCAACTGCTGCAACAGGATTTTTTTGAAGAAAGCATCATCTTCCGTCTTTGTCTGCTCGTTGACCGTATTTTCTTCTGTTGCTTTCTCTGCTTCTGCCAGCATGCGCTTCAAGGTCTCAATCCTGTCCTCTGCCTCTGCCAGTCGTCGAACCCTGTTCCTATTATGTATGTAGCCGCCTATACAGCCGCCTGTCAACAACAGCGCTGCTACAGACAGCAGCCAGCCCATTCGTTGCTGGCCGAGTTTCAGTTCATAGTTCGCAGATTGCAGGCGTTGCTTCGTTTCCAACCGTTGAGTCAATGTGTTTTCCTTCGCTTGCATGTCAGCCGTGATAGAGTCACAATATCGGGAAAAATCTGTAAAGGATGCTGGCTTGCCGCTTGAATAATCCAACAAGTAACGCTCTTGCTCTATCACTGCCTTGCGGGCGATGTCAGTAAAGCCTTGTGCATTCAGTTCCTTTTCACTCTTGATGGCCTTGTCATTGCAGATGCGGGCAGAGTCCAGCCGATGCTGGTTGATGTAGTTGCCCGCCATTGCCGCCTGTATCGCCGACATTTCTGCTACCTGTGGCATCATCTGGCTTATCTGGTGGAACATATCGTTTGAACGGCGGTACTGGCCGTTGTTGGCCAGATAGTCAGCATAGTTGCGCAGAAATTCGCATGCCATCGCCGTATCGGTGTTTTCAATAGCCAGTCGGATGCCCTTGTCATAGAATTGTTCCGCCTGACGGTCACCAGACAGCGAAAGGTTCAGACCTATCTGATAGTTAAGTATGGCCTCATTGCGCTTGGCCAATTCATACTTCAACAGTTCTTTAAGGATTTCTACGGCCTGATTGTAATTCCTTTGACGCTCACAGATTCTAACTTTTGCCTCAAGTAGTTGTGCCAGTTTGGTGGAGTCTGCTATCTCTGTCATGCCCTTGTCTATGGTTCTTATGGCATCCCCTGGTTTGTCCATCCAACTAAGATACGACGCTTCAAGCAGATAGCTGTCTGCCAGTTTCTCTTTCTGTGCCCTGTAATAGGCTATCGCTTCCGTCAACTGATCATCTTCTGCCAGGGACATTCCCAATGCTTGATGTGCCATTGCCCGGTTCCATACCAGATGCATGCGGTTTTTCTCATTTAAAGTGCCGGCATTATCAAGAGAATCCAATATTGACAACGCCTGCTTAGGATCCTCAACAAGTAAGGTATCCGTATATATTAGTATATTCTTGTCCTGACTCCCATTGCATGACATTAGAACAGGAATCAATAACGTTAATAGTACTTTTATTTCTCTTCTTATTATCATGACTATATATATTGTGCTTGCAAAGGTACGAAATGATTTTTCAAAACGCTGCGAAAAGTATTCAAATCAAGTCTTCGCTTTTCACTTAAGGTCGGAAAACTGATGGTCAGGTCACAATGATAATGCGAGCAATTATTTCAAAACCTGCCGTTTATAAGCAAATCCTAGAAACGGCAGAATAAAGTATATTATATTTTGCCGTTTCTGTAAAATATCATGTCTTTGTGGCAGATTACTGGAATTATTTGAGGAGAGGTGATGAGGAAGACAAGGATGAGTCTAAAACAATTTGGGTTCCTTGTCGAGCAGGCTTGTCTGCTTGGCGGGTTTGATGATGTCCGTGGGCAGGATGTTGCCGAGCAGCAGGGGAGAGGACGGGTCGTGCCGGCGGTAGTTCTCCAGCGCCTTGCGGTGGTCTTTGTTGGCGTAGCAGTAGCGGCATCCGTTCGGGCAGGAGTTGTAGTCCCCCAGTCCGCGGCTCTCCATGCAGGCACATCCTTTCCGGTTGCCTTTATGTGCGGCTTTCTTGAAGTTGATGCCCAAGGCCTGGCTGAATATCCCGGCAGTCATGCATCCGCTGCGCCGGATGCCATATTGCTCGTATTTGTCGGTCGAGGCACATGTCTGGAGTAACAGTCCGTATTGCCGGGCAATAGCCCCCAGACCTTCCGCCAGTCGCAGCTTGTCCTCCTCACTGACGGGACGCAGTTCCGGCATGTTCGTTTCCAGTTTCTTGTACATCTCCACGAAGCTGAATATGCATCGGTCGACGTATGGAGCCAGTTCCCGTACCATGAACTCAAAGGTGTCCATGTGGCGCTGGACGGTGTACTTCTCCGTCAGCAGCACAGGGTCGTAGCGCCATGCGATCTTCTCTCTGCCCACCTGGGCGGCCAGCTGTCTCAGCGTGTCGATACTCTGCCTGATGGACGGGACACGCGGCTCGATGTCTGTTCCGTAAGCCGTGATGGTGTAGTGGTAGTAGCAGTTGAAGCGGTCGCTGATTTTGTGCAGCCTGCCGAGGATGGGGCTGTAGTCCTTGGAGCAGAACACCACCACGTCGATGCTGTCGGGATTCAGTTCGATGCGGTTCACCAGGTTCGGGAACAAGGGATTTCGTGAGAGCACATAGCCCTCACGGAACCTGTTCAGCAGCCATTCGCTGTAATACTGGACGGTGTCTGTCCGTCCCCCCGTGTTCAGTATCATTTTTGTTTTTCAGATTGGATGTCGTGGAGAATTGTCGTCACATCTTCCGTGAACGCCGTGAATTGGTTGGCGGCGGCAGCCGTCATCAACTGCGGATAGTCGCGGTTGAAGCGTACCAGCGAGGTGTGGGGGAACTGTGCTGCCATGCGCTCGAAGGGGAAGCGGATGATGACGGGCGTGTTGAAACCCACTCCGAACTCCAGAAGCAGCAGCCGTTTGTCGTATGACTTCTCGATAAACCGGCTGTAGCGTTCAGCCTGCTCATGCCAATGCTCATCCTCCACGAAAGTGTCATCACATCGGAGGTTCATGGCGACGGGCTTGCCGTCGGGCGTATGCGGTATCAGTTCTATGGGGAGACGGCAGTCATGGATGGCCGGCAGAGCCTGTTCCACCCATTGGCGGTTGGGATACAGTTCTCTGGGCGAGCCGTTGGCGGGTTGGAAAAAGGCATAGTCGCCCTGTGTGGCGAAGATACGCTGGGGGTCGAATCCCGCCTTTTCGAACTGTCCGTCCACGTTGGTGGTGATGACGAAGTAATCCTTGTCCTTGACGAGCGACAGCAGTTGTCTGTAGAGGGGTTGCGCCTCTGGCTTATAGCGGGCAAACCAGATGTGCTTTGCCCAATACGCCCAACGCTCCTCCTCGGTCTCGAAGGGATAGAACGATGAACTATAGAGGTCGGTGATGCCGTAACGGAGAATCCATTGGCGGAATTCATGCTCGAACGTCTCTCCAGAATATTCCAGTCCTGCGGCAGCCGAGAGTCCTGCCCCCGCCCCGATGATGATGTGGTCAGCTTCGGCAATCAGTTGGCGGGTTTTGGCTATGCGTTCAGACCAGTCGCTGGTAGATGTCACGGTCTTTGTCGAGGAAAACATTGAATACGATGGTTTTGAGTGAATGAAGGGGATACTCCTTCACGGTTTTGACGGCAATCTCCGCCGCAAGTTCATTGGGAAAATGGAACACGCCCGTCGAGATGCAGCAGAAAGCGATGCTTTGCAGTAGGTGCTTCTCAGCCAGGTCAAGACAACTGCGGTAGCATTGGGCCAGCTGTTGCTTTTGATGTTCAGTAGGCCATCCGCTCTCGATGATCGGTCCGACGGTGTGGATGACGTGCTTGGCGGGCAGGTTATACCCCTGTGTGATGATGGCATCGCCCGTTTCCAACAGACCGCCCTGCATGATGTCGGCACACTCCTTGCGGAGTTGAATGCCCGCAGCAGAGTGGATGCAGTTGTCGATGCAGTTGTGCAAGGGCGACCAGCAGCCCAATGCCTGTGCGTTGGCGGCGTTCACGATGGCATCCACTTTCAGTCGGGTGATGTCACCTTGCCAAAGCAGCAAACCCTCGCCGGTAGGAGTCGCCACACCTTTTTCCTCCCGTTGCATCTGTAACTCGGCATCCTGTGCCGATAAGAAAGCCATATCGATGGGCTTGGGAACCCATACGTTCATCAACGCCCGCATCATCCTTTGCCGCTCTTCCAACGTATGGGGAATCTGATGACTGATATCCAAATCAGCCATCAGATACTGAATGATTTCCTTGAGATTCTCCAGCCGGTCCGTTACCATTTCAGTTCTTCCTGAAGGATTGTGCCGTCTGTCATGGGGCTGTCAGCCTCGGTGAAGGCGTTGGCCTTGTACTGGATGCAGAGCATCGTCAGGTTCTCGGTGCCCGTGTTCTTCAGCGCACGTTTGCCGTCGGGAGCCACGCGGACGATGCTGCCCTCGCTGACGGCGGAGCTTTCGCCGTCC
>JAEEGF011848755.1_pt1 | contig 10806 bp, 9 predicted proteins | sample 9134171 | NCBI WGS metagenome assembly JAEEGF01 (sample SAMN16246542, study PRJNA631951) | gut metagenome | biome: gut microbiome; feature: rumen; material: AP-attached | host: Bos | place: Iran: Karaj | collected 2018-10 | reverse complement strand
TGAAGAAAGACGGCAAGAACCCCACCCTGCTTTACGGTTACGGTGGTTTCAACATCACCTTGAATCCTGGTTTCAGCACTTCTCGTCTGCCCTTCCTTGAGAACGGTGGCATCTATGCCCAGATGAACCTGCGCGGCGGTAACGAATACGGTGAGGAATGGCATCTTGCCGGCACTAAGCTTCAGAAGCAGAATGTGTTCGACGACTGTATCGCCTGCGCAGAATACCTTATTAGTAACAATTACACTTCGGCTGACTATCTCGCTTTGAATGGTGGCTCCAATGGAGGTCTGCTCGTTGGCGCCGTCATCAACCAGCGTCCTGACCTTTTCAGGGTGGCTGTGCCACAAGTCGGCGTGATGGACATGTTGCGTTACCACCTCTTCACCATTGGCTGGAACTGGGCGAGCGACTATGGCACCAGCGAAGATGACGAAGCCATGTTCAAGGCTTTGTATGCCTACTCACCGCTGCACACCATCCAGAGCGGCGAGAACGTGCATTATCCCGCCATTATGGTGACCACCGCCGACCATGATGACCGTGTGGTTCCGGCCCACAGCTTCAAGTATGCCGCTGCACTGCAGGCGGCACAGACCGGTTCGGAGCCCAAGATCATCCGCATCGACAGCAAAGCTGGCCATGGTGGAGGCAAACCCGTCGCCAAGGTGCTGGAGGAACAGGCGGATATCTACTCCTTTATCCTTTATAATATGGGGGTGGAGTATTTGAGAGATAAAAGATAAGAGTTAAAAGTTAAAAACTTTACTTTATCACTACTTTCTCGGACTTACAACTGTTGGAGTAAAAGTATTTGAAAATGTAAATGCCTGGTGCCAGATTGGTGCCGGGCATTTCTTTTCCGGTGATGTCGAAGGTTTTGACATCGAGGGCTTCTTCTTCCATTGGTGCTTCAGCCAAGCCTGTCGGTGAATCGATGCTGATATCGAAGCCGTTGTCCTCTGAGATCATCGGGTAATTGGTGGTGACCAAGCGGATGCGGTAATGTTCACCAGTAAAGATACCTTGAGGGATGTTGACGGTGAGGCTTCCGCTGGTGTTGGTGGTAATCCTGCCCAGTTCAGTAGGTGAGCTGAAACTGCCGTTGGCTGCCGAGAGTTGTGCGATGACCTGGTTGGGCTCTTTGTCGAGGTTGTCGGGGCTCATGGTGCCAGTGAGGGTGAACGGGATGGTGAGCTCCTCACCTATCAGATAATGGCTTTGTGGGAGGGCACCCATCTGAATGCTGGGGTTGTAAACCAGAAGGATGTCGTCGACATACATGTCGTCGGCAGTGCCTCCAGCGCCTGGAACCTCATTGGTGGTGATGGTGAAGAGGATATAGCGGGGGTCGTTGCAGGGACCGTTTTGCACGAAGGGTACGGAGAGGCGGCGCCAGGTATAGCTGCCGTTGGCCTCGCTGGTGCGGTGGAAGGAGGTCATGGCAGTGGCCACCAACTTGTCGGATGGGTCGAGAGTGCCGTTAGCCACCTCCTTGAAGTCGGCGTCGCCATGGATCAAGGCCCTTGCACGAGCGTTTTGGCTGGGACTAGCCGAGCGGAAGCACACCCATACCGTCAACGAGTCGGGAATAGTGTTGATAGGCGTGTTGAAGCGAGCATCGGAACGTTGCGTGTAGTTGTAGTTGCTGCTTCCCGAGGCACTCATGCTGCCAGCGTTCATCCTGCCACAGGTAAGGTTGCCGTTGGCGGTGACACCCATGACCGATTTGGGCCACATCCGCACGCTTCTTGTTCCGGAAGATCCGGGTCTTACCTGGTTCGAAGGCTCGATCTGTTTCGACAAGAAGCCAGAGAAGGTTCCTGACGCGGACATGCCGGAATGCCAGTGGATGGGTTCGTAAGTGTCGTTGCCCGAGCCGAAATTGGCCCAGTTTTCAAAGCCCCGGTTCTCAAACTGGGTGCCGTATTGCGCCAAGCCCAGCAAATAGCTGAGACAAAGGCATAAAATCAAACTAATTCTTTTCATCAGGGCAAAAGTAAAAAAAACTAACAATTTTCTTGGTTTTTTTTAAAAAAATGTAACTTTGCTCTTTTAATTCTTATAACAATGTGTGGAATTGTAGCATACGTAGGGTATCAAGAGGCATACCCTATCCTCATCGAAGGATTGAAACGCCTTGAATACCGTGGATATGACAGCGCTGGCGTGGCACTGCTGAACCAAAGGGATCAACTGAATGTGTATAAGGCCAAAGGCAAGGTCTCCGACCTGGAAGCCAAGGTTGCCGACAAGGATGTGACTGGCCATATAGGCATCGCTCATACCCGTTGGGCCACCCATGGTGAACCTAACGAGACCAACGCACACCCTCACCTCTCCAAGTCAGGCAACATCGCCTTGATCCACAACGGCATCATCGAGAACTACCTCAGCCTGCGCAAGGAGTTGGAGAAACGCGGATTCGAGTTCAAATCGTCGACCGACACAGAGGTGCTCACCAACCTCATTGAAGACGTTCAGCAAAGCGAAAATGTCGATCTCTTCGAGGCCGTCCGTATTGCTTTGAACCACGTGATTGGCGCCTACGCCATCGCCATCGTGGAGAAAGGTCACCCCGACCAGCTGATTGCAGCGCGTAAAGGCAGTCCGATGGTCATCGGTATTGGCGACGGCGAGTATTTCATCGCTTCCGACGCCACCCCCATCGTGGGTCGCACCCAGAAAGTGGTGTATATCGAGGATGAGCAGGTGGTGCGTATTAAATTAGGTGAAGAGCTGCACATCAAGACCATTCAGGATGTGGAGGCCATCCCCTACGTTCAGGAGCTGAAGATGAACCTCGACAGCATCGAGAAGGCCGGCTTCGACCACTTCATGATGAAGGAGATCTACGAGCAGCCGTCCATCGTGCGCGACACCATGCGTGGACGTCTCCATCCCGAGAGCAACACCGTTCGTCTGGGCGGCATCATCCAATACGAGAAACAGCTGCTTTATGCCGACAACATCGTGTTTGTGGCTTGCGGTACCTCATGGCATGCCAGCCTGGTGGGAAGCTACATGATAGAGAAGCTCGCCAAGATCCGCGTCAAGGTGGAGTACGCATCGGAGTTCCGTTATCGTGACCCTGTGGTCACTCCTCATGATGTGGTGATTGCCGTGTCGCAGTCGGGTGAGACCGCCGATACTTTGGCCGCCATCAACCTGGCCAAGGAGAAAGGCGCCATCGTGCTGGGCATCTGCAACGTGATCGGATCCTCCATCTCCCGCGCCACCGACGCTGGAATCTATACCCATGCCGGTCCCGAGATCGGCGTTGCCTCCACCAAGGCTTTCACCTCGCAGGTGACCGTGATGGCCATGCTAGCCTTGCGTCTGGCCGAGCTGAAAGGCACCTTGAAAGACGAGGAACGCCTGGAGTTCATCAAGGAACTGGAGAGCATCCCGGAGAAGATCCAGTGGACGTTGGACCACAGCGGACATGTGAAGGACATCGCCGCCAAGTACAAGGACGTGCGCAACATGCTCTACCTTGGCCGTCTGCAAAACTACCCCGTGGCTCTGGAAGGCGCCTTGAAGCTGAAAGAGATCTCCTATATCCACGCTGAAGGCTATCCAGCCGCAGAGATGAAACACGGTCCCATCGCCTTGATCGACAAGGATATGCCCGTGGTGTTTATCGCCACCAACCACAGTACCTATGAGAAGGTCATCAGCAATATCCAAGAAGTGAAGGCCCGTGACGGCAAGATCATCGCCATCGTCAGCCAAAAGGACGTGCTCGCACGTAAGATGGCCGACTATGTCATCGAGATCCCTGAGACCGAATGCCTCTACTCGCCTCTGCTGGCCACCGTGCCGCTTCAAATCCTCGCCTACCACATCGCAGTGATGCGTGGCTGCAATGTCGACCAGCCTAGAAACTTGGCAAAATCAGTTACAGTTGAATAATTAAATATAAACATATAAAAATTTATTAACATGGACATAAAGACATTTTTCAAGAAGATCTTGGGCACCTTGGAACAGGAGGTGAAAACCGAGGTCAACAGGACCAAGCAACAGCTGAAGTCTGAAGCGAGACAAGCCATCAACCAGACCCAACAACAATCACAACAACCCCAGCAGCCTCGTCCTCAACAGCCTCAAGCGCATGCCGAGACGGAACGCGTTAGTCGCACCGATTCGCAATGGATGACCTATTTCAGGGAGATCTTGAGTCAGGAATTCGGTCAGTATGCTGTTCGTGAGAACGTGCCGGTTCAAGAACTGGTGGGCGATATCGCGGATCAGTTCAAGCTGTATGAAACCCGACCCTATCAGGCCTACAAAGCAGAATGGGGCTTGCCTTATACCTTTGTCTTGTACAGTGGCGAAAGTGTGAAGGGTGTCATCCTCATTGGCAAGGGTCAGAACCAGTCTAGAAAAGTGAAGTTCTTGATTTCAAAGATGTACGCCAAGAAGATTCATGCTCCTTTCATCACGTTCTACATGGATGCTCCGAACGAGAGAGGGTATGTGGTTGAGAGGATTAGGGAGTTTGTGGGGAGATAAAAGTTAAGAGATAAGAGATAAAAGTTAAGAGATAAAAGATAAAAGTTAGGGAAAGGGGATGCAGTTCAACTGCGCCTGTGGTGGATGCAGCATGACTCGCGAAAGAAGGCTTTGCAGGCAGCCTGGTCATGTACCATCTAGTATTTCAGCGACTCGCTGAATCAAAAGCGTTCCCCTTTCTTTTTTTGTTTTGTCATGGATAGCATCATTGCGCAACTGACCGATCAGAGGGCATGGGAGGAACTCCTTGCACGCCGTCTGGTGAGAGGTTGCTACACTTGGCGTGGTTTCGAGGATGCCGACAGTTTTGTCGCGGATCAGAAATATCTTGCAGTTGCCCAACGCCTAAACCGAGGTGAGAGTTTGGGTCTTCCTGTCAAAAAGATTGTCAACAAAGTCGGAACCGACAAGAAACGGGTGGTCTACACTTTTGGACGTGACGAGATGCGGGCTTTGAGTCTTATTTCCTACCTGCTTTACCGTTACGACCATTGTTTTGCCCCCGGCTGTTATGCCTTCCGTCAGGGACTTCGTCCGCAGGATGCCATCCGCAATCTCAACAAAGCGCTCAAGTATCGTCCGATGTGGGCTTACAAACTTGACATTCACGATTATTTCAATTCCATTCCCGTTGAGAAGCTCTTGCCCATGCTGGCCGAGATGCTTTCCGACGATCAGCCGTTATATCGGTTCTTTGAGCAGATGCTCATCAACCCAAAAGTGCTTTACAACGGACAGGTGGTCGAGGAAAAGCATGGCATCATGGCTGGAACACCCACCTCTCCTTTTTTGGCCAATGTGTATCTGAGTGATATTGACCATCGTTTTCACGACGCAGGGGTGGTATACGCTAGATACTCAGATGATATCATCTTGTTTGCTGAGGACCGTGAGACCTTGGAATTGCATAAGGCTGAGCTTTTGCGGTTGATTGGTGAACACGGGCTGACGGTCAACCCCGACAAGGAGCATGTCTATTCGCCCGATGAGCCTTTTGAGTTTTTGGGTTTTCGTTGCCACGGCAACGAAATCGGCATCAGCACATCCACCATCAAGAAGATGAAGGGTAAGATCAGCCGTCGCGCCCGTGCCATGATGCGTTGGCGAAAGCGCAAGGGCGTCAGCGCTGAACGGGCGATGGAAGTGATGATCCGACACTATGACAAGAAGTTCTTTGAGGATGACGACCCCGAGAGTCTTACGTGGTCGCGATGGTTTTTCCCCGTCATCAACCGTACCGAGGGTCTGAGGGAGATCGATCAATATTTGCAACAGGAGCTACGTTTCCTAAGCACGGGAAGGCACACCAAAGCCAACTACCGTGTCGATTATGAGACCTTGAAGCGTTTGGGTTACCGAAGCCTGGTCAACGAGTTTTACCGGTCCCAAAAATAGAAGAAGTCGAACACCCGACAAAACAGTTCGCGGTACCATGACTGATGCAGTTCCAGGTCTGCGTCCCTGGTGCGGCTGCGGAATACGTGCATGTAATAGAAGAAGTTATGGACACGCCACTCGCGGACTTGCGACTCGAGGTCACGGGTGGCGACGGCCATCCCGGGCTCACATTGCTCGCGGAGGGCGATCAGGAAATTGCGTATGTCGGTCCTGCTCCTGATGAAGGCGGAGCCGTTGATGTGAGTGTTGTCGCGGCTGAGTATGACCTGGTCGTCACTCATTGTTCAGAAGCCGGTATTCGTATGTCACCTTGTCGGCGCAGCCAACCACGAGGTAGGAAGGTTCCGTCTTGCCGTCGTTAAGGTTGTCGGTCATCACATATTTCACACTTGCGAAGGTCTTCACATCGCGATAGTGGAAATGTCCCATGATCACCATGTCAACCGCGTTCCGGCTCATCAGGTCCATGAAGGCGTATTGTTCGTCTTCTGGCAGGTTGGCTGCAGGAGTGGTAGTGTAGTTGTAGGTGGTGCGGAAGAGCCAATTGTGGCTGATGACGAAACAATAGCGGTACTCGGTGCGATGGCTGAGTTGTTCCTCGAGCCAGTCCAACTGTCTTCTGCCGTGGGTTCCGTTGCCCGAATCCAGGAAGATGAACAGGTCCTTCAGTCCTGAGACGGTGTTCACCGTGACGGTATAGGTGGAGGTGTGGAAATGTTGCTTGTAGAACTTGGCGCAGTCGAAATACACGTCATGGTTTCCGATGATCGGGAAGCAGGGGTCGTTTTCGGCTTGGGTCAGCGGATCGAACATCATGGCCGAATCGGCTAGGATGAATGGTCCTTCCCCACTCTCGTTGGCGAGGTCGCCGGCGATGATTGAGAAAACCGCTTCGGGATCGTTGCGTTCGATGGTGATATACTTGGCCAGACGTGAGTTGTCGTCGTTGATATGGCTGTCGGAGCAGGAATAGAAGGTGTAGTTGTCGGGCACGTTGTTGATGACGGGCATGCCGTTTTGTTCGTTCCAGTCGAGCCAGTCGGCAACGCGTTGTTCGGTGTCACTGCGGTTGATAATCATGCCGGGGATGTCGAGGCGGTTACAGGAAGAGGCCGTCAAGAGTCCCAGGGCCAGGATAATGGTATAGGTGTGTTTTTTCATGGCGATCAGAAATTATCATAGGTGAAACCGAGGTTGATGAAGAAGCCGTTGTATTGCGACGAGAGGTTGAGGACACCTGCGGGATGCAGTCCGGCTTCGCCGATGATGCGCCACTGTTCGTTGATGTCGTAATAGCCGTGGATGGTATAATAGAACAAGGTGACGCGTTCGATGATGAACTCGCGGTAGTTGGAGATGCCACCACCGATGTTCCAATGATGTTTGTTAATGGTAGGGTTGTCGGCAAACAAGTTCCCCTCGATCTTGAACACCACGTTCATTGGCTCGAAGATGACGCCTTCTCCCCCGTTTTTTCTCAATGGAATCTCGGCGATATAGCGGTTGCAGAGGCCCAATTGGAAGTTCCAGTGCAGGTTGCGGTAGCCCAGGGTGAGCATGGCATTGAACTCCTGAAGACTGTAGCTGGAGAAAAGACGGTAGAGGTAGCGGTTTTCGATGTAGGCATAGTCCCAATCGGTAAAACCGTCAGTGCCAATTTGATAGGCTAGGTTGAAACTGTGCCTGGAGGGACCCGCTTGATAGCCTATGTTCAGGCCGTTGCCGTTGTCGAATCTGGCATCGAAAGCCAAAACGGCGTTAGGGGTGAATCCCTGGGTTCGGTTGTAATCACCTTCGACGTTGAACCTGTATCGAGCGAAGCCTTGAGCGTAGGTCCCGATAGCTATGGAACTTAATAGGACAAGAAGTAATAGTCGTCTCATTTCAATTTTTTTGTCGCGGCAAAGATAGGGTTTTTTATCTTTGCAAAAAATATCACGGATGAAAATACTAAGCATTGACAAGGTGCGCGAGGCAGACCAATACACCATTGGGAACGAGCCTATCCGTTCCGTTGATTTGATGGAGCGTGCTGCCGGGAAGGTGTTTGAATGGCTGATGGCACATATTAATAAGGAAAGCGGCGTCAAGGTCTTTTGCGGCACAGGAAACAATGGCGGCGACGGATTGGTGGTGGCGCGAAGGCTTTTTGAGAAAGGCTTCGATCCGATGGTTTACATGGTGGGAAACCTTGAAAGGATGAGTCCCGATTGTGAGGCCAACTTCCGTCGTGTGACATCCGTCGTTGAGATTTGTTCTGAAAACGACTTCCCTGTCGTTGAAGAAGGTGACATTGTCATCGACGCTCTTTACGGATCCGGACTGAACAGGCCGGTTGAAGGCGTGGCTGCGGAGCTCATCCATTATCTGAACCGGCAAAATGCTATCCGCATCTCGATCGACATTGCCTCGGGTTTGTTTGCCGACGGTCCTAGTCCCGCGGCAGCCATCTTTAGGCCTGACTATACCCTCACTTTCCAGATGCCTAAGTTGGCATTTATGATGCCGGAAAACGACCCGTTTGTGGGAAAACTGGAAGTTTTGGATATTCAATTACATCCTCAATTTTTACTTGAAGTAGAGACAAATAACTTCTTGGCTAATAGAGAGATAATAAAACCAATAATTCACAAGAGAACCAAATATTCCCATAAAGGAACCTACGGTCATGCTTTGCTTGTGGCTGGCTCGGAAGGCAAGACGGGAGCGGCCATTTTGGGTGCCAAGTCTTGTTTGCGTACGGGTGTGGGGTTGCTTTCGGTGAAACTGCCACAGTCGGCATGGACCCCGCTTCAAGCTTCGTTGCCCGAGGCGATGATTCATACCGACGACAAGTTGGATGCGTTCAATGCCGTCGGTATAGGTCCCGGCTTGGGAAAGGACGATGACGCCCAGCGTCTTGTGCGGCGTGTGATTCAGGATGTGCATGTGCCCTTGGTAATGGATGCCGACGCTCTCAACATCCTTTCGGAAAACAAGACGTGGCTCTCGTTCCTGCCAGCCAAGACCATCCTCACCCCTCATCCCAAGGAGTTTGAACGGCTGTTCGGCAAGACCTCCAACGGGTTTGAACGGTTGGCCTTGTTGCGTGAGATGGCTATGAAACATAACATCATCATTGTTTTGAAAGGCGCCCACACCGCCGTGGCAATGCCCAACGGCACGGTATTTTTCAACAGCACGGGCAATCCCGGCATGGCCACCGCCGGCAGTGGGGATGTGTTGACAGGGATGATCCTCTCCCTCCTAGCCCAGCGTTACACTCCGGAGGAAGCCGCCGTCCTTGGCGTTTACCTTCACGGTCTTGCTGGAGATATGGCCGCTATGGAGATCGGCCCGGAAGCCATGATTGCCTCAGATATTACAGAACATATTGGAAAAGCCTATTTGTCATTGAAATGAAACAGAAAAGACAACCCGAATATTTGGAAAACGTTGAAATTGTCGATGCCGGCAGCGAAGGCATGTCGGTAGCCAAACCCGATGGCCGTGTCATCTTCATCCCCTTTGGAGTGCCGGGCGACATCGTGGACATACAGGTCTTTAAAAAGAAAAAGAACTATCTTGAAGGCCGCATCGTCAACATCAAGAAGCCGTCAGAAAAAAGAGTGCAGCCCGTGTGTCAACACTTTGGACTCTGCGGTGGCTGCAAGTGGCAACAGATGGACTATCAATGGCAGATCTATTACAAGCAGAAACAGGTAAAGGACAACTTTGACCGTATCGGCAAGATCGAATATCCCGAAATAAAACCTATATTAGGGTGTGAAAAGCAATATTTCTATCGTAATAAATTAGAATATGCTTTTTCCAACCGCAAGTGGCTCATCGACGGGGCGCCTGCCGGGACCTATGGTGAGGACGATTGCAAGGGTTTGGGATTCCATTTGCCGCAGCTGTTCGACCGTGTGGTTGACATTGAGCAATGTCATTTGCAGGCGGATCCTTCGAACGACATTCGGTTGTTTGTCAGGCAGTTCTCATTGGATCGCCGTCTCTCTTATTATAACGTCCGTCATCACGAAGGCCTGATGCGCAACTTGGTGATCCGTTGCAACTCGAAGGGTGAGTTCATGGTGATCCTTGTTATTAATGAAGAGAACGCGGTGGTCCGCAACGAGTTGGTGCCTGCCTTGGAACAGCGTTTTCCGCAGATTGTCTCTCTCTTGTTGGTTATCAACAACAAGGCCAACGATGTCATTAATGACTTGCCTTTCGAATGTTTGAAGGGTGACCCATTCTTGTTGGAGACGATGGCTTCTCCCCGACCCGGGTTCCCCGATTTGAAGTTCCGCATCGGTCCGGTCTCGTTTTTCCAGACCAATGTATATCAAGCGGAAAGGCTATATAAGGCCGCTTTTGACCTTGCTGACGTGAAGGGAGGCGAGTTGATGTACGACCTCTACACCGGAACGGGCACCATCGCACAGTATTTCTCCCGTTTCGTGAAGCAGGTGGTGGGTATCGAGTATGTGGAGGAAGCCATTGCCGACGCCAAGGTCAATGCTTCTATTAATGGTATTGACAACTGTGCGTTCTATGCTGGTGACATGGCCAAGATATTCACTGACGAGTTCATTGAGGCCAATGGCCGTCCCGACTTTATTGTGACCGACCCGCCTCGTGCCGGCATGGCCGAGAAGGTGGTGGAGCAGTTACTGAAGATTAAGGCTCCGAAGATGGTGTATGTGAGTTGCAATCCGGCGACACAGGCGCGCGATTTGCAATTGTTGTCATCGGTATACGAGGTGAAAGCTGTCCAGCCGGTGGACATGTTCCCGCATACCCAGCATGTGGAGAATGTCACTCTCTTGGAATTAAGGTAGCCAGGGTTTCTACGTCGCAGTTTTCCCCTTTGAAGGTCAATTGGGCTTGTTCATAGAACGGCAG
>JAEEGF010666576.1_pt1 | contig 10806 bp, 7 predicted proteins | sample 9134171 | NCBI WGS metagenome assembly JAEEGF01 (sample SAMN16246542, study PRJNA631951) | gut metagenome | biome: gut microbiome; feature: rumen; material: AP-attached | host: Bos | place: Iran: Karaj | collected 2018-10 | reverse complement strand
CTGATGTTGTATCTGTGTTCTTTTACTTGTAAGCAAGCTTTCAGATAAAAGCTCACAGAAACACCATCAATCTCTATGAGATTTCAACCAGACCAAAAGAAAAACCCCGCTTCGCTGAAAAATCGTTCCTCCTAAGAGGGGACAAATAATCAGAAGATTGTGAAATTACCCCCCCCCTATAAAAGGGAAAATATATTTAAACCGCAGAGCGGAAACCATTCCCTCTATTAGAGGGGAAAGTTGATAGTTTAGAGTGTAGAGTCAGTTGAAAGAGTTGATAGTAGAAAGTTGAAAGTAGAACAATCCTCTTGCCCCTTGCCCCTTGCCTCTAGGCAAAGGAGATAACGAAAATAATTGCTAAATGTTTGGTCGTCTGCTCAGTTCTCTGTACCTTTGCATTCAGAATGAGTAAAAATTTGCAGATAGATTAGTGTTTGAGTCGCAAAATTTAGCATAAAACTAGTGCGATGATTTATAATATAAAACTCGTCAGGAAACTGACAAATTGGTTCTTCAATAAAAGGGTACTGCCTTATTGGGCGGTTCTGTTGACTGATACCTTTATTGTCTTTTTTGCCTCAGTATTTACCTACTGGATTATCCACCGTTCTTTTGTGACATACGAACACAGGTGCCTTGTCTTCTACAATTCCCTCCTGTTTGCTTTGCTGAGCTGGATAGGTGCCCGTAAGTTCAAGACTTACTCAGGGGTGCTGCGTTATTCCAGTTCGCATGACCTGCTGAGGATGGCAAATGCCAACCTTGTTACATTCTGTCTGGCATTACTATGCACCTTACTCTGCAGGATTTTCCATGTAACCATATTTACAGCCTTCACATTCTTGGGAATTTTCTCTATATTTGTGATGGCGACCATGATGATGTGGGCCCTGCGTATCATGGCGAAGATGATGTTTGAGTTTGCCTACGAACGGGAGCCTGCCACACGCGTGCTGATATTCGGTGCCTTGAAGGGTGGCATAAGCTTGGCCAAGTATATCCGCTCCATACGACCTGCCAAATACGAGTTGAAGGGTTTCATCTCGCATGCCTCATTCGTTAAGGACAGATATGTGCTGGGAGCTCCGGTATATACGATGGATGATGACTTGGTATCTATTATCCGGAAAAGGAAGATACATGCCATTCTGGTGAGTCCGCTACGAGTAAAGGAGTTTCAGGAGAACCAGGCATTGCAAGACTTGTTCATAGGTGCGGGCTGTAAGATCCTTATGCCGCAGCCTGCCAAGGAATCAAGCATTGAGAATGGTGAGCTCAGTCAGGAGGAACTGGAGGGCATGCAGCTGCACGAGGTGAGTGTAGAGGAACTGCTGCCCCGCGAGGAGATAAAGATTGACATGAAGGCCGTGGAGAGGCAGCTGAAGGGTCAGCGTGTGCTGATAACGGGTGCTGCGGGCTCCATCGGTGCAGAGATAGTACGTCAGGTGGCTCAGTTCGGACCAGCCTCGATGATGCTGATAGACCAGGCTGAGACTCCCCAACATGATATCAGGCTAATGATGTCTAAGGATTATCCCGATGTGCCCTGCAAGGTGGTGGTGACGAGCATCTGTCATAACCACAGGATGGAAAGCGTGTTCGGGCAGTTCCGTCCCGACTATGTGTTCCATGCCGCGGCCTACAAGCATGTGCCCATGATGGAGGACAATCCCTGCGAGGCTGTGCTGAACAATGTATATGGCACGAAGGTTGTTGCGGACCTGAGTGTGAAATACGGGGTGAAGAAGTTTGTGATGATCTCTACGGACAAGGCTGTGAACCCCACCAACGTGATGGGCTGCAGCAAGCGTATCTGCGAGATATACTGCCAGAGTCTGAACAAGGCCGTTCAGGAGAAGCAGGTGGATGGGGTGACGCACTTCGTGACGACCCGCTTCGGCAATGTGCTGGGCAGCAACGGCTCGGTAATCCCTATCTTCAGGGAGCAGATCAAGAACGGCGGCCCTGTGACGGTTACTGACGAGCGGATTGTTCGCTTCTTTATGTTGATACCAGAGGCCTGCAAGCTGGTACTGGAGGCTGGTACCATGGGTCATGGAGGCGAGATATTTGTCTTTGATATGGGTAAGCCCGTCCGTATAGTGGATCTGGCAAAGAGGATGATATCACTATCGGGTGCCAAGAACGTCAAGATTGAATTTACGGGCCTGCGTGAGGGGGAGAAACTGTATGAAGAAGTACTGAACGAGATGGAAGGCACAATGCCTACCTTCCATGACAAGATACGCATTGCCTCTGTACGAGAATATGATTACGAGGCCGTGAACAAGGATATTGAGGACTTGCTGGATATCTCGAGGCGATACAATAATATGGATATTGTGAGGAAAATGAAGGAAATGGTGCCCGAGTACAAGAGCAACAACTCAGTGTATTCTGTGCTGGACGTAGTCCATTGAACATTGAACATTGACCATTGACCATTGAAACTTGGCTCTCACTTAATCGCAGCCTTGACCATTATTCTTATATTTCACGCAGAACAGTTGGAGCAGTGAGAGGAGAGTGATGCTCGCATCAACTATCCCGAGTCGTGACAACGGAAGACGATAGTCAAAGCGCAGAAATCTCAGAAATGTTTTAAACAAAAACCGGGAAAACCCTTTTTGAGAGCTTTGGCACTTTGTGCCTTTGTTCTGTTATTGTCATGAATCTGCCTGTAAGTAAACTTCCGTCAGTTTCCTGCCAATAGCATAACATATCTTTGATATCAAAGCTCTCAAAAAGAAAAACCCCGCTTCGCTCGAAAACTATCTTTAGTGGCATTAGGCTTTAGTCCTTAGACTTTACCATAACATATCTTCGATATCAAACCTCTCAAAAAGAAAAACCCCGCCCTTTGGGCTGAAAAACTTGTCCACCCATAGGAGGACAAATGGTTATTGAACTTACACCTCTAAAAAAAGAATATAGATTAACCGCAGAGCGGAAAGAATTGGTTAGAGGAATTGTTTTAGGGGCGAGGAGCAAGGAGCAAGGGGCAAGAGGATTGTTCTACTTACAACTCTCTACTCTCAACTCTTTGAACTGACTCTAAACTCTAATCTCTACACTCTCAATGTTCAATGGTCAATAACTAATAAAAACTGACGTATTGTAAAGTGTAGCTGATAAAAATGTTGTATTTTTGCAGTCGAATTGACAAAAAGTGAAAATACAACCATATTTATGAGTAATCCATACACCACAGCAATATTGCTATTGCATTGCCCTGACCAGCAGGGTATCATCTCGGAGGTAACAAAGTTTATAACGGATAACAAGGGAAACATCGTTTACCTGGATCAGTATGTCGACAAGGTAGAGGGAATGTTCTTCATGCGTATAGAATGGGAACTGGAAGGGTTCCAGATTCCTCGCGACAAAATCTATGATTATATCACTACGCTTTATTCCCAGCGCTACCAGATGAAGTTCAGCCTGTATTACAGCGATAAGCGTCCGCGCATGGCGATATTCGTCAGCAAGATGAGCCATTGTCTGTACGACCTGTTGGCCCGTTGGAAGGCGGGAGAATTCAACTGCGACATCCCCTGTATTATCTCTAACCACGAGGACCTGCGTTATGTGGCAGAGCAGTTCGGGATCCCTTATTATGTATGGAGCATCAAGAAAGATCACTCTAACAAGGCTGAGGTGGAAGCTGCTGAGATGGAACTGTTGAAGAAAGAGGATATATCCTTTATCGTCCTTGCCCGTTATATGCAGATTATCAGCGATGAGATGATAGCATCCTATCCGCATCATATCATCAATATCCACCACTCATTCTTGCCGGCCTTCATCGGTGCCAAGCCTTATCATCAGGCCTATGAGCGTGGGGTGAAGATTATCGGGGCCACCAGTCATTATGTGACGGCAGAACTGGATGCCGGTCCTATCATAGAGCAGGATGTGGCACGCATCACCCACAAGGATACCCCCGACAGCCTGGTGCTGAAGGGTAAGGACCTGGAGAAGATTGTCCTCTCCCGTGCCGTCTCCAAGCATATACAGCGCAAGATCCTAACCTATAAGAATAAAACAGTAATCTTTAGCTGATGTTTTGGAAGTTATAAGATGGAGTTAAATATGAAGTTATGCGCTTCGCGCAGGAAGTCAAGCACTTTGTGCTGGACGATAGTTATGGATGCTGTCAGCCTTATGGTATTGTCCTTTTATAACTTCCACTTTAACTTCTTTAACTTCCATGAGCGCAGCGAATTAACTTCCATTTTTACTTCCATTTTCACTTCCCATTGAACAATCCTCTTGCCCCTCGCCCCTTGCCCCTAAAACAATCCAATAAACCGTAAACCGTAAACAGTAAACGGTAAACCAATTCTCAATTCTCAATTCTCAATTCTCTAAACACGAATTCTGCTTCTTGTCCCTCCTTGGCATGCTCCTTAATGTAGTTGGGAAAGAAGAAGAGTTTCAGGACAACGAAGATGATGAACAGCTTTATCAATATGATGGCCCACAGCGTGCGCCCAAGCGTCATGCTGCGGAACCCATCATAGTATAAATGCCATATCTTACGTAGCAATCTCATGTTTAGAGTTTAGAGTCAGTTTATGAGTTTATAAGTTGGTTTACTGTTTACTGTTTATCGGTTAGCGGTTATTGAATTAACTAAAGTCTAAAGTCTAAGGTCTAGAGTCTAAATTTTATTCTTCACTCTTCACTTTGAAAATTCCTAATTTTCAATAATTCTCTGCCTTAATCTGGAAGTAGCTCTGAGGATGGTTGCAGGTAGGACATACCTCGGGAGCTTTCTTGCCTATCACGATGTGACCACAGTTGCTGCACTGCCAGATGACATCACCCTCGCGAGAGAAGACAATAGCATCCTCGATGTTCTGTAACAACTTGCGATAGCGCTCCTCGTGGTGCTTCTCGATAACGCCAACGAGCTCAAACTTCTTGGCAATCTCCTCGAAGCCTTCCTCGCGAGCCTCCTTAGCCATACGGGCATACATATCTGTCCACTCGAAGTTCTCTCCGTTGGCAGCATCTGCCAGATTCGTGACAGTATCGCTCACACTGCCACCGTTCAGGTATTTGTACCACAACTTAGCATGTTCCTTCTCGTTGGCAGCTGTCTCCTCAAAGATAGCGGCAATCTGCACATACCCATCCTTCTTGGCCTTACTTGCAAAATAAGTATACTTATTTCTAGCCATACTCTCACCAGCAAAAGCCTCCTTGAGGTTCTGCTCAGTCTTTGTTCCTTTGAGTTCTTTCATCTTTTTTTATGTTTAAATGTTTACGGTTTACCGTTTACTGGTTACGGTTTATTGGTTATTGAATTGTTTAGGGGCGAGGAGCAAGGAGCAAGGAGCAAGAGGATTGTTCTACTTACAACTCTCTACTCTCAACTCTTTAAACTGACTCTAAACTCTAAACTCTAAACTCTCAACTTTAAAAAAACCTCCCTTCCACAACGCTCCAATCCACAATCTGCCAAAGGGCAGCCAGATGGTCAGGACGGCGGTTCTGATAATCGAGATAGTAGGCATGCTCCCATACATCGAAGGTCAGTAAGGGTTTCAGTCCCTTCTGGATAGGATTGGCAGCATTCGGTTCCTGGGTAATCACCAACTTGCCGTCCTTATCTGCTGACAGCCATACCCAGCCAGAGCCAAACAATGTAGCTCCCGCCTTCTGGAACGCCTCCTGGAATGCATCGAACGACCCGAAGTCGCGCACGATAGCCTCGGCCAGTTTTCCTGTAGGGGCATTGTCAGCCTTAGGCGCACAGAACTGCCCAAAGTAAAGATTGTGATTCAGGATCTGTCCCGCATTATTCAGGACACCACCCTCAGCCTTCAGGACAATCTCCTCCAAAGGCAATCCTGCCAACGGACTTCCTTCCAGTAGTCCGTTTAAATTATTCACATAGCCAGCCAAATGCTTTCCGTGATGAAAGCCTATGGTCTCTTTACTGATTATAGGCTCCAAAGCATCTGGAGCATACGGTAGTGTCATTAGTGTAAATTTCATGTGGTCTTTTATTAGGTTACTACTTATCTGTCGGCACAAAGATAGGCATATTTTATTAAAACACAACATATTCTCTAAATTAATTCCAAAGAATATTTTCTACATATTGTTTGTCACAAAAGAAAAAAGTTCTACATTTGCAACTGAAGGTCATAAATAAAGCCAAATGAAAAGACTATTGCTATTGGCGATAAGCATTCTCTTCTTGCTTAACGCCTATTCCCAAACCTATTCCGCCTCCATTCATCAGGATGGACGTTTCATTACAGCCTATTTCGGACGGAACGCTTTCCGCGATGCCTACACTGCAGCCTCCGACGGCCAGATTATTACTCTTTCCGAAGGGGAATATACGGCATTGGACGGCCCTGTTGCCAAGTCTGTAAGTATCATTGGTTATGGCGGCTTCATAACATCATCGGGATATGAGACTGCCAAGTACACCTTAATCAAAAACCTTTCCATCGAAGCGGATAACGTAAAGGTTGAGGGTATATACTCGGGAACCATTTCCATAGGAGCCTGTAAGGGTACAGTCATCAGACATTGCGACATAAGAACCGCAACAGCCTCCCAACCTCATGAAGACACCCGCATAGAACAGTGTGCAGTAGGCGATCTGAATATTCTGGGCACTGCCAAGAATCTTGTTGCCAGCAATACCACTATAGACCGTATGGACCGTAACGCAGAATCCAATATGGCCACTTTTCAGAACTGCGTAATATATACGTGGTATCCCAATTCACATTACGCCGTCTATCGCAACTGCGTGTTGGGCTATGATGGATACGGAACCATCTATCCCACTCTTCCCAGCCTCTACTACAACACGGTCTTTACCAGCCTGTATCGCTTCAACGAGGACGCCAGTTATAACAACTCAGCACTTACCACGCCCCCAACACTGAACCAGGACGGCCAATGTACCTTCAGTTGTAGGACCCTCTCGTTTACCAGCATGTTTGGCCTGTATAAGACTTTTCCTGCAGATCCCAAGGATGTTCCTAACGGCAGTGACGATAAGCCGGTAGGACCGATGGGAGGCACGGGTTTCATTATTTACCCGGATGTGCCACGCGGCTATGGCACCATAGATACCAGGATGGGAGCCGACCAGACAATTCATGTCTATGTACGGGCATATAGCAACAACCCGGCTGCAACAGGCCTTACCAAATACCGTTATTGCTGGAATGGACGCTTCCATGAAATGCAGGAAGAAAACATGTTCTACAGAAACGGCCTGTATTATATCGACACTATCCTAAGAATTCCTGAAAATGTGATTGCTGACCGTAACTATGCCTTAGGCAAATGCTATCTGGACCTATTCATCTATGATGATACCGGTGCATGCTCACCCATGGTGGGGGCAACCATCAGCGACCAGGATCCGCCAGTGGTTACATTGGAGAAGCTGCCCGAGGAAGTTAACAACAGAAAACTGCTGATACGCTGGACGGGAAAGGATGACTGGTCGGGTGTGCAGGATTACACACTCGTAATAGAGGTGGATCGTGGTGTATGGTCTTATGACGAGACGTTTGTCACCACCGACACAGAGTACCTGTACGAAGCAAAAGACGACGGTAACCGTACTATCTATGTCCTGGCACGTGACAGTGTGGGGAATGAGAGCACGAAAAGCAATGAACAGGTTGTGCTGTTCCGTTATATAGACCTTGAGCCTCCTGTTACCACCTTTACGGTTAACAATGTTAGCGAGGGCAGTGTAAAGGCTTCGTCGTCTGGTGCCAATATCATGTGGAGTGCTACGGACAATGACGTCGGTGTAAAGAAATACAACGTCTATTATGCTGAGGAAAACGGTCCCTTCATCCTGTGGAAGTCCGACCTGACAGAGCCTGGCGCTTTCTTCTATGGTCAGAAGGGACATACCTACCGTATCGTGGTAACAGCAACGGACAATAACGATAATGTAGAGGAGATAGAACCGGCACGTGCCATTCAAGTAGTATTCTAACTAACCGTATACATCATGAAAAAGACAATACACATCTATATGCTCCTGTTGACGCTTATGCTTCCATTAGTAGCATCGGCACAATACGATCACAAGAAAACAATTATGGTGGGCGAAAAATTACACTGTTCCATAAATGCATCTTGGGTGGGATACATAATACAAAGTACTGATATTGAGGTCTCCGGAGACGGCATTCGGGAAATAGGCCCACGATCCAAGCTAGGCACAACAATCGAAGCCGTAAAACCCGGATGGGGGTCTGTATTCATCACCATACACCTGAAAAAAGCCGTTGGAAGCGGTACAGATATCGAATTTGAAAGTTGGGATATCACTGTTATCGACAACAAGCCTACCTCCATAAGCGTCACACCCAGCTCCTGCGAAATGTATGTGGGCGATATGGTCGGACTTTCAGTCTCTTTCAAACCTTCAGGCACGACAAGCTCCGTTACCTGGTCATCCAACAACACCTCGGTGGCTACAATAGGCACTGCCGGCTATGTCAATGCAGTAGGACCGGGATCTGCCACAATAACCGCCCGTACAGCTGAAGGCCTTACCGGAAACTGTTATGTCACGGTTCACACTGTTGCCACAGGCATATCACTGCCCCAGGATTTGACCATTGCATGCGAGGAGACCCGGTCATTAATACCCACCTTCTCTCCAAGTGGCTCATCGGTAAAGAGCATGAGTTGGAAGAGCTCTAATGAGCAGGTGGTAACCGTAGATGCCTATGGCCGTCTCACAGGCGTTAGTCCGGGAGAAGCTACAGTGACCGTTACCACCAACAATGGTCTTAGTGCTTCTACCCATGTCACCGTCACCCATCCACCTTTTGACGTCACCTGTGCGAGTGATGGGAGTACGGGTATTAATGTAAATGACCAGGGACAGGTGTATGCCAAAATCAGCACCGACTATACACAAGGCTCCCAGTTTGCCAACATCCGCTATGAACAAACTTCCGGAGCTAAGGTAAGCGGAACTCCCCACCTGTCCTATGACATAGTCTATTTTATTCCAGACAAACCGCTGAAGCCCTTTACCACTTACAAGTTCGTGATTCCAAAAGGTGCTCTATGCAACAAGTGGGGTGGTGAGAACCCCAATGATTTTATCTTCACTTTCACCACAGGCGATCTGGATAATCAATCCTTCTCCTATATGCCCACCGAGGATTACATGGCACCAGGGGGGGCCATCCATATATGGACAAACTGCCAAAATGCTGTCATCCACTACACGACGGATGGTAGTGAACCGACACTTAAGTCACCTGTTTTGCCCGCCTCCGGTTATCTAACCATAGATAAGAATGTACGCATACGTGCGATGGCAGTATGTGACGGTTACAAGAATGCGTATCTGGATCGTACTGTTAAGGTAACCCATGTGGCGGCAGTTTCGTATTACCCCGATTATGAAAAGGATACACTCAGCAGGTTCGACAATGTGGTTCCCTTCATTACCTACAACACTGCTCTTGTCCCCACTTCGCAGCAGAAGATTGTCCTGACAGAGTATCCCATGGGAACAATCGTGGCGACAGAGAACTACGTCTGCGGAAACAGAATATATATCGTTCCGTCCGAGCCTCTTCATGACGACAGAATCTATTATATAGAAGTACCTTACGGATTTGTACAGTCTAACTATGGAGAGCCTAACACCAAAAGCCAGTGGATTATTTCCGGAGGAAAAAATATCAAGCAAATCTCTGCAGGCTACGAGATGGCAGTAGCAACAAAACAGAACGGAGAACTATGGGCATGGGGAAAGATTATGCGTCAGGGTTACAATGGTAGCTTTGTCCCAGATTCCCTGATATGGAAACCTCAGCTAATAGAAGCAGGGGTGAGCAGTTGTGTTGCCGGGTACTCGCACATTGTCCTTATCGACAAAGAAAACGAGGTTTACACCTGGGGAAGGTCGTTCTGTGGCGAGATGGGGTCTTTAAATATAAATAGTTATAACGGCCTCTGCTATATCACCAGCCTTGATCGCATCCAGTCAGACCAATGTCGTATCGTAGCTGGAGCCCAGACCTCTGCCGTCATAGGCGACAACGGGGAGATGACACTGATGGGACGTAACGACTACGGTCAGCAGGGCGATGGCACCACGTATTCCGTTGCTAGAAGCCAAAACACTCTGCCGCAGAACGTTGTTCAGGTAGCTTCCGGATACGGCAGCACGCTGGCCCTTACAGCTTCGGGACAACTGTACGGATGCGGGCATAACCATCTACAGCAGATAAAGGCTGGTACCACCCGCAACCAGTTCTCCTTCGTTCCCGTCATGGAGGATATAGACTATGTGGCAGCCTCCCGGTGGGATGACTTTGCCGCAGCCGTTATCCGCAAAGACCGTACGTTATGGATGTGGGGTAGTGGCAGTTGTGGACGTTTAGGCGGTGCAGGAAGCATACCCGTGGATAAGCCCGTAAAGATGCTAGACGATGTAATTGCTGTAAGTGTTGGTTCCCATGTGGTTGCTGCCATAAAATCCGACCATTCTCTGTGGATGTGGGGCGACGGCAGTTACGGAGAGTTGACGACTGCCGCTCAGGGAATTCAACTGACTCCTATAAAAGTCATGGAAGATGTGGCCAACGTTGACATTGGGGGGCAGTTTGTTGTTGTACAAAAACAGGACGGTAGCGTATGGACCTGGGGAACGGGAAAATACGGTGAATTGGGTTGGGGAGGACAGATTTCTAACGGTCAGCAGGGAGCCACGCCTCACATGATTGTCGGAGGACACCCGCGCACAGCTATCGAGGGCATCCAGTTAGATACCAAGGA
>JAEEGF010264959.1_pt1 | contig 10806 bp, 8 predicted proteins | sample 9134171 | NCBI WGS metagenome assembly JAEEGF01 (sample SAMN16246542, study PRJNA631951) | gut metagenome | biome: gut microbiome; feature: rumen; material: AP-attached | host: Bos | place: Iran: Karaj | collected 2018-10 | reverse complement strand
GGGGGCAGCGCCGAAAGCGCTGCCCCCTCTTCGCGGAGATGCCCGGTGGCTGGCGCCGCCGGGCGCCAGTCCATTCATTGAGGGGCATGCCCCTCAAACTTTTAGATTTGCACCATCGTTCTGGAAGGACACTTCCAACGGTGGTGTGAACTGTTTCAGTCAATAGATTTCATATCTAACAGGGGTGTTGGTTCTCCACCGTTTTGACATACGAAGGGGGCTGAACTATCCCCTCAATTAGACTTCCATGTTTCTGGGGTGTCTTAGTTGCCCTCCTTCCTTGATTATTCGTAGGCGTGGCGGTGATCTATCCAGTCAATCAGGACATATGCCATTGTGAGTTTTAGGACCGCCCGCCTTTTGATATAGAGAGGGTGGTCTATGCGACTTAAGAGACCCCGGTGTCTATATTATGTTTTAGGCCCTCTCTTTTTGAAAGAGCTGATCTTCAGCGCGATATGGTTAACTTTGGGAGATGTTTAACAAAGGGTTAACCAGGGAGAGGACGTTAACTTGTCCTAACTTAGACATGAAAGTCTATCTCGAGTAATCGACTCCTCTCCCCGTACCGCGTTGAAGTGACCAATTAGAATAATAGACCACAAACGTGTCTGATAAAAGTTTCAGTCGGTGGTTCAATACGGCGGTTAACCACAAAGCTCACACAAATATATGCATTATTCTCATTACATTGGAGTTGACATCTCCAAAAACACACTCGATGCGGCCATCTACGCCGCCGAGATGCGACGGTCAGACACCAAGCACTTGCCTAATGACAAGACCGGTCTGAAGGAACTTGTCATTTGGGCAAAGGCTGCCGGTGCAAAGCCCAATGACATGCTTATATGCGCCGAACACACCGGCGTATATAGCAACGAACTTCAGTTGTTCTGCGAAAAGAAGGGTATTGCTCTTTGCTTGGAGAGCCCCCTTCAGATCAAACGTTCTATGGGCCTGGTCCGCGGCAAGGATGACCAGATAGATGCCATCCGCATCGCTCAGTATGCGTATGACCACAAGGACAAACTCAAGCTGTTCCACCGTCCCTCCGGCAATATCATCACTCTTGCCAATCTGCTTAGAGAAAGACGCCTGTATGTGCGCCAAAAGGCCACTCTGATGGCACAGCAGGCTGAGATTGGATCTTATGAGAGTGCTACCAGCCGCAATCGAAGGGAAAGCCTGATTGACAAACATGCTGCTGCAGTCAAGTCTGTGGAGAAGCAGATGATGGAGATTATCAAGGGCGACAAGGCCCTTAAGAAAACGTATGATCTTATATCGAGCGTGGTGGGCATTGGCCCCATCACTGCCATTGACACCATCGTCTATACCAATAACTTCCAGAACTTCGATACCCCAAGGCAGTATGCCAGCTTTATTGGGGTCGCTCCTTTCGACCACACATCCGGCACCAGCGTTAACGGCCGTACACGTGTATCACAGTTCTGTCGCAAGCAGCAGAAGGTATCCATCACTATGGCCGCCCGTTCAGCAATCGTTAATGATCCCTGGATGAAGAACTACTATCACCGGAAGATGAAAGAGAAAGGTGATCAGCGTAATCAGCATGGCGTAGTGCTCAATGCGGTCAAGTTCAAACTTGTTCTCCGCATGTTCTCAGTCGTCAAGTCCGGAACGCCTTACAAGGTAATGAAGTATTGATATACAATCGGTTGAACTATCATAAAACTATTGTCCCTTAGTGCCAGATTGTACTCCGAGTGGTTGCAAGTTAGATATTTAGACCACGTGTCTGCTGAAAGTTATAGAAAAGCTCAATCCTGAGTCCAATTCGGTCGATAGTCCGCCATTTACATACATAAACACCGTATGGAATGCCTGTCGTTCTCATACAACCTCACTATATCTCCAAACCAGGGGTAGCCGCGTGGCCAGGGGCGGGACGCCCCTATGAGCGCAATAAATATCCACAAACTACCCCGGCGAGTCGAAGGGAAAACTTTTTCTTCACTTTTTTCAAAAAAGACTTGGAAAAGTCTTAGAATACACCCCCGTCGGCCTTCGGCCTTCGAGCAAAAAAGCCAGGCAGTCCGCCTGGCTTTTTTCGGAGGTGCGTGGGCGCACCATTATTCTACTTTTCTACTCTTCGTTCGGATGAAGCTTGCGGTAGACGCCCAGGGAGGTGATCAGGGAGTTGAAGTCGGACCTGGGGACGTGCGCCGCCCGGACGTAGTTGCCGCGGCTGATGCTGAACTCCAGCAGGTGGCTGAGCACCAGCTGCCGGTGCGTGACCCGGACGGTCTCCAGCTTGTCGGAAGGGAAGCCGATACCCACGCATCCGTCCACCTCGATGGCCATGCCGGGGTCCGCTTTGAACAGGCGCTGCATGAACTGGAGTGTCTCCACGGTCTCTTCCAGCGTCTCACCGAGCGGAACGAACAGCTCGGAGACCGGGTCGATCTTGAGCTGGACGAAATCGTCGCCGATGCCGAGACGGCTTACGGAGAGATAGTAATTGTTCTCGCCATCCTGGGGCATGTTGAACACTTCGAGGTTGAACTGTCCGTCGTTGATCTCGATCTCGACCAGCTCGAGACGCTGGGGGATCTTGGTCTGCTGGGCGAAGGCCGCAAGGGTCCCGATCAGCAGGGCTGTGATGCAAATGATTCTTTTCATGGCGGGTTGGTTTATTTTTTCTTGAATGTGTTCGTGATATGGTCTTTCGGGCTCTCAATGCCGGAGGAGTAGGTCCAACGGTCGTATGTGACAGTCATGGAATCTCCGTCCAGGGTTCCCGTCTTAAAGCGGTAGCGGGTGACGTCAATACTGCCGTTGAGGCTGGCGAAGGTGATCTTCGTGTCGTCCGTCAGTAAGTAGGCCGAATTGGAGGCCGGCCCGATCCGCTCCAGGTTCTTGTCGCCCACGTAGAAAGTGGCGCGGGTGCCCAGGTCAAACTTGAGCACCAGCAGGTTGTCGCCGTCGTATGCCGTCCAGGTCGTGGCGTTGAGCGGGTCCTTCGTCTTGCCTTTGTCCTTGTCGCAGGAGACCAAGGTCAGCGCCGCACAGAAGGCGACCATAAGTAAAACCAGTGTTTTCTTCATACAGGTATTCAATTTCTTCTCTACCTTGCAAATTTAGGTCCTTTGCCGTATATTTGAAATAAAACTATCATTTCTTTTGTGTTTATGGACAGAAATTTCCCCTTATTTTCCTTTTGTTTCCTTGTGATGGCGTTTGCCTTGACCGCTTGTGCCGGCCGGCAGGATGCTCCGAAACTGCAATTGCGGTACGATGCACCGGCGGAGTTTTTCGAGGAGGCGCTGCCGATGGGTAACGGCCGTCTGGGCGCCATGGTGTATGGCGGCGTAGCCCAGGAGCGGCTTTCGCTCAACGACATCACGCTCTGGACCGGCGAAGGGGAGACGGTGGAGAAGGATTACATCACGGGGAGTCAGTTGGGAAAATACGCGGACGGGGAATGGATCCCGAAGATCCGGGCCGCCCTGGATGCGGAGGATTACCGGCTGGCCGACGAGCTGCAGCATCATGTCCAGGGGCACTATTGCGAGAATTACCAGCCGCTGGGCACGCTGCGCGTCACTTTCGATAAGCCGGGCGAAGCGTCTGGCTATCAGCGCATCCTGGACATTTCGGATGCGACGGCATCCGTGCGTTTTTCCCGGGATGGCGCCTCGCACGAGCGGGACTGCTTCGTGTCCGCTCCGGACTCCGTAATCGTCCTCCGGGTGCGGGATGAGGCCGGGATCGATGCGCGCATCGTCCTGGAATGTCCCCTTCCTTGCGAAGTGACGGCTTCGGACGGGGAGCTGGACCTGCGCGGCTATGCGGCCTACCATTCCTTCCCCCATTACCACAAGCCCGAGGGGATGGACCATTTCCTGTATGACCCGGACCGGGGCATCCATTTCCGCACCCTGCTGCGCGTGATCCCGAAAGACGGGGAAGTCTCCTCCGACGGCGAGTCCCTGGTCCTGAAGGGTTGCCATGAGGCGCTGGTCCTCGTCACGAACGCCACGAGCTTCAACGGCCCCTTCAAGAATCCGGCGACGGAAGGCCGCGACTATGTGTCGGAGGCGCGGAGGGTGATGGACAAGGCCTCCGCCAAGTCCTTCGATGCCCTGAGGGAGGCGCATGTCGCTGACTACAAGCATTATTTCGACCGCGTATCCCTGGATCTGGGGCGCACGGATCCCGCCATCGCCGCCCTTCCGACGGACGTGCAGTTGAAGCGCTATACCGACAGCCTGGACGTCAACCCGGAGTTGGAGGCGCTTTACTTCCAGTTCGGGCGCTACCTGCTGATCTCCTGCTCCCGTACTCCCGGCGTCCCGGCCAACCTGCAGGGACTCTGGAACGAAAAGATCCTTCCGCCCTGGAGCAGCAACTATACGGTCAACATCAACCTGGAGGAGAATTACTGGCCGGCGGAAGTCACCGCCCTGCCCGAGATGCACGAGGTCCTGACGGCGTTCGTGAGGAACCTCAGCGGCAACGGTGTCGCGCCGGCGCGCAATTTCTACGGCGTGCAGCGGGGCTGGAGCTGCGGCCACAACAGCGATATCTGGGCGATGGCTACGCCGGTCGGCGAAGGCGTCGGAGACCCGCGTTGGGCGGACTGGACGATGGGCGGCGCCTGGCTCTCGACCCACCTCTGGGAGCACTGGCTGTTCAACCGCGACCGTGCGCAGCTGGAGCGTGATTATCCGGTCCTGAAAGGGGCGGCCGAGTTCTGTCTCGGCTGGCTGGTCGAGAAAGACGGCGAGCTGCTCACTTCGCCTGCCACTTCCCCCGAGAACGCCTTCTTTACGCCGGACGGCTACAAGGCCGTTTCCCTGTATGGCGGCACGGCAGACCTTGCCCTGGTGCGCGAGTGCGTCTCGGATGCGGTCGCTGCTGCGGAAGAGCTGGGCGTGGATGCGGAGTTTGTCGCCGAGGCCAAGGATAAACTTTCCCGCCTGCGTCCCTATAAGATCGGTGCGAACGGAGCCCTGCAGGAATGGTACCACGACTGGCCGGACACGGATCCGCAGCACCGTCACCAATCGCATCTGATCGGCTTGTATCCGGGCTTCTCCATCCAAAGCGAGGAACTGCGGCAAGCCTGTGCCAAGACCCTGGAAATCAAAGGCTTTGAGACGACGGGTTGGAGCTGCGGCTGGCGGGTCAACCTGTATGCCCGTCTGGGCGACGCCGAAGGCGCCTATAAGATGTACCGAAGGCTGCTCCGCTATGTCAGTCCGGACGGATTCAAAGGCGAAGATTACCGCCGGGGCGGCGGCACCTATCCCAACCTTTTCGACGCCCATTCGCCCTTCCAGATCGACGGTAATTTCGGCGGTTGTGCCGGTGTGGCTGAAATGTTGCTCCAGAGCGCCGCGGACGGCAGCGTCAAGGCGCTGCCGGCGCTGCCCGAGGCCTGGGCCTCCGGCAGCGTGCGCGGACTGCGCACCCGCGGCGGCGAGACTATAGACATGAAGTGGAAAGATGGGAAGGTGGTTTCCCTGAAACGTCGCTAAACAAGGAAACCGGGGCTCGAGGGCCCCGGTTTTTCTTTTATGGAATGATAGAGCGCATCAGTTGCCGGTAATCATCCAGGTCGAATGGAGGGTCTCCGTAAAGATAGTGATTGACCTGCTCCCCGTCCGGAGTCGTATAGCGGATCATCCAGATCCCCTGGCCAGAGGGCCGCTTGAGGCGGGCGACTTCCGTCCGCCCGTTGGGGCCGACCTTATAACTCCCGGAATAGATCCGTTTCCCGCTGGCTGCATCTGTCACGCTGACCGTGCCCGAGACAGCCCGGCGGGTGTCGTTGGCCACGACCAGAGGGTGACCTTTCCCTTCGGCGTCACCTATCATGGCACAGACGTCCTTCTGCGAATTGCGGATATAGTCGCAGGCCTTCTTCGGCCGGTTGTACCAGTCGACCACGGCGTCCGAAATGATGGGCCAACCGTCCCGGATATTCCACCAGAGAATGCCGGTCCGGGGCGCGAACTTGGCGATGCGGAATCGTTCGATGAAGTACTTGAGCGCCTCTGCCTGGACAGACTGGGAAGCTTCGATGAAGCGGTCGAGATCGTCGGGCACCTCTCCGAAAAGGATGTTCACCTGATTGATCATCAGGTTGTTGCGCTTGGGGACGTAGCCGTAAGCGGGGGACTCGCGTACGGACTTGGTCAGCCAGGCATCCTTCCAGACATGGCTTACCGTATCGCTCCAGGGATAAACGTTTCCCTCGGAAAACATTTGCTCGAGACTCTCGCGGCAAGGCATGCCATGGTAACCGGTCTCGCTTGCGAACAGGCAGGTCGCTTCCTTATAGAACGGGTCCTTGTAATAGCCTCTGGGGCCCCAGAGATGGTCTTCCGGCAGCGCGTGCTGATCGAATCCCAGGGCTACGACCTCGGGGCTGTAGTACGGCGAAGAGGGCAGATAGGGACGGGTCGGGTCGCACTCGAAAAGCGCCCCCGGAATCGTCACCCTCGAAACGATATCCTGGTTGGGATCGGCCCGGAAAGAGGCCATGCTCCAGCGGGTTGAGGCATCGTTTTCATTGTTGCCGGACCAGAGGGCGATGCAAGCATGGCCGCGAAGCTTGCGGACGATGGCCCTCACTTCCTCTCCGACGGCCCGCTGGAAATCCGGATCCTGCGGATACTCGGAGCAGCCGAAGGAGAAGTCCTGCCAGACCAGGATTCCGTTTTCGTCGCACAGGTCATAGAATGGGTGGTCCTCATAGACATTCCCTCCCCAGCATCGGAGCATGTTGCAGTTGAGGTCCAGGGCGATGCCGAAAGCCGTTTTCAGGTGCTGGGGGTCCCGGCTGTGGAAGGCGTCCAGGGGCGTCCAATTGCTGCCTTTGATGAAGATAGGTTCCCCGTTGACCAGGAAACAGAAACGGCCGGGTTGGTCAGCGGTATGGATCTCAGAGCGGTCCAGGGCGACCGTGCGGATACCCAGGCGCCGGCGTTGCTCATCCAGCTGCTTTCCGTCCGCGTCCGTCAGACAGAAGCAGACGTCGTACAAAGGATGCTCCCCATAGCCGCGTGGCCACCAGAGTTGTGCGTCCGGGACCGGAATCTGGATCCGTCCCGCATGGGCGTCCGGAACGGTTTCCCCTTCGGCGGCAGTCTGTCCATCCAGGGAAATCCGCCAGGACGCCTTGAGGCTTCCGGTGACAAAGTCCGAAGGCAAAGACAGGGTGTAGTCCAGATAAACCCTCGCATCCCCGCTGTCCGGATCGATGCGCTCGACATACCAGTAGCAGTCGCGGATCCAGGCTTTCTTCCGGACCTGCAGCGAGACACCGCTCCACAACCCCGCGCTGACCAGCCGCGGCATGATATCCCAACCATAGGTATGGGGCGCGCGGCGGATGTAGATGCTCTCCGGACTCGGGCTGTTGCGGCTCAGGGACGGCGTGACCTGGCTGCGGCCCTCGATGACGGAAGAGCGCAGGTAAACCTCCAGGCGATTCTCCTCACCGGCGGGCGCTGCATATTCCGTGATGTCGAAGGCGTACGGGATCAGCATGTTGTCCGTGCCGCCGATCCGTTGCCCGTTTAGCCAGATGTCTGAGAGGCAGTCGATGCCTTCGAAACAAAGCTCCAGGCTCTCTCCTGCCGCCAGTCCTGGCGTCGGGAAACTGCGGCTGTAGCGCCATTGGAAAGTCTCCCACGGCTCCAAGAGATAGACGTTGCTGTCCAGCTCGGGCGAATCGACGATGCCTGCGCGCTGGAGGTCCAGTTCGACATTGCCGGGCACGGTGGCAGGCACGGTCCGGAAGGCGACGTCTTCCATCTGCTGCGGCCCGCGGACGGGCGTCTTGCCTTGCTGCCAATAGTCCAGGGTCCATTCTCCGTCGAGGGAAAGGGTCTGTGCCCCGGCAGCCTGTCCGAAAAGCAGGACCGGGAGCATCAATAGCGTAATGGTCAGGAAGTGTCTCAAAACGGTGATTCTGATGGGTTTGCTATCAAAGGTAAAGAATCTTGCTCAAATTACCGCCCTTTATCGTATCTTTGTTTTGTTCCAAAGATTTCCGAGAGATGAGACAATGTGTATGGTTTTTTGCCTTAATGCTTGCCGGATGCGCGATGAAACCGGCATCCGAAATCGTTGACGTGGGAAAGGGATTTGAGGCTCAGGCATTGCATGCCCCCTGGAGCGGGCTGGACAATGATACGCGTTTCTGCTGCCACAGCACGGCGGATCGTTTCTTCTTTCAGTTCGAGGTCAGCGACTCGACCCTGACGCGGACGGACCCCTTTCTGACAGAAAGGGATGTGGACCCCGAGGACCGCGTAGAGCTCTTTTTCGCCCGGGACGGAAAACTGAACGATCCCTATTACTGCGCCGAGATTGATGCGGAGGGGCGTGTGATGGATTACAAGGCGGTGTTTTACCGGGAGTTCGATTTTGACTGGGATTTCGTGACGATGGAGACCCGAGCCATGCTTACGCCCTGGGGTTACCGGGTCGCGGGCAGTGTTTCACGTCAGGAACTGCAGTCTTTGGGCATGGATCTGGACGGCGGATTCTGGATGGGTGTCTTCCAGGGAGAGGCCTCCGGCGGAGATATTCTCTGGTATTCCCTGGTCCCGACCGATGACGAGAATCCGGATTTCCATCAGCCCAAGGTGTTTTTCCCTTGCAAGATGACGCCGAAGGAAGAGAAAAGGGGAGTCGTGGTCTATCCCGACGACATCACTTCCCTCAGCCTGGATGAGTGGGAGAAGCGCATCCATCTTTCCGGCATCAACGTGATCGGCCTCCATGCGGCGACCTCCAACGACCCGATCGACACGCTGGAAGCTTTCATCCGGAGCGACAAGGGCGTGGCCTTCCTCGACCTTTGCAAGCAGCATGACGTCGATGTCGAATACGAGTTGCATGCCCTCGAAACCCTGTTGCCGCGCTCGTTATACGAGGGTCATCCGGAGTGGTTCCGGATGGATGAGAAAGGGGAGCGGGTGGCGGACTACAACCTTTGCTTCACTTCGGATGCCGTCATCGAGGCGATACGGCCCCAGTTGGAGCATCTGCTGGAATGGATGAAGCCGACCACGCACCGCTATTTCCTTTGGCCGGACGACAAGGAATATAAATATTGTTATTGCGAGGATTGCCGGGAGTTATCACCTTCGGAGCAGACGCTCCTGTTCGAGAACCGCTTGCTCGCGCTCTTGCGTGAATACGATCCCGAGGCGACCCTGGCTCACCTGGCATACCATCAGACCTTGCCGGCGCCCCGGCGGGTACGGGCGGCGGAAGGGATTTTCCTGGAATATGCGCCCATCTTGAGGGACTATGCTGAGCCGTTGCCGGAAGGGGAGTTGCGTGCCTTGCAGGACAATCTGCTCGCTTTCCCGGCCTATACGCAGCATATCCTGGAGTACTGGCTGGACGAGTCGATGAATTCCCGTTGGAAGAAGGCGGAGCTCAAGGAGCTGGCTTTCGATCCTGCGCAGTGCGCGCGTGACGTGGCGCTGTACCGCAGCCTGGGCGCGGCCTCCGTCACCCAGTTCGCCACCTGGTTGAACGGGGATTATGTCCGTCAGTATGGAGTGACGGACGAACTCTTCCGTGGGTACGGAAAGGCTTTCGAATAAGGATTACTTGACCCGCAGGCCGCGCTCGACAAGGGTGAGCGCCTCTTTCAGTTTCTCGTCGTCCGATCCGGCGACGCACATGATGGCAAGGATGCCGCTCTTGACCTCCTGGGCGAGGAACATCATCGGACTGTCGTCTTCGAAAAAGGCGTCGAATCCGTAGGCTTTCTTACCGTTGAACTTGATGGTCGCGATCGGATTGAAGTCTTCCGGATCGTCATCGTCGAATCCCACGATGTCCGCATAGTTGGACAAGGCCTGGTCCTCGGCGGTCGTATCTTCGGGAAGCGGTCCGACATATACGTCGATGTAGCCTTCGTCGCGCTTTTTGGCCTCGTTGTAACGGTGTGCCTCGAGGTGCGTGACCTCGGCACCGCCCTCGTCCAGATAGGTTTCCATTTCTTTCTGCCAGCCTTCCGGCAGTCTCAGTTGGATGTCGTATGCCATTTCGTTTGTCTTTCCGGGGTGTTCAATCCCCCCAATCATAATTGCCGTTGTCATCATATGGCTCGGTCTCGGCGCTTGCGCATAAGACCTGCTCCGGCAGCGTTTCCCAAACGGAGGAAACCGGCTGCAGATAGGGGAAGCGTTCTATGGTTTCCATTCGTTCAAGACATTTAAAATGAAACTGATGCAGCCGGTGACATGGTCGCCGGTCCCGTTTTGCCAGGTGATATTGCTGTTGCCGCTCCAACGGCTTTTCAAGGACGTGAGGTTAGAATAAGGGACGATGTCATCCTGCGTGGAGTGATAGATCCAGATCCGGCTGTCTGCATCCGGTTCCCATCCTGAAATCAAGGAATATCGGGCGGCCGTTGCCATGATGGTTTCGTAGGACGTCCCCCGTCCCGCAACCATGTCGGCGGTCAGGATGTCTGCGATCCCCACCTGTCCGATCTTGCTGTTGATCGAGGCCATGTTGTATTTCTTGGAAAGGATCCACTCTCGCCAGTTGGACAGCAGCGGCTCTTTGAAAAGCGTGGCATAATCAAGCCCCAGCTGTTGTGATTCATTCATGCTCACCAGGGTCAGCGGGATGAAGCCGATCGCATTGCCGAAATTACCGGTCAGGTAGCTGCTCCAAGTCCCAGGTACGTCATAGGGCCCTCCGCCGGCAAAGGACTTTGTGAACTTGAGGTCAAGCTCCGGATGCTCCTTCAGGTAGCGGAGGTTGGCAAGGGTGTTGAATCCACCTTGGGAATAACCGAAA
>JAEEGF010552516.1_pt1 | contig 10807 bp, 11 predicted proteins | sample 9134171 | NCBI WGS metagenome assembly JAEEGF01 (sample SAMN16246542, study PRJNA631951) | gut metagenome | biome: gut microbiome; feature: rumen; material: AP-attached | host: Bos | place: Iran: Karaj | collected 2018-10 | reverse complement strand
CTTATTTCTGAGAGCCGCGCCTCTAACTGGGACACCGACCAGGACGGCATGCCTGACGCTTGGGAAGTGGCTAACGGCCTCAACAAGAACAGTGCGAGCGACGCCGTGACATACACTCTTGACTCTAAGAAATGGTACACTAACCTTGAGGTATATCTCAACAGCATAGTGGAGGATATCGTCAAAGGCGGCAATGCAGATGCCTAGGTCAACGTAGACGAGTACTACCCTGCTATTGCTGCTACTGCTGTAAGCAACGTGCATCCACAAACTACAGCTATCAGCAAGGTGGAGTATTTCTCTATCGACGGACTGCAACTTGACAAGCCGCAGCCAGGAGTCAACATCCGCCGCATAACATACACTAACGGCACTACAACAACTGATAAGGTTATTAAGAAATAAAACATACTTAACATGGAAAACTTAGATTGGGGTAACATTGGATTTGGTTACCGTAAGACTAATTACAACGTTCGTTGCTATTACCGCAACGGCAAGTGGGGTGAGATAGAAGTCTCATCCGAAGAGACTATCCCTATGCACATGGCTGCCACCTGTCTGCACTACGGCCAGGAGGCTTTCGAGGGACTTAAGGCATACCGCTGCCCTGACGGCAAGGTACGCGTATTCCGTACTGACGAGAACGCAGCACGCCTTCAGTCTACATGCCGTGGCATACTGATGCCTGAGCTTCCTACTGAGAAGTTCAATGAGATGGTGGACAAGGTAATACGACTCAACCAAGAGTTTATACCACCATACGAGAGTGGTGCAACACTCTACGTTCGTCCGCTGCTCATCGGCACATCAGCACAGGTAGGCGTACACCCTGCCAGTGAATATCTGTTCCTCATCTTCGTTACACCGGTAGGCCCATACTTCAAGGGAGGTTTCTTTGCAAACCCATACGTTATCATCCGCGACTTTGACCGCTCGGCACCACTCGGCACCGGTATTTACAAGGTGGGTGGCAACTATGCTGCTTCGCTGCAGGCTAACAAGAGGGCTCACGATATGGGCTATGCCTGCGAGTTCTACCTCGACGCAAAGGAGAAGAAATACATCGACGAGGCTGGTGCTGCCAACTTCTTCGGTATAAAGAACAACACCTATATCACTCCTAAGTCAACATCTATTCTGCCTTCCATCACCAACAAATCACTCATGCAATTGGCTGAGGACCTCGGTCTGAAGGTGGAGCGCCGTCAGATTCCTGAGGAGGAACTGGAGACATTTGAGGAGGCCGGTGCTTGCGGCACAGCTGCCGTCATCTCGCCAATCTCAAAGATTGTTGACATCGAGACAGGCAAGACCTATGAGTTTGGTGAGAAGCCAGGCCCATGGTCAGAGAAACTCTACACAAAGCTTCGCGACATACAGTATGGCATAGAGCCTGATACACATAACTGGACTCGCGTCGTAATAGAATAATACACTATAAACAACATAAAGGAGTTAAGGAACCTGACAGTTTCTTAACTCTTTTTTTATAACATTCCAACACCAACCAAGTATGCAAATTTGAAGATATATTTCACATTTGCATACTTTTTCGTTAAAATAACTTTTATGTAAAAGAAAAAGTATGTAAATTTGCAATTTATTAGGATAATCATATAAACCACATACACTAAATGGGAAAAGGCAAACTGGCGAAATTCGCCGACATGGAACGATATGAGAACGTGTTCCAATATCCATACAGCGTAGTTGACAACGTACCTTTTGAGATGAAAGGACACTGGCGCGAGCAGTATTTCCATAATGACAACCCTATCGTTCTTGAACTTGGCTGCGGCAGAGGAGAATATGCCGTAGGCTTGGCACAACGCTACCCCGACAAGAACTTTATCGGTGTTGACATCAAGGGAGCACGCATGTGGACGGGTGCTACAGAGGCACTCCGCCTGGGCTTGAAGAATGTAGCATTCCTGCGAACCAACATAGAAATAATAGACCGTTTCTTCTCTGAAGGCGAAGTACAAGAGATATGGCTCACCTTCTCTGACCCTCAGATGAAGAACCCACGTAAGCGACTTACCTCCACATACTTTATGGAGCGTTACCGGCATTTCCTTACCGACGGCGGCACGGTGCACCTGAAGACCGACTCTAACTTCCTATTCACATACACCACCTACATGGTGGACACCAATCACTTGCCACTGAAACTGCGCACTACCAATCTATATGCAGAACAAAGCGCTGACTATGCCGAGGCAGCGGCAATACAGACATATTACGAATCAATGTGGAGGGAACGTGGCATCGACATAAAATACCAGCAGTTCTGCTTGCCACATGAAGGTGTACTGACAGAGCCCGACGTAGAAATCGAAATGGATGAATACCGCTCATACCACAGAGACAAGCGCTCGTCAAAACAAACGGCAAAGTAATGAGGAGAGGGCAAAGAATAAAGAGCTAAGATGTAGAGTGCTAAAGTATAAAGTGCTAAAGTATAAAGAGCTAAGGTATAGAGAACCAAAGCGAGAAGAAGGCATAGAATAAAGAAGGCAAAATATAAAGAGGGATGAGTAATGGGAGAATTAATGCTTGCGTTTCACGCAAAACCATGAACGGTGAACTATGAACTACGAACTGATAAAAGACAAACGCATAGCCGTATTGCTGAGTGGCGGAGTGGACAGCTCTGTTGTTGTGCATGAGTTGTGCACCCATGGCATCAAGCCCGACTGCTTCTACATAAAGATAGGACCAGAGGAGCAGGAAGAATGGGATTGTTCCTCTGAGGAAGACCTTGAGATGGCAACAGCCGTAGCACACAAGTACGGTCTTGCCCTTGAGGTTGTTGACTGTCATAAGGAATATTGGGACAACGTGACGCGCTACACCATGGAGAAGGTAAAAGCCGGACTTACCCCCAACCCAGACGTTATGTGCAACCGCCTTATCAAGTTTGGTGCCTTCCACGAGAAACGCGGTCATGACTATGACTATATAGCCACCGGCCACTATGCGCAGACGGAGATTGACAGCGACGGCAACAAATGGCTTGTCACCTCTCCCGACCCTGTAAAGGACCAGACGGACTTCCTTGCACAGATTTACGACTGGCAACTGAAGAAAGCCATCTTCCCTATAGGCCACATGATGAAAGAGGAGGTCAGGACCATAGCAGAGCGTGAACACCTTATCAACGCAAAGCGCAAGGACTCACAGGGTATCTGTTTCCTTGGCAAGATAAACTATAACGATTACCTTCGCCGCTACCTGGGCGAGAATCCCGGACTTGTCATCGACATTGCCACCGGCAAGAAGATAGGTATGCACAAGGGCCTGTGGTTTCACACTATAGGCCAGCGTCACGGTTTGGGTTTCGGCGGTGGTCCTTGGTTTGCAGTGAAGAAAAACATCAAGAAGAACATCCTCTTCGTATCTAACGGCTACGACCCCAAGACTGCCTACAAACAGTCATTCAAGGTACATGACATGCACTGGCTCACACTGCCATTGACAAGCAGCAATGACAAAGCGCCAGTTGACATAACATTCAAGATACGCCACACCTCTGACTATCTCCATGCCACCATCACACCCCTACCCGACGGTGAATACTCTATCAAGGCGGACAAGCCCATACACGGAGTGGCTCCCGGACAGTTCTGCGTATTATACGACAGTGCACACCATCGTTGCTACGGCTCTGCCGAGATAACGATATGACATACCACTACCACCCCATAACACCAAAACAAGAAAACACCGCATAAAACGTATCTGTTTCGTTTTATGCGGTGTTTATCTATGTAACCCCACTCAGGCTTATCTCTTTGCCTTATATACCGATGTACTTATAGAACCGAAGTTATTGACAGTCATCAGTATGTGGAAATACTCATCATAGCTGTCATCAGGTGAGCCTACGCTTACCACGAACTTCAATACATTGCCTGACGCCTCCTCAAAGTTCATTCCGAGCAACACGCCGTTTTCCTTAAACTGCGTCGGCAGAATACCCTGGAAATCTTTCTTAGAAAAGGTCCTGTCATAGAATACGCTACCATCACTACGACGTATAGTCAGTTGGACGGTATTGTCGTTATAAGTGAAGTCATGGTTCTTTACCTTAGGCAAAGACTCACTCATTCGTCGCGACACGCTGTACTTGTAACTGCCACCGCCTATCCATTCCACATCTCCGTTGATATTCTCATCAGACATGCTCTGAACCTCGTTATGCGGTTTGTCCACCACCTTGTCAACCACAATCTCCTCTGTCTGAGGCTTACTCTCCTTACAAGAAGGAAGTAAAGCCAGACAAGCAACAGCCACTATGGTATATGTGATGTAAGACAGTCTCATTTACTTACTTGCGCGCTCTATATACTTGTCTATATCCTGTGCTACAGCACTGTTGACATACTTCTCCTTGATTTGCTTGTATATCTTCAGAGCCTCGTCAGTCTTCTTCTGGCTCTCAAGCAGACGTGCAGCCTGCAAGAGGTAGGTTGGTGAAGTAGTGTTATTCACGCTCTCAGAACGAGAGTCAGCCATTGATGCAGCCTCCTTCAGCGTGCTGATAGCCTCATCCACCTTACCTGTGTTGGCATAAGCATTACCCAATGCAGCCACGATAGCTGGGCTGATAATAGCGTCGCCCTTAGGAGAGAAGTCCTCAAGATACTTCACAGCCTCCTGCCACTTGCCCATCTGAGCATAGCACAGACCAGCATATCCCTTAGCCAGGTTAGCGGCATCAGTGCCACCATAGTTTTCTATAACAGAGAGGAAACCCTCATTTGTCTTGTCACCATTGAGAGCCTTCTGGAAATCGCGCTCAGCAAACATCTCCTGTGCCTTGGCCATAGCAGTAGAAGCCTTGTTCTCACGAGGCTCTGCCACGAATGTCTTATATGCCAGGCATCCGGCAACGATGAGGAGAATGGCAGCTACTGCGATGAGTATCTGCTTACGATACTTTAGGAAGAACTGTTCCTGATTGTTAAGGGTCTGCTCATTCTGCACGGCCCCTGCTTCGATTGTTTTTGCCATTGATATTTTGTTATTTTTGTTTTCTTAGGGTGCAAAGTTAATAATTTTCTTTTACATAACGAAATATTTTATCGTTTTTTAATATGTAAAATACTCTCCCATAGCGGCTGCGAGCGGCTTGTCATAGCCATAGATGTCGGGCCATGTCTCCACCACTCCCGTATCAGGGTTCGGATACATAGTGTAATACACGATATACACAGGCACTTTCGGTTTTATCGGATAATAGCTTATCAGCCTGAACGGACGTGCCCTGTGACTGTTTTTCTTCAGCCATTGCTGACCTCTCTCTGTCTCTGGCGGTATATCCATTGATATCCTGATCTGGTCCAGTGTCCATGCGTCAGCACCGGGTATGAAATAGCGTGCCAAGTCAAACGGACGCTCCACGCGGATGCAGCCGTGCGACACCGTGCGACGGTCGCGTTCAAACACCCACGGGGTATTTGTATCGTGAAGATATATGGAGAAGCTGCTGGCGAAACGGAACACTATACGTCCGAGCGAGTTACCGCGTCCTCCACGTTGCACGAAGCGCAAGCCCTGATTACGCAGTCCGTCATGCCCTATATGCGCTATATTGAGTGTATCGCCGGTCTTGCGGCTCACCACAAAATACCTGTGGCGGGCAAACCATGCTGAGTCACCCACATGACGTTTGAAATCACTTTCCACAATCTTCGGGGGCAGACTCCACTCTGGGTTCACCTGCATATATCCTATCTCCGAGCACAGCAACGGAGTCTTGGTATTCCATGCGCCGCAGCATATCTTCATTGAAGTCTGTCCTGCGCCGCCTCTTGCCCACAGCTGTTGTGACGGCAGGTTGACAAGCACACAACGCTCTTTCTCTTGCGGATGTTTTATCTGCCAACGGCAACGCTCCATATTTACACATACGCGCCTGCGATTGGCTGAGTCTGTGGCGGTGCGCAACTGTGTCTGCAAGGCCTTATACACCCTTGCATTTGCCGGCACCGACTCCACAAGATACGTCACGCGGTTACTGTCACATACGCTCTGCACCACCTTCTCATAGTCTGGCGCAGCCACCTCGTAGTCAAACAGATGGGCATGATATCCTCTGTCCTCCCTGTAATACAGATGGTTGAGCAAACGGTCTGGCCTTACAAATCCCCACCTCTGCCCTGCCGCATAACGCGCGTATGCCTTGGTGATGTTATAGTCCAGGCGTGGCAGCACTTCGTTGATGTCAAGTCCCAGCGAGTCAAACGCCAGCTTACTTACCACCGCCATGTCATTGCGTATATCCTCAAGCAGAAACGCTTTTGCATTCAGTCCGCTCTGCGGCAGTTCCTTCTCCAAGTGGTCCACCACCTCACGTGCATCCTCACTTACGCCGTCCTCACTTATCCACATCATAGTGCCAAGGCTGTCATATAGATGCTTCACAGCCTTGTCCACCGCCTGTTTGGAATCATCAACCTCAACTATCTGCCGTATAGCCTGACCTATGCGCTCATTGTCCAGAGAGTCCTGATAAGCTCCAAAAGGAGGTTCTTCCTGCATGACAGTACTCATCCATCCTTGCCTACACGATGTCATGAGGCATAGCACTACGGTAAAAAATGATATAAGTCTGTTAATTTGCATATATGTTAGTAGATACGTTAAGCTAATATCTTACAATCTATCCTTGCACCTTTTCTTCCTCCTCCTTACCCTTTATCCTCTACTCTCTACTCTCTACCCTCTACTCCTTACTCCGAACCCTTCTACCTGCGAGCCGTGGTATAAATATCGCCGCCATGGCGAAGAAGAACAGGGCATAAGGATAATACAGATGAGGTATTATCTGCACCGGACTGATACTTGCCAGTGCCGCACCCATCAACAGTTGGGCACCGTAAGGTATGACACCCTGCACTATACAAGAGAATGTATCAAGGATACTTGCCACACGTCTTGGGTCCAACCCGTACTTGCGCGATATATCCCTCGCTATGCCCGCCACAGTGATGATGGCCACAGTGTTGTTAGCAGTGCACACTCCCACGAAACTCACCAGAGCCGCAATGCTCAACTCTGCTGTACGTTCTGAATGCACATGGACCAATATCTTGTCCATTACGAAGCGTATGCCTCCGTTGGCACGTATCACCTCAAGCACACCACCTGCCAGCATGGTTATTATTATCAGCTCGCCCATGCCCATGATACCATCGGCCATTGCCTGGAACCACGTCACTATGGTATAGTCACCGTAATACATTCCCACTATGCCCGTCAGCAACGTGCCGCAAGCCAACACTACCAGCACGTCAACCCCCAGCATAGCGGTAATAAGCACTACGATATAGGGCAACACCTTCAGCAGATTCACCTCCGGCAGATTAGCCGGTGCACTGATATTGCCACCTGTCACGGCGTAGTATATCATTATCAAGACAGCAGCCGGCAACGCTATGCGCAGGTTTGTCTTGAACTTGTCACTCATACGGCAGCCCTGCGTCTGCGTGGCACACACCGTGGTATCTGATATGAACGAGAGGTTATCACCGAAGAATGCGCCTCCCACCACTATTGCCGCCACGAACGGTGTTGACGCTCCCACCGTTGACGCTATGCCTACGGCTATTGGCATCAGTGCCACTATGGTACCCACACTGGTACCTATCGACAGCGAGATAACCGCTGACGCTATGAACAGTCCGGCAAAGATAGTATCTGACGGTACAAATCCCAACGTCAGAGTCACCATGTCGGCTATGCTTCCCATCTCCTTGGCTGAGTTGGCAAAGGCTCCCGCAAGGATGAATATCCATATCATCAGCAGAAGGTTCTCCGACCCTCCGCCGCGACTGAACACTCTCACCCTATGCTTCAACGTACCTTTGCTCACCAATATCGATACTATCGCCGTAAGCATGAAGGCTACGGAGATAGGTACCTTGTAGAAATCGCCCAACACGATGGACACGCCAAGATACACACAGACGAAGAAGATAAGTGGTGTCAGCGCCAGCATGAAAGCCCTTGTTACTTTATTATATCACAGCCCATGTAAGGAACGAGCGCTGCAGGCACGCGTATGCCCTCCTCTGTCTGGTTGTTCTCCAAGATAGCTGCAACTATTCGTGGCAGCGCAAGTGCAGAACCGTTAAGAGTGTGGCACAGCTCTGTCTTCTTTGTCTCACTGTTACGATAACGACACTTCAGACGGTTTGCCTGGTAGGTATCGAAGTTACTTACTGATGACACCTCAAGCCAACGGCCCTGTGCCTCAGAGTAGACCTCGAAATCATAGCATATAGAAGAAGTGAACGACTGGTCGCCGCCACAGAGCAGCAGTATGCGGTAAGGCAGCTCAAGCTTCTTCAGCAGGCCCTCCACATGTGCGAGCATCTCCTTATGTGACTCCTTTGAGTGCTCCGGCTTGTCTATACGTACTATCTCTATCTTTGAGAACTCATGCAAGCGGTTCAGACCGCGCACATCCTTACCGTATGAGCCAGCCTCGCGACGGAAGCACTGAGTATATGCGCAGTTCTTTATCGGCAGGTCCTTCTCATCGAGTATCACGTCACGGTAGATATTTGTCACCGGCACCTCTGCTGTAGGAATGAGATACAGGTCGTCCACCTCACAGTGATACATCTGTCCCTCCTTGTCAGGCAACTGACCCGTGCCATATCCTGACGCCTGGTTAACCACCGTAGGCGGCATTATCTCGGTATAGCCAGATGCACGCGCCTCGTCAAGGAAGAAGTTGATGAGCGCACGCTGCAGGCGTGCTCCCATACCTACATAGACAGGAAAACCGGCACCTGTTATCTTCACGCCGAGATCAAAGTCTATGAGGTTATATTTCTTTGCCAGCTCCCAGTGAGGCAGCTTAGCCTCGCCGTTGGCAGGGTTAGCGGTCCATGTGCCCACGGTGTCTGTACCGTCACACTCTTTCTGATTACTCTTCACAACGATGTTGTCCTCAGCGCATGAACCCTCAGGCACCTCGTCGTATGGTATGTTAGGAATCTGACAGAGCAGTGTGGTGAGCTCCTGCTCAGCCTCGGCCTTCTGCTCCTCCAGCTGCTTTGACTTATCCTTAAGCGCTGCCACGCGCTGCTTTGCCTCCTCGGCAGCAGCCTTATCGCCGGCCTTCATCAGCTTGCCAATCTCTGCGGCAGCCTTCTTCTGCTCAGCCAGACAAGCATCAAGCTCCTGCTGTGTCTCACGACGTTTCTTGTCAACGGCAATGACACCGTCAATAGCCTCAGCAGCGCCGCTGAAGTGTTTTTTCTCCAGTCCTTTTACTACTCTCTCCTTCTCTTCTGTTATCAGTTTCAGTGTAAGCATTATTGTTATTCTGTATTTCTATTCCAAATTAAGTTCTTCTTTCAAAGCCGCCGGCTCACGGCGTGTATCCCAGAAGGCAGCCACCTCTATACAACCATCCACAACACGATATATGATTTTATTCTTTTTCCTTACCACAAAGCCTCTATAGCCTCCTCTCCGCAGTGGTGGAGAGTCTTCCTCTTTGCCTATCCAGGGATTATCTGCCAACAAAGAATTCACCCTTACAACATCCCTCATAAACTGATTCATGTATTTCCTTCCGAAAGAATCTTTAATGAATGATGCTACATTGAACAATTCTTCTCGTGCCCTGTCTGACCAATTAACTATCATACTGTTTCAGCAAGTTCCACACAGAACTCTCCTTCCAATTTTTTCTCTAACTGCTCAAACATTTCGTCACTTGACATATACCTCCCAGAAGCAAACTGACGTTCGCTCTCCTCTATCATGGCGTTTATCTCCTCCATGGTATACGGTGGCAGCTCCTCCTTGGCCATAGCGCTCATGCTAAGCTCCAACGCCAAATCTCTCTTCTCCTCGTCAGTGAGTGTGTCGCAAAGATACTCGCTGAGGTTATTCAATGCTTTCTCCGTCATACTCTATACACTTTTGTTTATGTGCAAAGTTACTAATAATTTTCTTAACATTCAAGCTTTTGCGTTATTTTCTCACCCCCCGGTGCTCATTTTTGGTTCTCTGTCCCTACAAGCCTTCCGCGTCTTCTATCCTGACCAGCACATTGCTGGCTATATGACGCAATGACAACGGCTGCGCCTCATCGGTCACGATGCGCTCTGCCTCCGACCTCACCAGCGCTTGCTCTTCTACGGTCATCTCCTTGCCTGCCGACAACAGGCGCGCCATAATGTTACAGCCATATATGCGCTGCATCATGCCGTCCGTGGCTATTAGTGCGAATGCCAGTTCCTTGGCATAGCTGAGGTGTTGATACAGTTCCATCACCGCCACCTCTGCTACTTCCTGGGTGGGGGTCTCAGCTATCCACTGCTCTGCCGTCTGTCTGTCAAACGCATCCGCTGGCATCAGCATCACTGCCACCATCTTACTCTCACGCACATCATCATGCCACAACTCCACAGCGGTGTCATAGTCTTTACAATAGTCGGCAGCCAGATCACGAAGGTGCCCCAGTGAGGCTCCCCAGTTTATGTGATAGTCCACACCTTTCTCTCTCTGTGACTGCGCCGTCACGCCGTTCATCAGCAGTCTGAATGTCTGTCTTATTTCTTTTGCCTTGCTCATAGGTTGCAAAGTTACACTTTTTCTGTGAGCCACACAAACCACGTTTCCCTTATAATAGGACATTTTGGTGATTTAACATTTCATTACAATTCGCAATCTAGAAGTTTTGCGTGGAAAAATCTACCAGTCACAAGGAATAAAGTACAATCTCCCTGCATCGTTTTTATGGCTTTTTTACGAAAAAAACGCCAAAAACGGCTCT
>JAEEGF012520697.1_pt1 | contig 10808 bp, 8 predicted proteins | sample 9134171 | NCBI WGS metagenome assembly JAEEGF01 (sample SAMN16246542, study PRJNA631951) | gut metagenome | biome: gut microbiome; feature: rumen; material: AP-attached | host: Bos | place: Iran: Karaj | collected 2018-10 | reverse complement strand
CCTTCTTGTTGTTGTAGCCAGGCAGGATCCTATAGGTCATCCAGCCGCTGCCGGTATAATCGCCCATACCTTCTAAGTACACCTGATATTCACCGATCTCATCAAAGGAAGCATCGCCTTCCCACACGGAGATCTTATAGTCCCTGCCTTCCTTGAGTGTTACACCATTCAAGACAAGTCTTGGTGAATGTTTTTTGCCGTCATATTCATCATCCATCACTTTCGCAAAATTGATATCATATATTTTTCCATCCGGTTTATCGATCATATCCGAAATATTGATCTTGGTGCCATAGATATCAGTAACCACGATTTGCGAAGTAAGTATCTTGCCATCACCGGTCGTATCTTTGATATCCGGAATATTATCGATATCGGTAAAGACCAGTTTGATCTGATCGGTATTGTTCTTACCGGTTTTCTCATCATAAACGATATCAAACGAAGTTGAGATCGGAGCGTAATCGTTAGAGACCATCAGTTCGATAGCCATACATGGTTTCAAGGTCATTGACTTCTTCAGATCTTGCGCATCGATCGGACGATAGGCACCACCATCATTGATCATCAACCAGGAAAGATCTAAGGCATCACTGTTCTCATCCGGTTTAAAGAACAGAGCCGCCATTTCCACAAGAGGATAACCGGCTTCATCTTTACCGCCTATTTCATAAGTGACCGGGATCAGATAGTAATCATGATACATCTCCATCGTCACCACATGAAGTTTCCCTTCACCATCTTTCAAGGCAAACCATTTTTCATCTATTGGATCCAGATTCCATTTTGCTTCGCTGCCATTGAGCCATCTGATATAGTCTTCAATAAAAGTATCTACAGTGGTTTTATCAAGATCCATATCAAATTCTTCACTTCCATCAACGCTGCCGATAGGCAGTTCCCCGCTTTTGGAATTCTGACCGTCGAACATCCACTCCATTTTCTCGGCTATCAAATAATCTCTCAGGATCGGTATTTCCGCGACCAGATTGTAACTGACGTTTTCGATAACTCTTTTTTTGATGTCAGAAAAACGTACCTGATAGCCTTTCCCCTCTACGGTTTCTGCTTCATATAAGGAAATGTTCTTTTTGACGATCGCCTCTTCAGTCATCTGCTTGACCATCTTATCCATCCAGCTGTGATATTCACTGTAATTGGCGAATGTTTCCGATACGCTTTTGACCATTTCTCTCATATAATAATTCCATTGCGAGAAATCGATTCCGCTTTCATCACCGGCTAAAGGATTGTATTTCCAGCGGCCTTCGACAGTTTCATAGTCAAGATCTTCTTTTTTATAATCCAGGTCTTCATCATTCAACATCTGAGTGATCGTCTGACCGGCCTTGACCAAGATGCTCCAACGGTTCATTGTTTTCAGGTATTCACCAAGGAATGTCTTTAATTCACCATCCGGCAGCTTTTCTATAACTGAAGTTATCTCGGTTATATATTCTTTCGTATCCCGGTAATAATTTACCGCGGTGAAGTAGATATAAGTTCCGCTTGATTCTAAGCCACTGCCAGGTATTGTTGAAGGATCGGAAAAAATGATATCGCCATTGACATCTCTGTACATGAAATCACCGGTCGTATGGATACCCTTGGTACAGCAGTTATAGATGATGGTCTCATTCTGTAAGATCTTCAGGATTCGCAACGCAACATCATAATAAGCGTTGACTTCAAGATCCTTGCCTCCTACCGGTACATAGGTTTCATCAAATTCCTTGACCGCTACACAGATCTGAGAAACAAGATTGCCCAGATCGACATAATAAAGATTGTTTCCGTAATGGATCGAATTCAGTTCAGAAGCCAGTTCATCATAGAACTTGAGATTTTCAAGTTCAGAACAAAGGATGTTGTTCATCGTGATCAGATCAGAAACGATACCGCTGTTGATCAAAGCCTTCGTATTGACAAGAGCCAGCGTGCCTTCCTGTGTTCCTTCGCCTTCTGTGTAATAGTAATAGAAATCATCGACGATCTTCTTGCCCAGATCATAACCGTCTATGCCCGGATTCTCTCCAAGCATATTCAGCCAGCCACTATAATATTCACCATCACCAGGAACAAGTTCCGGGGAAGCGATGTAGTAATCGGTATATGGCGCAAAAGCCAGAGTCAGTTCAATGGAGTTCATCAGACAGGCATCAAAATTGATGATATCGAACTTCTTTCCTGCTCTGGTGAGATTGTTGTCGGAAAAGACATCGATAAGCTGGGCAAAAGACAACATATTTCCTGAATGTTCGTCCATGCCATAACCGCCCATAGGTCCTGAACCGTGATCCCAGAGGATCAGATCATATTGTTTAGCCGGATAATTATTAACGCCATAGTTGATGAAAGCCTTCAATACTTCCGGATCTGACATCCATTCATATTTTTCCGGATGTAATATGGCATCTTCTTCACTTACTGGTTTTGCCGGTTTATTGAAAATCCCATCACCATCCAAAAGCACCAGCTTGCCCGGATTCTCAGCGGCATCCTTGCCTTTGGCTTCCCAGATGCAGTTGTATTCATTACTTATCTCATCAGGATTCGAACCATTCGGATCATAAAGATAACTGCTGTCTAAAAACCAGCCTTCATTCTCATCAGTTCCACCGGTCATGATTATATATTTGATCTTATTTCCTTCAGAGAAATTTGAATTAAGGATCTGTTCCAGATTAAAAGAAGCCAGCCCTGAAACTGATTCCAGATCAGAACCGATGACATACATCAGGATCGTACGTTCATACAGCTGTTCTTCCTCTTGCTTATCAACATCATCATCTTTTTTGGCCATAAGCAGATCAGCGACAGCTTCGACTTTTTCTCCCTGAGGTTCTTCTTCTTTTTTATCTTCTTCTTTCTTGTCTTCTTCAGAATCAACGGGGTTTACGGGGTCTTTTGGTGAATCGCCAGGTACAGGAGTAACAGGGTCGCCTTCCTCACCTTCTCCTTCAGCAACAACCGGATCCTTCTTATCGTCGTCTTTATCTTCAGCAGGGTCGTTTCCTGTTTCCGTTATCGGATCATTTGTATTGCCGGATGCTTCATCACCTTCCGCAAATACAGCCTTCGGCACAAGCGAAAAAACAAGTAAGACTACCAGCAAGAGTTTCAATAATCTTTCTTTCATAAACTACCCCCTGAGATATCCCCTTAATGAAAACAAATCAAAAAAGCATTATTATCTAAAATACTCTGTTAATAATATTTTAATATAATATTAATAAGCAACATATAAGAAATAGTGTTTTTTGCCTACAACGGCAATTTACGTATAAATGAAGAGGTAAAGGAGGACGTTGTGATGACTGAAGAAAAGAAAGTTCTTAGCGAAAAAGAAAGCGAACAGGTTACAGGCGGTGAATGGCGTCCTGATTCAAAGATGGCCAGAGTGTATTCTCTTGATGGCAGTGGTGTAAAAATATATAACACCTCGATCTCGGGCAATGAACCTACAAATACCGTTCCTGACGGTACGACTATGAAAGTCGATCCGAATCTGGAACCGGAACAGCCATGGATCTTAGGTAGGGTGTTCGAAGCCTGCTACTGGGCTTGCTACAACAATAAATGGGTGGCTATTAAAGCTAATGAAGTAAGAATTGAATGGATCGGCGAATAAAGGAGTAAAAAATAGAAGAAAAAATGATCAATGATGAAGTACTTAATCTTGTATCCGGTGGTGTACTGCTTGAAGGCTGGGACAAAACCCTTTTTACCATGATGAAGTACTACAAATCAAAATACGGTGATGAAGGAATTCAGAAGGTCAAAGACCTTATGAATATCAGTTTAAAAGACCCGACTTCCAAAGTCGAGGAATCAGATATGGATACCCTGTACAATTTTATAGACGAAAACTGGAATAACGCTTAATTCCGCTAATATTGAAGTGAACTTCCCATAAGCTAATAAGCTAAAGACTTATGGGCTTCGTAAGAAGCATGCTATTATTGTCAACCCCGAAGGGAAGCCTTATTCTTACAGGCTTATCCACTTAGCCGCTACCGTATTGAGTTTACACTCTTTACGCTACTTAATGTTTGTGTGTTCTTATTTAATCTTTTTGAGGAAGTCTAACCTACACTTAATGTTTTACCTGATTGATGTTTAGCAATCAGAACCACATACATTAACTTTTCAAAGAACTACTTATATTGTATCATGTGTAGCGATTCATCCAAAGAAGCTAAAGACTTCTTGGTTTTCCCGCAGAAATTATATAAAAAAAACATAACGCCCTTCGTTTGAAGGGCGTCTGTTATGTCTGAATGTTCTAAACAAGATCCTTAAGCTTAGTTTTCAGCAGGAATAATGCTTCCTTGTGCTTAAGCTTGAGGATGCCGTATGATATCCCCATCCTGTCTGAGATCTCTTTCAGAGTGAGATCTTCATAATATCTGAGCACGATAATATCTCTGAGCTGAACAGGCAGTTCATTCAAGGCCTTGGCCAGGAATGCCAATGTCTCTTCGGATAATTCTTCTTCCGGCTCGTCCTCATAATCATAGTTATCAAGCAGTTCAAGATCATATTTGTGTGAACGGTAATAATCTATGACCGTATTCTTGGTGATGTTGTAGATCCAGGTCGACAGTGATGATTTGGAATCATCATACTGATCAAGTTTCTGGCATACCTTTATGAATACATCTTCACACAGATCTTCCGCATCCTGATAGTTCTGGACCTTGCTTCGGGTATATGAAAAAACCTTGTCTCTGTATTCTGTATAGATTTCATCAGGAGACACGGTTATTTTCATAATAAGTTGTCTTTTTTTCTTCGACGTTCAGATCTTCACCTTGCTTTTCATCTTTAACAGATTCTTCAAGATGTCTTCCGCCATAAGCTAATGACAGACTTTCATCTTCCAGATGAACCTCCCATAAGCTAAAGACTTATGGGAGGTTCACATCTTACTTCCGACAGCAGAAGATGCCTTCGGAATTTACATTATTAACACTTGTTTCTGTATACAGTGAAGACAGTCTTTCCTCAAGACTCTTTTTGGTTTCAAATGGCGGGGTAAAGAAACCTTTTGGAACATAGAGATGTTTTACAAAGAAATCAGTACGGGCAAATTCTTTAGCGATGTAGAAACAGCCGCAGAAGATGCCGCCTTTCTTTAAGACACGATAAGTTTCGTCATAGGCTGCATCCTTATCAGGAAAAGCGTGGAAGCCGTTTAAGGAAAGGACGATATCGAAGCTTTCATCTTCAAAAGGCAGCTTGCCGACATCGCCTTGCACAAAAGTGATATTGTCGATGTTCATGACTTCAGCTCTTTTCCTGGCGTTGTTCATCATGTCAGCGGAATAATCAAGGCAGGTGATTTCAGCCTCTTTGAGGGTTTGGTAGACAGGCATGGTGAGCACACCGGTACCGACCGGTACTTCCAGCAGCTTTCCCTTAAAGTCATCAGGTATCGGGGCAAGAGCGTCATTGATCCACTTGGCAGCCATTTCCTTATTGAGTCCCCAGATGATCGAATCCATTAATTTGCCGATCAGGGTTGAACGGGTGATGATGCCATCATAGAAGCTTCCTATACCGCCTAACTGTTTATATGATTTCTGAATATCTTCGTGTCTGTCCTGCATATGTCTTCCTTTCTTATCTTCCTGCTGCTTAATACAGTAAAAGAAAAGATCTGTTTAAGCACAGATCTGAGTTATCTTAGTCTTGCGTCAATAACATGATCAATACTTTTCAGATCATTGACAAGCTGTTTAGGGACGATGCTGTCATGGGTAGCGATCTCGGTATCCAGCCGCCATCTCTCTCCTTCATCTGGCCGGATATGATTTTCCACATGAAAAAGGTGATGGGCGGACAGAAAATCATTGATCTTTTCCGTTTCACCATATTCATCCATCAGGACTGTAATCTTGATGATGTTCATCGGCCGGATATAGTTGAAGATCGGTGAGATGAGACCAATAGCCAGGGTCAGAACAGAGGAGATGATTCCCATGTAGTACATGCCGCAGCCAAAGCACATGCCGATGGCACCGGTCGCAAAGACACCGGCGGCAGTTGTCAGACCTTCGATCTTGCCGCGGCGTTCAAAAATGATACCGGCTCCCAGGAAAGAAATACCTGAAACAGCACCAGCTGCGATACGTGAGGCATCGATTCTGTCTGAATCCATAAATCCGTATTTGGAGATGATCATCAGCAGACAGGTCGAAAGGGCAACCAGTACATGAGTTCTTACACCGGCTTCCTTAAAACTGCGGTGTCTTTCATATCCGATAATGGTCGCTGACAACATCGCAGCCAGAATTCTGTATAGCCATTCTATATCAAATGAGTTCATGATTATTCCTTAATTTTATTATAGCCTCTATAAATTATTAATGTTCATAAAAGATCGTGAAGCGATGCTTATCAGGAACAGCTAAAGGGAAACATTTCTTGTTCAGATAGACATTGCTTAAGGAAGGACAGCTGTTTAAAGAAGTCAGATCTGTGATCTTATCGGAACTGAGATGCAGTGTTTTCAAAGCAGGGAAGTATTTCAGCAGTTCAAGAACAGCATCTGAACAGAAGTTAAGATATAATTCTTCCTTATCACATTTGGTCAGATCGTAATATGTGAGTGTCTTGTCTGAAAGCTCTGTGGCTTCACGCAAAGCTGCATAGTCAGCAGCTTCAAGTTCGATAGTTTCAAACAGATCTTCCTGACCAAGCTGTTCCAGGATTGCCTGGGCAATTGTATCATTCTCGATCGTGACATTTTCTTCCGGTTTTTCTTCTATGACGATCTGTTCAGGAACATTTTTACCCGGCAGCCATTTATCAAAATAGCCTTTCTGCAAGCCATAAAGGGCAGCTCCCAATAAAAGAATAGCTAACAGGGATAAGACAAACAGGAAATTCCAGATAGAGAAATGGCGGCGATTGGCCATACTGCTTTCATAACCGCTGCCATCACCGATCAGTTTCTGATCAAGTCTGCTGATGAGATCATCGAGACTGTTTATTTCTTCATATTCTGCTAATTGAGGATGTTTTGAACCATCAAGTGAATAATTGATGATATTCTTGCCATAACTGATGCCATTGACCAGTTCGTTTTCGCAATAGACAGAATTCATCGAATTCTGCGAAACAAAGATCAGGGCACTGTCACAGCCTTTCATATGAGCTTCAATGTAGTGCGGCCATTCACTGCCCGGGGCAATGCCTTCGTCATACCAGACGCGGTAGCGGCGTTTGAAGAGTTCTTCGATCAGAGGCAGAACAATACCCGAATCCCGATGGGAATAGCTCACAAAGATATATGGTTCCTTGCCTTCATAGGCCGGTGTTCTGATGAGCTCAGCCATTGATCACGACCTCGATTCCTTTATCTAATAATGCATCGCCATAATTTATCATGTCTTGCGAAAGATACACTCTTTGAATCGTATCCGAGGCAAGGATCGCATCGATTGAAGAGAGCCTGGGATTATTGGCTATGTCGATCTGTCTGACTCTGATATCTTCCAGGCCTTTAAGCTCAGTGAGATTCATGCCATTGAAATTCAGCTTATCGATCGTCTTGCCGGAAAGATAGACGAGATCTTCTTGTTTGTAGGAAGTGAAATCAAGATACTCAGTATTTTCAAGATGGCTTAACTGATAAGCAGGTGAATTATAAAAACTGATCCTGTTTCTTATTACAAAGACAGCTGCAATAAACAAGATAAACGAGAGCGCCAATAAAGCGACAGTCAGAATCTTTCTTGTCTTGTTTTCTTCGAGACGTTTCTGGCCTTCACCGGTAAATAATTCGCGTTCCTCATCATTCAGGATGGCGTCCATCAGATCTTTTTCGTTTCTATACATCGGTATATTGGCCAGCTGCATATCCATGCCATGACCCAGATCCTTATCAGTCAAGCGCAGACAGATCAGCTTCTTGCGGTTAGTAAAAGCGAAGTTGATACTGTTGCGGAAGTCGAGATCTTCTAAAGCTTCAGCTGACAGGACAAAAACACAGAGCTTGGCATTTTTGATGGCGGCCGAGATCTCGGTCGGCGTGTGTTCGTCTGGCGAATCGGCACAATCAAAATAGACTCTGATCTCTTTGGCGATCAGCTCATTGGCTAAAGCGATCGTTCTGGCTGCATCTTTCTGATGGCAGCGCAGGAAGATGTAATCTTCCGGTCCGCCATAGGATACATATTCAAAATGTTTCATGATGGATCATAGGGCACCAGTTCATCTTCAAGCCGGATCAATACCTCGATCCCCTTTTCAAGGATATCCTCGCCGATAAGAGAGGTCTGATCATCCGAGATGATGAGCTGTGAGATACTGCTTTGCAGCAATGGTGAAAGATCATCAAGCGATTCAGATCCGGAGATATCAAGAGTTCCAAGATAAGGGAAAAGCTGTTCGATGCCATCGAGTGAAGAGAAGGCCTCATCCCTGATTTGAAGGATACCGGTGATCGCAAGACCTTCCAGCTGTTTTATCGTTTCAATGCCGCAGTTATTAAGATGCAGATCTCTGATCCGGGCATTTTCAAGATAGGGGATAAAAGACTCAGATGAGGCGTCGTTGAAGATGAGACTGCGGTAAGCTGTATTATCGCTAAGAAAACTGTAGCTGTCTAAAGCATCAAGACTCAAAGCAAGGTCATTGATGCCGAAACTGTAGATCGAAGGCAGATGTTCGATGTGCCTGATCGAAGTGCCGTCGATAAAAAGAGAAGTGACGTTGGTGTTCTCGATCCCGGTAATATCAGTGACATCATGACAGTCTGAAACATCAAGTTCTTTGAGCCTGCCGGTCACAAATAAGGGGCTCAGATCAGATACAGGCGTGTTCTGCAGATTGACGATCGAGAGCTTTTCACAGTTCTGCAAGCCTTCAAGTGATCTGATGGGATTATTGGACAGGTTAAGGATGGAAAGAGAAGACATCTGTGATAGGACAGTGATATCAGAAATATCCTGTCCAGCCAGAGTCAGACTTTTCAGATTCGGCAAAGCGCTTAACGCCGAGATATCACTTATTGATCCGCTTGCAGCCTTGCCGTATTCTTCGTCTGTTACGCCCATCGAAGCTTCATATTCACGTAAGATCGTATAATTGAGCATCCCATCTGTTGAATCATTGACGACTATGGATCTGACAGTCTTTGGATCGGTAATGACTATATTGCCGACGACATGAAGCGAAGTGATCCTGGCAAGATCTTCCTCACTTAGACCAGCCAGACCGAACTGTTCCAGTGGATCATATTCATCCTGCGGTGCAGGTGTCTTAAGCAAAGGCAGGACTATAAATACAAATAAGAGCACGACAGCTACAATTATGCCTGTGGCCATCAGGAAGACTCTTTTCTTCTGGTTGTCTTTCTGCTTCTTGGTCACCTGCATGTCATTGAAGATGACAGCTTTCTTCATCTGCTTTAAGAGCTCTTCTTCGGATCTGTTCGCATCATAAAGCAGAGCCTGTTGCGAATTCAGCTGCATCTTCAAAGCATCACTGAGCTCGATATCTTCTAGATGAATACACAGGATATTGATATTGTGTTCTATGGCTCTCTCAATAGTGTTACTGAGCTTTTCTTCTTTTAACAGATTGTTAGACAGGAAGATCAGAACACCATAGGCAGCAGAGATCTGTCTGTCACTGCCGTTGAGATTCAGGGCTATGTCATCTTTATCAAGCGCACTTAAAAAGGTGTTTACCTGCGGATCTTTTTCGCTGTAGCAGACATAGACATAAGGTCTGTCATTTCCTGTATATGAGCGCATAGTTTACCTCTTGTTAATGAATTGCCAGATAAGATATATCTGAAATAATTATATCCTTTCTTACAGATTCTATATATCGTTTAAGCAGGATCACAGATAAAAAAGTGAGGAGCTTTCTCCTCACTGCCGATGTTTATTATTTGATCAGATCCTACGACGATCTTTACCGGAAGTCCGGTAGTATTCTTCCTTGGCCGCATACATGAGTTCATCAGCGATCTTGCTTAAGCCGCTGATGGATTCTGACGGATGTTCACGATATGAGGCATAGCCGCAGGAGACGCTTAATTCCTTGACTTCTTCACCTGACCAGCCGGCGAATTCTTCATCAAGTTTTTTCTGTACTTCAGGAAGTGCTTCTTTAGGAATATAGAGTATTGCCGCAAACTCATCACCACCGATGCGATAGATCTTTCCATATGGCGACAATACCTTCTTCAGACATTGAGCAGTTCCATTGATCAGCTCATCACCGGCGTGATGTCCGATATTATCGTTGGCGGCTTTCAGTCCGTTGAGGTCAGCGATCAGGTATATCAGATTTTCGTTGAGATCTTTGTTGCTTAACTCCTTCTTTTCTTCTTCGAAAGCCCGGCGGTTAAGCAGCCCGGTGTTGTTGTCCTTGAACGAGGCATCAGAGAGATCGTTGGTCCTCTTCATGATCTTGTTGGTCTCAAAGACCATGATGGCTGTGACGATGCCAAACAGAAGGACGTTCATCAATACGGCATTCAGATAGTCGCTTTCTGAAGCAGAGCCGTCATTCTGAACTACCAGGAACCAGTCCATACCGTCAAGATATTTGATGACCGCATAACGGTTGGCACCGAAATCCTGATAGACATATTCATTGGAGTATGCATTTTTAAGATCTATATCATCGAGGTGTTCCTTCTCGATCCTGTTGGTATCGGTATCGACCAGGATCAGGCGATCACCATCGATGAGATTTATTTTGACATGATATTCATCTTCCAGAGCATAGAAGAGCTCCTGGCTCTTGTTCATGTGGAAACCTACACCACAGACACCAAGCAGTTT
>JAEEGF012176889.1_pt1 | contig 10809 bp, 9 predicted proteins | sample 9134171 | NCBI WGS metagenome assembly JAEEGF01 (sample SAMN16246542, study PRJNA631951) | gut metagenome | biome: gut microbiome; feature: rumen; material: AP-attached | host: Bos | place: Iran: Karaj | collected 2018-10 | reverse complement strand
GTTGACAGAGAGTCCTTTATATCATTGCTGTTATTGATATCAGCGAGGTAGGATTTATTAAGGTACAGTCTGAAATTATCAATTTCATCGCTGCTTAACCTGTCACTTGATGCCAGATACCGAAACTGACTAAACATTTTATGGACAGTTGAAGCTAACTGTCTGTATGCTCCGGCAAAATCATTACCTTCAACAGATTTAAGAGAGACAAAAATTACGGGAAACGTTCCCATATACCTGCTGCAGAATTCTTTATCCTTAAAGATCTCCGTGTCTTTAAACCATCTTTCCTGACGTGAAACATCTTCCGGATTATCCGGATCAAGTGACAGAAAATCACAGAAGGTGGACATGGTGAGGGTCTTACCGAATCGTCTTGGTCTCGTAATAAGCATCACATCAGACTGATTATCCTGAAAAACAGTCCTTATAAAAGCAGTTTTATCAACATAACAGCAGTTGCTTTCGATAAGTTCATGAAACAGTTCAGCTCCGACTCGTATTGGTTTCAACATACTTCTTCACCTCCAGTCAGTTTGGTAATGACACCTTCTAAATTATGACACTCAGCACGGCTAAATTGCTGTGATTACAGTTTCTCAGATCACAACATTGTCACTGAAAATTCAGGTTGATCCCAAACTGTACAGTCTAAATTATGCTCTTTGACTGTATACCTGTCTGCAGTTTATATTAAAACGGAATGAAAGCATTTCTTTAAAGTGCCTGTTTCTGCGCTACTGTCACGTTTTTTGCTATGGTCAGTACCAGAAAGCCAGAGCAATATCAGGAGAAGAACGCAGAAGTCACAAAGCAATAAAGAAACTTGTATTGGGCTTTAAGAACCAGTACACCTTACTTATGCACGATTGCAAGGAACAGAACCTTTAAATTACGGCAAAAACCACAGCGACACTGACAGTATTGTAACTGATTTTAAAAAACAAAATCTGATATCTTGTTAAAATAAAAAGGATCGCAATATCTGCGACCCCTATCAGTTAAACTTTATGTACCGTTACTTATGAAAGAATTGCGCGCTGGGCATCAGTTTCTGCTCTTAATATTGCAGCTGCCGCTTCCTTGGCCTTGTTGCTCAGGTCATTCATAACATCAGCATGTGATTTCAAAGCTTCCATTGTAGCCTGAAGTGTTGCTATGCCGGCTTCTTTTTCCTTAATTTCAGCTTCTGACATCTGTTTATTGTACTCAGAACCGGAATTTACAGCACTGCTTGCAGCATTTAAAAACGTTCCTGAAGCCTGCGCCTTGGCTGACATGAGACTGCCCTCGGTTTTAATCTTCTGGGCATCGAGCTCCTTTCCATGAAGAATATCTCTTTCAATTTTAAATTCAGACTTGTCAAAAGACTTATTATCAGCAATTGCAGCTTTCTGCGCATCGATCTGGCGCTGATCCAGCTTAATCTTGTCAGCCTGGACCTCGCTCTGCTGATTGAGACCCTTCATTTCCTGTTTTGCGGCTGCTACGCTTAAACCTAAAGTTACAGCTCCTGATACAATCTGAATACCGGCACTTATAAGACCCATGGCAAGAGATTCACCGGCGGTGGATCTGATTTTGTCAGCTATAGCCTGCTGCTGCTGTGCCACATTGTTAATCTTCTGAATGTTCATATCACGGGTATTCTGTTTGTCCTCGGTAGCAAGCTTAGAAAGAAGAACAAGCAGTTCTGCCATTCCACCGCTTATGGTCTGCAATGCTGCGGCCTGCGAATCAGCAGAGTAGTTTCTGGAAGGAGGCGGCAGATTTACCTTGTCACCGCCAGTCTGCTTATCTGCATCAGGTACACAGTCATTTTCACCGCCAACCTTTTTGGTACCCTTATTCTCAGTCCCGCCTAATGACTGGAGATTGATATCCTGGATCCCTAGATTTGAATTGAAATTTAAGTCATTATTTATTGTGTTCATAATAATTATGTCTCCATAAAATCAAAATTCATCCTTTGTTCTGTAAACGTTCAAAACACAGCAGGGTTACAAAAAAATTAAATTTATCCGTAAAATTAAAAATGTTCATCAAATAAGAATCCGAAATTCCATCAGCATACTGCACATCATGATGACGTCACTGGAAAGCATATGCTCACCGGCATTCAGACAAATAAAGAACACCTTGAAACAAAAAAACGTCGCCCGCAGCTTTTTCATGAAGGAATTATCTTAAACTGTTCAACAGTTAATCAGAGAAACTGCCCCGCCAGAGAATTTACGTAAACAAAGTTAAATTTCTGAAAGGAATCAGCATCCCAAAACAGAAGTCAAAACTCAGATAAGGTGCAGTGACGCTCAGTGTCCGGAGAGTCAACAGCAGTAGAGTAACTCTGACAAGTCATAAATTTCAGATCCTCCGGTCCGGTCTGTCATACTGTTTTATGCCGACAGCAAACCTCCTTATCGGAATTGCCTTGCAAAAAAGAACACATTAAAAATTTATCGAGCAAAAAACCTGCAGATACAGATCAATCCACAAATCACAGAAGGAAATCAACCGATGAAAATTCAGGGCGGAAAAACAGGCTCTCATTCACCCGGCACGCACACATCCATTTCAAAACAGGCAGAAATCAACGCCTAATCTGAGAAGACTTATGCTCAGAACTTCAGACACAAACAGACAGATCAGAGAAACCAGTCTATAAACCGGTTTCTACTGTCCGTCACTAAAATCAAATAAATAGGAAGTCTTATCTGTCTAATCTGATTAAGGATACTCAGGCTGTTACAACTGCCGTAGTTGCGATTTCACCTGACTTAATAATATCCTTAACACCCTCCACCATGGCATTAGACTGATCCAGGACCTGCTCAAGATGCTTGGTATCCTGCTCAATCAGCGCCTGAATCATTGCCATGACTTTCTCCAACTCCTTCTGATCAGCCTTAAGGTTCTCGAGAGAATATCTGTTCAGAGCAGAGCCCATGGAAGCTACACCGGATCCTATGGATGTAACGCCGGAAGTGACACCGGTGGAAATCTTGATTACCGTAGCCAGTTTGCCAACATCAGCCGCCTTGGACACAGAAGCTCCGATTCCGGCACCGAGAGAAAACAGGGCAGCGGCAATTGTGATACCCATGGCAATCTTAGGTCCCAGTTCTTCACCAAATATTTTTGTGCAGAGAGCGCCAAGACCTACTTTTCCATCTGTTGCCGCAGAAACACCTGACTCAAGCGCCATCACCGTACCTACAACAGCGGCGGCCAATGCAAGGGATGATCCACCGCTGAATACGGCTCCAGCAACTCCAGCGACAACGCCAACTATGGCTGCAAATATTTTTAATCCCTTTACAAGCTTGTCCCAGAAACTCTGCTTCTCCATCTTTTCGTATTGCTCTTTCATATTGGCAAGGACCTGCTCGTTCTGGCTTTTGCGCATCGTAGCCTTGGCTTTAATCGACTCTATAGTTGTCTTTTTTATGGCATTGGCATTTTCAGTACCAAGCATCTGCATGATGGTATCTTCATCCATTCCCATAATTGATGTGGTCGACTTGCCATCCGTGTTAGGTATTCTGAGACGAGGGGTCTCAGACAGCAGATCGGAAACAGCTTTAAGTTCGGCATCAGGGATATTTAAACCCGCATCCTTAAGAGCAACTTTCAAGTCGCTCATCACCTGGGCACTGTCAAAAACGGAACCTACCCTGTTTAAATCATTATTAACACCAGTCATTTTATAACTCCTTTACAGACTCAATAACCTTGAGTAAATTTTTACCTTTTGCTTTAAATCTTTCGTCGTTTGCATTTCCGTCCCGACCCATAGATTCAAGACTCTTAAAAGCAGCTATTGCATCGCTTCTCTTGCCGGCTTTCAGCAGGCAGATGCCGGAAAAGTACATAGGTTCAGGATCAATAAGTCCGGACTGAACGCAAGCGGTGGCATAAACCTCAGCCGCCTTTTCATACTGACCAAGCTCCTGATATGTAGCGGCAAGTCCCATGGTGTACTTCTGCTCAGTCTGATCATACAGAACAAGAACTCTGAAAATCTTCAATGCATCCTCATAATTCTTGGTCACATAATTCTGGTAGGCCAGGCTGTACAGAGCTTCCATCTGCTCTTCAGTAATTCCCATCAAATCTGCAATGGTGTATCCACTGTCAATAAGCGCTGCATACTTCTTAATGAATTCACCAGCATTTTTATCTATTTCTTCAGCAGTAAACTGGCTGATTTTCGAAACATCATTAACTTCTGACATACAAATTTTCCTTATGACTGTTGTTATAACGATTTAAAACAAAGTAGGTTACAAAATAAAGCGATAAAAGGATAAAAATTCCAGAAGGAACTGATAATCCCTTTTAGTGAAGTATTTTATGTAAACAAAAAAGATATATGTTTGATAAAAATATCAAATCTGTAATTCTTTTGCAGTAATGTTTCAGCTGCACCCTGAGCACGATCAGAAAGTCTGGTCATTACAGGCTATATTTTATCCAGAGGTAATTCACCATGGGAAGCTGGGTACGCAATTCAGCATGCACTTTTTACTGCACCTGTTACATTTCAGGAAGGACTGACGTCAGAGATTCATGGTTCAGAGAAACATGAGTATTTTTGCTTCAATCACAAAAATACCGCGTCCATTTTCTGAATTGTAGGTAACTGCCGAAATTTTTCCGGAAGTCATGCAGTGAAATCAGAGAAAACGTTTCCGTAAGATTTTTCAGGACTGTCAAAACTGAAACTCATGATCAGTCTGGATAATTTATGATGGTTCCGGATTACGATTCCTTCACAGGAAAATATCAAAAAAACATGTATCTCAGTGCATCATACCCAGAAAGGAGAGAAAAACTGTTTCTCTAGATTTTTATCTTATCCAGAGGCTGAACTGAGATTTCGGGTGTAAGTTCCTGATAATCAAGCACCGGAATTTCATAAAAGTCTGCTTCTATCAGACGGCGAAGGTAACGTCTTATATCAATAGAAGCTATGATGACAACCTTGCCCCTGCAGCGTTCGACAGCGCGTCCGACCTCCTTCAGAATGGCTTTGCTGCTGGCAGGATCCAGGGCGAGAAAGGCTCCGGAGGAAGTCTGACGAATAGATTTACGTATGATCTCCTCGGTATTGGGATCAAGCAGAATTGCAGGAAGGAAGTTCTGCGCCGCGCAGTGCTTGTAGCTGATCTGGCGTTTAAGATGCGTTCGGATGTACTCGCACAGCATTACCTGATCCTTTTCCTTCGGTGCCCACTGAATTATCGCTTCAAGAATATTCTTCAGATCACGAATGGAAATCTGCTCCTGGACAAGACGCTTAAGACAGTCGGCAAATTTCTGCAGCGGCATGAGACGCGTAGCCTCATGAACGAGATCCGGAGCCCGCTCCTCCATTTTATCAAGCAGATATTTGGCCTCCTGAAGACCAACGAAATCAGAACAGTGACGGACAAGAACCAGCGACAGATGAAGAGAAATGACCTTGGCATGGGTAAGATAATTAATGCCAAGAGTTTTCAGATTGTCTGTAAACTGCTCCTTTACCCACCAGGATTTTTCTTTCGGAAGAAAAGGAATACCCTCCACCACCGGAATACCCAGCATTCGGATATTGTCAGGATCGTCCCGAACAAGAACACAGTCCTTCTCTAGAGTTCCATGTGTAATCGGGATCTCGTTCAAATTGAGAATATATTCATTGTCGGGAAGATTCGGATTCTCACGGAGATGAACACCGGGAAAAGGAACGCCGAGATCAAAATAAAGGACACGTCTGAGTGAGGCAAGCTCGAAATTAAGCTCTTCAAAATCAAGCAGATTGGACAAACTCGGTGAAATGTCGAGGATCAGAGGAACAACCGGTGAAAACTCCTCTGAGGCATCAGGATCATAATCCACCTTGCGGTTCTTTTCAGTAGTAGCCTTAAGAGTTGATTTAATGTCAGCCTTGGGATCCTTCTTAACCTCCGTATGATCTCTGATGTACTGAAGTGAATAGCCTACACCGGCCAGAAGCAGAGCAAGAGAAAACAACTGCGGCTTTGGAAATCCCGGAACAAGTGCAAAAAGGAAAACAAGAGCAGCGGCTATCATTATGGCCCTTGGCTGTCCGAATATCTGGTTACCGATCTGGGCTCCAACATTGTTGCTTTCCTCTCCGGAGCGGGTGACAAGAATACCGGCAGAAATGGCTATCAGGAGAGAAGGGATCTGAGATACAAGTCCGTCACCGATGGTAAGAATACCGTAAAGCTGAAGTGCGTCACCGGCGGAAGTTCCGTTCTGTGTCACGCCGATGATCGTGCCCGCTACAATATTGACAGCTGCAACAAGGAGACCTGCAATGGCGTCTCCCTTTACAAACTTCATGGCACCATCCATGGCGCCATACATCTGACTTTCCTTTGCCACACGGTTTCTTCTGAGCTGGGCCTCGTCTGAGGTGATTGCTCCCGCACGAAGATCTGCATCAATTGACATCTGTTTGCCAGGCATGGCGTCAAGGGAGAACCTGGCACCTACTTCAGAAACACGCTCGGCACCCTTTGCTATAACCAGAAACTGAACAATGGAAATAATTATAAAAACAACTGCACCGACAATAAAATTTCCGCCTACAGCGAACTCACCGAAGGTAAAAATGATTTCTCCGGCATCCGCCTGCAAAAGTATAAGACGCGTGGTTGAAATGTTAAGACCGACACGAAAAAGTGTTGTAAAAAGAAGAAGAGTCGGAAATGATGAAAAAGCCAGCACATTCGGAACGTACATGGTCATCATCAGAATAATAAACGATGCACCAAGATTTATGCTGATGAGAAGATCCACCATAGGTGTCGGGAGCGGAATGATCATAAGAACGATAACCGCTACAATGAGACCTACAAGGATAAAATCCGAATGAGACGCAATGGACGTTGAGCCCTTTTTCGCAAGATCGAAAAAACTCACATTGCCTTCCTTCCACTATCTGTTAAAAATTTAATAAGCTGTTTTGACTCGACCTCACGCCCAAGCTTAAGCAGAGCCCTCGCTCTCAAAAGCAGAACCGAACGCTGGATACTCTTATTGGAATTAAAGAAGGACATATCCTCCGTATGATCTATGACATGCTTATAGTCCATAAGTCTGTCACAGCATCTTACAAGCATTCCCTTTGCCCAGACATTTTTATTATCAAACTTGAGAATGACACTGACTGCCCTGTAGCAGCTGTCGAACAGGTTGACTTTAAAATAAAAAAAAGCCAGGATTTTCAACGTCTCAATGTCAGAAGAATTAAGAATTTCTGTTTGGTTCATTTAATTAATTAAGCATCAGGCTGCAGTACATCCGGAGAAGCTCATTGTTGTTAAGAAGCTGAGCAACATCATTTCTGAGAAACTCGGACACATCAGAGTCATTAACATTCTTTAGTTTGTCTGACAAACTGTCAAGACTCTGCTGCAGTTTGAAAGGCTGAAGAAGTTCCCTGTTTTCCGGTTCAAAGTCAAAAGGTTCAGACACCCGGTTCTGAAAGGCATCCTTTACATAAAGCTCCTCTATTTTGACATCCTGCGAAATACCGTGAACGATATTACTGGCGGCAGGAAGATGATCGTCCGCCATCGGCGGAAGAGGAGTATCAAGACCGAGTCCTACGTTAAAAATATCACTTGCCATAACTTATAATCTCCTCATACTGTCTTTTAAGCAGAAGAATACTGTTCTCAATATCAGAAGAAGTAGCATCAAACGGAATATCAGTCATCATCAGAAGATAATTTCTTGAAGCACCAACCGAAAACGGAATAAGATTGACTGATGCGTGTGAAGATCGCTTTAAAAACTTCAAAAGCTCCTGATTCTCATATTCAGCGACAGGAATTCTCAGAGAAAGTATACAGTCAAGAGGAACAGAAACTGTAAGATCCTCATTCTGAAGCTGATCAGACTTTCTGTATTCAAGAGAAAACATCAAATCTCCATCAATCCTGAAACTTACAGGATGCTCCCTGTCGAAATCACATATATCAACACCAATTCGGGATGCAAACTTCTGTACCTCTTCACTAATCATAATCAGTTACCACCGGCCTCCAGCCACTCATCCTCAGCATCAACCAGACCGTTGACAAACTGCTCAACAGACTGAATAACTCTGAGTCTTACCTCATCATTATCAAAAAGTTCAGAACCGAGATTACGGCAGCAGGTCAGCAAATCCTGAGCAATAAGAACTTCTTTGTCAGGTCTCTGCTTCGAAACAGCGCTGTACAGTTCTCTTATTGAAACAGGTGCTATAAAACGCTGCTTTGACATATTGAGCAGTCCCGTAAGAATTTTTGCAGGACTGATGCTGACATTGCTGATTCCGTGTGCAGATGAAAGTCTGTTCACAAAATTGCCCAATATGGATTTGCCGCTGTTAAGGCTTCTCGCGTAGCTGAGATTTTTACCAACAAATTCAAGGTAAACCTGCTCTTTTGAAGAAACCTGACTTGCCATATCTGCACCAAGGGACTTAAGCATGAACTCTATTCCCTCATCAATACGATCAGCTCCGAACTTCTCCTCGATATATTCGAGCATTTTCTCAGGCTCATTGCAGTTATTTGAAAGTTCAGCATAATTTTCAGAAAGATTTACGCTGTCTCCCAGATCACTTTCTGCTGCAACCTCCATTGCGTTGAGTGCTGCCTGAATTTCACCTGATTTTTCCCTGTACAGCAAATCTGCCGTTTCTCGAAGGAACTGCTTGAATTCCGGATCTTTCTCCTCCTGGGCAGCCTTCATAAGATGAGCATAATTTGAAGCAGGCTGACCACCCAGATTTCTCAGATCAGTAAGAAGTCTGCGGTGATCTCTTGTCTTTGATCCGCGATAATTGTCAGTGACGCGTTTTCTTGCCTCAAAATCAGCATTATGAAACTTGGCGATAAGATCGGCAAATTCCATCGCTTTCTCAACAGTAAGAATAGAAACATTCTGTTTCTGGCGTCGATCCGCTAACTTCTGTTTTTTAGAGTTGTCAACCCCGAAGGTTGCTTCCTCGGCTGCATCCTGAACTGCAGAAACAGGATCCTGATCCAGTTCGAAGGACATGCCATTAATCTGTCCCTGTGTTCTTAAATTTGCGGCATCACCATTCAGACCCATCTGCCCGCTAAGCTGCTGCATACTATCAATATTGTTGTTAACATTCAACATGACATATACCCCTTAATATCTAACTCTTTCTGTGAAAACGAACCAACACAGAAGCGGTTACAGCAAAAAACTCTTTGAGCAACTAATATCCAACCAGCATATTGCAATTATTAAGACCTGCAAACCCTGTTGACGCAAATGATCAAGGATGCGATCACACAAATGACACGATCGAATTCTAACATATATAAAAATACAGTATCATCCCAGAAGTGATGTTTTTATCCAATAATAGAAAGGTATCACACTACACTAAAAAACATCCGGCTGTGCACTTTAGATTGTAATTTATAATAGAACACTATTATAGGTAGGATAAATTTACCTATATAACATTTCCTTGTTAGTTCAGATGACTTGTGAGGATACTGTTATGCCGCGCCACACTCCAGTTTTAAATATCAATCAAAACGATATTATTACACTTAAAAACGTTATAAAAAGCTCCCAGACAGACTCCAGTATTTACAAGAGAGCATCAGTAGTACTTGAATGTGCAAACGGGACGCAGGGTAAAATCATAGCGGAGAAGTATAAGGTGACTCCAAACATGGTTATAGACTGGAGGCGTAAATTTGAAGAAGACGGGGTTACCGAATTATTATCTGATGCACCGAGAGCCGGGAGGCGTGGAAACGGCAGCGAACCGCTTGAAGAAAAAATCAGGGCAGCAATATCTAAACCGCATGAATCCGGTCAGAATTGGACATCGGTTTTACTTGCTGACCATCTGGGCGAAAAGTTGAATACTGTCAAAGTTGCTCTTAACAGGATGGGGATTAGTCTTGAACGCAGGCGTAAAAGTTTAGCAGAGAAAAAATTTTTTCTTAAGTTGTAACTTTTCATTCTCCGGCAACGTTATCCGAATAGAAAATATGTAAATTAAAGGAGTTATGCAATGGAAATTCAAAATAACCTTAATGTTCAAAACCCTGAAATCCAGGAAGCAGCATTTAAAAGAGTCTTCAGTTCATCCCTTAACAATGCTACCGATATTCAGCTGGTTTTCGCTTCCCTGCAGAATGATCTGGCGGCATCCAACAAGGAACTGGCAAGAGAAAAGATTAACGGAATCAAGGAAAATCAGGCAAAATCAAAAGAAATAACAGAGGCTGTGGTTTCTTTGAGAAATGCAATGTCAGGACTGAAGGAAGACGATACTGTCAAAGGCGAGAAAATACAGAATTTTGAGAAGATTATTCAAACCTGCAATGACCTTGGCATAAAGTTGCCTATCGGTGATGCAGAACTCAGTGCATTGAAAAACCTTAAGGCAGCCAAGGATTCTGCTGTCGAGCGTGGTGTTAATGTAGAAGTTGCCGAGATCAATGATATCAAAGGAATCCGGAATATGCTGAGAAATTCCGATATAAATTTCAATACAAAACACTACCCGAATTATAAAACTATCTCAACAAGAGATCTCTTCGGTGTAAACAATATAGGATGGAAAGCAGTCAGCCCTGATGATGTGCAGGAACTGATGGATAATATTATGAAGGGGATGAAGCTCAAGGTTGCAGATCTGAATCTGACCATAACCTCTCTTCAGAATATGCAGGAAACCATCGGATCAGATGTTCAGCAGGAGATGCTGTTAATCCAGGATATGATGTCAAAGGTTTCATCCTATACACA
>JAEEGF011824707.1_pt1 | contig 10811 bp, 6 predicted proteins | sample 9134171 | NCBI WGS metagenome assembly JAEEGF01 (sample SAMN16246542, study PRJNA631951) | gut metagenome | biome: gut microbiome; feature: rumen; material: AP-attached | host: Bos | place: Iran: Karaj | collected 2018-10 | reverse complement strand
CTCCGCATGAGGGCCTGGAAAGCAATGCACTACTATCACGCTTGCTTTGCGGAATTTCTCAAAAAACCGCTTGACATTTAATAGTTAGTCTCATTCTTCATTTCATTAATCCGTCCACTCGGTGTCCGTGTCGTTGCTGGTGGTGAGCACGTCCTCGCAGACAAGCTCAACGACTTCGATTTCAGCAGGTTCAAATTTCTTCATAGTATGATCCTCCTTTGTCAAACGTCAGTTCCGGGCGTCAGTCTGCATACGCGTACGCATACGCATATTTGTAGTAGTTGTACAGCGCAGCCGCCAGATTGAGAGCGTCGTCACCGGACGCGGCATTATTCAGCACAGACCTCACGAACGCCAGCGGGGCAACGTCAACTGTGAAGATGCCGCCGCAATCGCCGGAAATCTGAATTGTGTCGCCAAGCTGAAGCGCGGTGATGCCTTTGATCTTGATTATGTAGCTGCCGTCTTCCTGAGCCTCGGCTTCATAAACATCGGTGGCAGTCAACGCGAAAGCCTCCAGTTCCGTTCCTGCCGCCAACGCTTCCTCTGTCAACGTGAATCTCACGCTGAGCGCGGTCTCGGAGTCGAGGGACAGACGCATCATAGCTTTTTCGACGCCTGAGTTGCCCTTGTCAAGATCGAGAGTGTAGCCGTCGACCATTTCCGCAATCGTTTCGAAGTCGAACTCATCCGTGTAGTAGGTGCCCATCTCTTCGTACTTGCCTTCCGGAATGTTGTGAAGCCCGGTCAGGTAGATTTGAGCGTAGTGTCCGTAATCGGCAATCGCCATCACGAGATCCACGGTCTGCTCGGAGAACTGATCCGAATACTTCTCCACGTAGTCGATGTATTCCTGCACGGAGTATTCGTCGGAAATATCACTGTCATCACCGTAGTAGAAGTCCGCGTAGATCATTTCTGCCATCTGCAACGAGTTGACGTAGCACGTGAACTCGTAGTTTCCGTCAGAATTGATTTCCGCTTCAGTCGTGTCAACAAGGTATTCATCGTCGCCCACCGCGAAGTACATGAAGCTGCCTTCTATTTCTTCCGTGGAGAGGCCCGAGAGGTCCATCACGAACTTGACGCCGATCTGTCCGCTGAGTATCAGCTTGTGACTCTTGAAGAACGGTACGGCCGGTTCAACGACTGTGTAGCTTGCTTTCACCGTGGCATCGCCTAAAGTAACCGCGACCTCGTAGACGCCGCCCTCGGTCGGGGCTTCATTCGAGGGACCGTATTCGGTTGCGTCAATTCCGGTGTACGTAAACACAGGCACGTCCGGAATGACGTCGGGATCGTAGCCGGCCAGAGTCGCCTCGTATTCACCGTTCGCCGTGTCAGGTGTGTGGAGGTACATCGGGATACCTTCGGGAAGGTTGCACCCTTCGACGCCGCAGTAAGCGATAATCGTGTCGTCGTCAGCCACGTATGTGAAGTCGCCGTGAACGTGGCTCGAAATGCACACGTCGTCAATGTTTACGCGGAACAAATCCGTGCAGTCGTAGTGGCGGAACGCGATAAACTTGACCTTGCCGGCATATGCGCTGAGATCCAGTTCGTCAGCCAGATACCTGTCATCGGTAATATAGTCTTCAAGTTTTGTCATTGACGAAACGTCGGGGCTGTCTCCTATGTAAACGCCGACCTTGTCACCCGGGTAGGAGGGATCCTGGGCCAGTATCCAGAACGAAATATGTCCGTTCTCGGGAATGAGAACCGGAGGCATTATCGCCCAGTTGTCCGGATAAAGAGCAGTGCTGAAATAAGACGCGGAAGTCAGTACGTTCGGAGCGGAGTGCTCTTTGCCGCCGCCGTTCTCTGCGTCATACAGATACCATCCGTATCCGTCTCCGTCATCGTCGATAAGCGTCCAGAATTCAAGAGGATCCTCGCCGTCGAAGTTCTCAAAGAACTCTCCGTTGTAAGCCAGATAGAATGTCCAGGACGGATCCGTGAAGGTTCTGCCGAGATAGTATTCCGAATCGGGGAAAGTCACGACAAACTTATATATGCCCGGCAATACAGCGGATTCGCTCGGCGTTTTACCCAGGTAAAACGTAACCACCGGCGTGCCTATAAGGTCTTTGTATTCGTCTTTAACTGTGACGGTAACGCTTGATGCGAAATCGGTGGCGCCGTCGGAGACGTTAATCTTGTCCGGAAGGGTGACTTCGAACATATCCTCTTTGACAAAAGGAATATCGGATGCGAGAAGTTCAACGTCGTCGAGTCCGACGCCGTAACCGTAGTGCTGCGTGGCGAAGAAGCCGAACTGAACGCCTTCAACACACGCCTCCGCGGGAACCGGGAGCGCGACCATTGTCCACTCCTCGTGATTTTCCTCAGTGGAGAACAGTTCAACCCATTCCCCGCCGTTTATTCTGTATGCAACGCCGAACGCGTCCGTATCGGGCGAGTATATCCTGTTGATGAACCAGAAGTCCAATTCGGCCTCTACTACTTCGCTGGCGTCGACTTCCGGAGATATCAGCCATGTCGTATAGCTGGTATAAGAAGCCGAAACAACCCGCGCGTTATACTCACCGCTGTGTGCGCCTGTAGCCGAGTAGTTATCGCCGGTTCCGATACTCCACTTAAAACTGTCCGCTTCCTGTTCAATGCTCCATCCGACAGGTAATTTCCCGCATTCAAATCCTTCCTTCAGCACCGAGCTGTCAATCCACTGCGCATACAGTACGGTATCCGAAAACATCGTGATTGCGTCGCCGGGGACGTAATACTCGCCCTCGCCGTCTGCATCTGTATTCCATCCGTTAAAACGCATTCCCGGAGGCGGAGTGAATCCGTTCTGTGCCGCAACAGCTGCCGAACCGCAGGGAACCGTCTGCGATGACATCTCGCCGCTTCCGCTGTTTGCGTTATAAGACAGGACTTTTTCCGATCCGTCTGTCCGAATAATGCTCACGTCGTCAAGTGCCAGGCCGTAGCCGTAGCCGTCGACCATGACAAAAGCGAACTGCACATTCGAAGTCGTGGCACCCGCAGGAAGGACTTCGGAATACATCGTCCATTGAGTCGTATCTCCGTCACTTATAAAGAGTTCTGTCCACAATCCGTCACCGACACGGTAATAAACCTCGAGTTGATCAAGGTCACCCTGCCACATGCGGTTGATATACCAGAAATTCAGAATGGCGACTGCTCCTTCGTCGAGCGTCAGATCAAGCGACGGCGTAATGAGCCAAGTCGTGTCATTAGTCTGTTTGTGAAATGCCTTGGCGTTGTAGTTGCCCGAGTGCGCGCCCGTTGACGTGTGGTAATCACCCGTACCGACATACCATGCAAGGCCGTTCTCGCTCGCCTCAACGGTCCACCCGCCGGGAATCGCTCCGCCTTCGAAGCCCTCCGAGAGAATGACCGAGCTGTCTTCCGCGACGGCGTTCAACGTCACCATAGTCGCGACCATGGCGAGCGCTACCGCAAACGCGAGAATTCTCCGTAAATTCAATTTCATTTTTGCCTCCTCTTTTCTTTCGTTGAAAACCTTTTCCGATTGAAATATTGAGTCATCGGGGCTTCGCTCCCCCATCACGGCAACAGCTTATTATCGCAAATTTGTACACGCCGTTGCCCGCGGGAAAAAACACTGCCCCCACTATACACCATTCTAACACGCACAAAACTAATAAGCAAGCGTTTTTGCGGCTGTTCGAACGGCAAAACAGTAAAATAGTGCGAAAAGCGGCAAAACATCGCAAAAAAAGGCGGCCCCTCGAAAAGAGCCGCCAAACAATCGTATTAAATTCCGCGTTTCACATTACGAAGCGCTTTTAACGTCTCGCGTTCTTCACTTCCCCGCCAGCGCGACCGTGCTTTCGAACCTTTCCGTTTCAAACAGGTTGAGCTCGTGCCACTTTCCGTCCGCCGTCCGCAGGTATTTGTTGTGCACGTAGCGGATCTCCACCGTGCTCCCGTCCTCGTAAGTGAATTGGAAGTCAAACCCGAGTCCGCCGAAGCTGAGCGCGTCCGCTTCCTCGCAGTCTCTGAGGTGAAGCGAATTCATGTAGAGCTTCATGAATTTGATGCTGTCCGCGTTTGTGCAGTCCCGGATCACCGGTTTGACCTCTTCATCGCTTGAAGGGTTCTGCACCGCGCTGGCGTAATGCATGCTCACGATGTTCCCGTCCGGGACGACCGTCATCGTCTCGCCTATCTCCCCGAAAAGCATGTCGCGGATCCGGTCAACGTACGCCGCCCGCCTGGTTTCCGTGTCGTCATCGCCGACGATCCAGTATTCACCGATATAGCTGGAATACGGGTTCTGCCAGGGAATCACGGTCACGTTCTTTGCGTTGCCGCCCACCGAGGCAAGAATGTCCCGCATCTCTTCAACGTTCACGCCTTTAAGGTGCGCCCACAGCAGTTCATTCCAGTCGAGCGCCGGCTCGGCGTGCTCCATCAGCGCGAAGGAATAGCTTCCCCTTGCCATCTGCCACACGTACACGTCAAATCCGTTCGAGCCGTCAAGCGAAGCGTAGTCGGTCGTGAATTCTCCCCTGTTTCCGGTCGCCGCGTGAACCGCCATCACCGCCGCCATTACCGCAGCAGCCGTCAGCACCGCGATCGCCGTTATTTTCAAAATCTTCATGATTTCCACCGTCCTTGGAGTTGAATCGGAAAAGATGATTTGCGCGCATCTCAACTCTTACGCCTCGTATTGTACAAGGTTTCGTGAATAAAATAAAGTGACAAATCGCAACAACTCAAATTTGCTTCCCGCACCCCTCAAAAACCGCCCGGTTTTGGAAAAGTCACCAAAAACACCCCGAAAAGTTATGGAAAAGTCACCAAAAACGTGCTATAATTCTGTCGAAAAGTCATTTTGGAGGTTTTGCGCATGCTTTTCAGGAAAATTTCCTCTCTAATTGAGGAGCACCTCAAGTCCGGTTCGGACAAAATACTGCTCATTGACGGTGCCCGCCAGGTCGGAAAAACATTTATCGTGAGGCACGTCTGTCAAAAGCTGTTTCCCAACTTTATTGAAGTAAACATGATCGCCGACAGCGGCAGCGACCGTCTTTTTTCACGCGTCCGGACTGCAGAAGATTTCTATCTGAGTCTCAGCGCCGTCGCAGGGGCGAAAATGGGTTCGCGCGAGAACACCGTCGTCTTCATCGACGAAATTCAGGAATACCCTCACCTGCTCACCCTGCTCAAATTCCTGTCACAGGAGGGGCGGTTCACGTACATTGCCAGCGGGTCGCTTCTCGGCGTCACCCTTTCCGAGACCTCCTCGATACCTATGGGCAGCATTCGTAAAATCAGGATGTACCCTCTCGATTTTGAGGAATTCCTCTACGCCAACGGCGTCGGCAGACCGTTCGTGGATTTGATCTTCAGCAGGTTCCGGGCCGGCGAATCACTCGACGAAGCGCTTCACGACAAGATAATGGATTTGTTCCGCAAGTATCTTCTCGTGGGGGGCCTTCCCGACGCCGTGAACGCGTACATCGCAGAGAGGAACATCGTTCCCGTGAGAGCGGTACAGGCAGAGACTCACGAGTACTACGCGGCGGACGCGTCGAAATACGGTGCTGAAAAGAAGCTCAAGATCCGCCTGATTTACGACCTGATCCCCTCAAATATGGAGAACCGCAAGAAGCGCGTCGTTGTGAAGAACATCGAAGGCAGACGCGGCAGCACCTTCAGCGACTACTCGGACGAATTCGAATACCTCGTCGGCGCGGGAATAGCGCTGAGCGTCAGAGCCATCTCCAACCCCGCCTTCCCGCTTGTCGAAAGCGAGACGAAAAATCTGCTCAAGCTTTACCTGAACGACGTCGGCATCCTGAGCGGCATTCTCTACGGGAACAACATCCGCGCCATTCTCGACGACGTCCGCAGCATCAACCTCGGTTCGGTTTACGAGACGGTCGTAGCAAGCGAGCTTGCCGCCCACGGGTTCCCGCTGTACTACTACGACAACAAGTCGCGCGGAGAAGTCGACTTTCTGATAGACGATTTCGGCGGCCTTTCCGCGGTCCCTATCGAGGTCAAATCCGGCAAGGACTACACCACCCACAGCGCGCTCGACACCTTCGTGAAGAACGAAGACTACCACATCAAAAAAGCCATTGTGTTCTCCAACGAACGCGAAGTCGCCGTGAAGGGCAAGGTCACCTACCTGCCGATCTATTACGTGATGTGTCTCCAACCGGATGAAGGCGGGGACCTCAGCTTCTGATACTTATCCGGGAATTCTTGCTGCGCAATGCAGACCAACCAAATAACAAAATCAACGGACTCAGTTACCAATCAGATTTGTGGTAACCGGGTCCGTTTTTTTTCAAGCCTGTCTCTTATTATTTTTTCCCTATTCCACGGAGAAAAACACTTCCAGCTTCACCGCGCCGCCGCTGTCCCGGATGACGACCTTGTAATCGCCTTCGGGGATGTTCCTGTAGGGCACCACCTGCGGGTTTTGGGGCGTTGCGCAGAACCAGTCCGCCACCGCGGAAGTGCCGCCGTTTTCCAGCAGGAACCAGCCGTCCCGCGAGCCCGCCGTCAAATCGAAGCACGCGTAGAACACGCCCGCGTCCTTGCCGGGAACATACGCCTCCGGGTAGAAGACCAGGTAGTCGCCCTTCTCGCCCCGCGCCGTGACCAGGATCGGCTCGCCCTTTTCGTACACCTTCTTGTTGACCGCGAGCGCGCGCGAACCCTCCTCGACGCTGTCGCCTTCGTTGTCCTCCGGCCCCTTGTAGAGTGTGGGAATCGTGTCGGGAATGTTGCCGCCGTCGTTGTAGATCGCCACCTCGCCAAGCTCAGCGCAGCCGTGGCCTTCCTTCTCGCGGAAACCGGTCACAGCCACCCGCACGTACCTGGCGTTCACGGGTCCGAAGCGGAACACCGGCACCTTCGTCAGGTCCGGCTCGAAGTCCTTCACCTCAGCCGCCGTGTACCACGTAAAGCCGTCAGCCGACACCAGAATCGAGAACGACTTCGGGAAGAATTTGAAGCACGCCGCGCCCTTCCCCGCGGGGTATAGGTCGACCCGGTTCACAACCGTCTCCGCGCCCAGGTCGAAGGTCAGGCACTGCGGCGAGCCGTCTTCGGATATCAGCGAAGCCTTGGCGCCGTCGTCGAAAACGCCTTCGTGAACGTTGCACAAAAACGCGGTCCCGTCACCCGCCGCCGACGTAGCCGTAAGCCGCGCCGCCACCGCCAAGTCGAAAGTAAGAGCCGGATCGTCAGAAGACTTGGCATCGGCCTCATACGGATTGTTATTTCCGCTATTTTTAGGCAGATTCAGCTCCCCGTTCTTAACCTCCAGCAGCGCGCAATCACCCGCTTCAAGCGTGAGCGTGAGCACTCCGTTCTCGACCGGAGCCGCCTTCAAGCCGCCGTTTTCGTCGTCCACCAGTAAAAGTTCGAGATTCCCGGCGCTAAACGTCAGCGTCTGCGCCTTTTTGAAGTTCTTGTTGACGATCATCAGGTACCGCCCGCCGCCGTCCCGCCGTTCGATCACCGAGACGATCGCGTCGGTCCTCCCTTCCGCCTGCACCGCGAAATCCTCGGGAATCAGCTCGTACGCGCCAGCCGTCTTCTTCTTTGTGTGGTACACCGCCACCGCGTCGCCGGCCGCAAGATACCCGCCGATCGTGTGGATCTTGTGGTTGATCAGGCACACCGCGTCGTAAAGGTCCGTGGGGTTGTGGTCCGCGTCAAAAATCGCGTCCGTGTAGCCGCTGTCGACGCCCCAGGGCTTCTCCCACGTGAAGAATTTCAGCTCCTTCACGCCGTACGCCAGCGCCGCCATCATGTTGTAGCGAAGGTCGCCCGCGGAAGGCCGCCGGTAGTTCACGTAGCCCACCGACTGCACGTAGACGGCCGTGTTCATTCCCGTGTCCAGCGCCGCCCGCCTCAGGTCGTCGTAGTTCTTGAACAGCTGGTACTCGTCAACGCCCCCGCTCTTGTCGAAGCAGTACGTGTCAAGCGAAAGCGTGCCCCAACCGTTCACGAGGCTGCCGAAGTCGCTCAGCCGCTTGTAGTACGTGCCCTCCGGATACGCGCCCCGCGGCAGGAAGTTGATGTTGATGTAGCAGTCGGGAAAAGCCCCGCGCAGAACGTTCTCCACCCTCGCGTACGGGTTCGGATCGTAGGGCTCGTCGACAACGTAGAACCCCGCAAAACCGTCAACCCCCGCATAATCCTTCGCGACCTGCGCGAGCTCCGAGTCCGTGCGGCTTGCCCCTGTCTGCACCCGGTAGTCGCGCGAATAGACCTTCAGCCCGAACTTGGCCGCGTCCTTCATGATCGGCAGGTACTTGTCCAGGGTATGGCCCTCCGCCACCCACACGTCGTCAACGTAAACGTGCGACACGACGTCGATTTCCGCCTCCCTCATGTACGCCATCTGCCGCTTCCGCAGCGTCTCGTTCTGCAGCTGCACCAGGTAGGCGTTGATCGTAATGTTGTCGCGCGTGATCGGGCTCTTCTCCGCCGCCGGCTCCGCGATTTTGCCCGACGCCTCGGGAAGGGTCTCCCCCGCAGGAGTCGGAGTCGCCTCAGGTCCGGGAACGTTCCCGCCGCCCGTAGGCGTAGCGTCAGAAGCCGGCCCGGAATTGCAGCCCGCAAAGAATGCCCCGAACGTTAACATGAATGCAATCAGCAGCGCAAAGCGTTTCATTATAATCTCCTTTTTTGCCTAATTCTTGGAAAATCCCGTGATTCAAGAAATCAACGGAACCAAAGCCAAACCGTACCGCCAAGTTTACTATATGCCAAGAGAAACAAAGCCTGGCCCACGGAATAAAGAATTACTGCCGGCCAGTACAAATTCACGCTTCTTACAATGCTTATAAAAAGCAAAGCCAGTCCTGCGATCATCATAACGGCGCCGACAATGAACACAATTTTCCATTTTCTTTTATTGTCCCCGCCCGAATTATTCTCACCGGATTTGCGAACGTCTTTTGACGCAATTTCGGAAACATTTCCATCTTTTTCGACTTTGAGATGCGCGCCGCACTTTTGGCAGTAAAACTCGCCAAGCGAAGACTCAAGCGAGTTCGTGAATGCGCATCTCGGGCATTTGATTTTCTTCATTTTCGCACCTCCCGTACAATAATTACTGGCCTTCTTTCCACCTTATATTACGCGTGTATTTACAACCGGTTGTCCTGTAGTTCTCACAGCCGAAGAACTCGCCGTCCTTGCCTGTCCGTCTCACAAGCCTGCCACCGCAAAGCGGACATTCAAACTGTTCGCTCTTTAGCTGCTTTTCGTACCGGTTGTGAAGTTCTTGAGCAAAGACTGACTCCTTGTCCTTTACTGTAAGGAAAAATGCCTTCACCTTGGCGCGTGTTATCGCCACATAGTAGAGGCGTCTCTCCTCTGCATAAGGAAAGTCCTCGCTGTTTTCAAGAAGGAGATCCAAGATTGGGTCGTCCTGAATTTTGCTCGGGAATCCCATACGCGAGCTCTTGTTGTTGATAATAAATACATAATCTGCCTGCAAGCCTTTAGACTTATGTGCAGTTAGAAAAGCCATTTTCAGGTCAGGCCGCTTCCCAAATTTAACGTCGACCAAACCCGCGACGTTGTTATACTGAAAATCAAACAGACCGCTTTCTCTCATAATATCGACATCGAATGAGTACCGTCCGATGAAGAAAACCGAGCTGTTTTTAGGCAAATCCTCGAGTCTTGCCGCCATAAATTCAACTGCGTACTTGTCGGTGTAGCCGTTTATCTCGCCCAAAGAGAATCGGTTGTCCTGCGACATTCCGCGGATTTGCTTCTTGATTTGAGAAGGATTTTTAGTGATGAACGATCCGCTGATTTCGATTAGCGACGGTGTAAATCGGTAAGTCGTTTCAATCTTACTGACTGTGGTCGGGCCCCAGTATTTCTCAAAGTTTAAAATGTATCCTATGTCGCTGCCTGCAAATCTGTAGATGCTCTGCCAGTCGTCACCGACACAAAAGAGCGAGTACGGTCTTGAGGAACGCAATGCTGCTAGCAGCGAGAACCTCGCTTTCGAGATATCCTGGTACTCATCAACGATAACTTGAGTAAACGGATTTACGTATTTCCCGCTCTTCACAAGTTCCGTTGCCTTGTTGATCATATCGTTAAAATCAATCTCGCCTCTTCTCTTCAATTCACCGTCGTAGGCAATAAAAACAGGTTCGATAAGTTCGATAAACCTCAGATATCTGCCGGCGTTTCTCTCTCTTTTCGCAATCTCACGGAAACTGTCAATCGAATAGTTGTTGCTTTTAATAAGATTGATAACAGTCTCAAAAAGCTCTATGATGCCGTCAAGAACGCTGTCTCCGTCCTGGGCAACCATAGACCACAACTCCTGCGGTGTCTTGGGAGTAAGCTTAACACCGTTCATTCTCAGCCGCTTTTCGAGATTTTCAAGAAGCGTGCCGTCTAATTTTTCAAAGGCGTAGCACTCAACCAGTACGGTCCCGTTCTGCTTGTGCAGTTCCCTCTTCCACTTCATCGACTCGCGGTATGACTGCGACGCAGACATTCCGTTTCGACCCGAAAACCAGTCCGGCACATTCCCGGTTTTGTTAATTCCAAAATACTCGATGTAGATACCGTATTCAGGAAGGTAAAAATCCGGATAATACTGTCCGTATTCAGACGTCCGTGTATCGATTATATAAGACGCCTCATAGACGTACTTGACTCCGTTTTCGAGAAGATAATTGGCAATATCCATTTCTCCGTAACTCTTAACGGGCTCGTTCATGATGGTTACCGGAGGGTTAAGTTTTAGATATTCACCGTACTCCTGAGCGGTTTTAAAATCGAATTCGGACTTGGCC
>JAEEGF011475931.1_pt1 | contig 10812 bp, 2 predicted proteins | sample 9134171 | NCBI WGS metagenome assembly JAEEGF01 (sample SAMN16246542, study PRJNA631951) | gut metagenome | biome: gut microbiome; feature: rumen; material: AP-attached | host: Bos | place: Iran: Karaj | collected 2018-10 | reverse complement strand
CGCCCCACCTTCGAGATCAACTTCGAGAACGTGAAGGAGCAGTACAAACTCAACAACGACGTCACCGTGCGCGGCAGTGTCGACGCCCTGGCCGGCTTCGGTCTCGACGACGTGAAATACAGCTACCGCGTGGTGCGCAAGACCAGCTTCCCGTGGCGTTGCTGGTGGTGGTGGTACCCCGCCGTGGAAGACGAGCAGATCGACTTCGGCGAGGCACGCACCGACGAGAATGGCAAGTTCGCCATCACCTTCAACCTGAAACCTTCGCTGAAGACCAAGCCCGACCAGCAGCCCGTGTTCACCTACGAGATCGAAGTGACCGCCACCAGCGCCCAAGGCGAGACCCATAGCAGCACCCATTATCTCCGCGCCGGCTACAACGAGGTCGCCATCAGCACCAACATCCCTTCGTTGGTCGAAGAGAAAGAGTTCGACAAATACCACATCGAAGTCGTCAATATGAACGGCCAGCCCGCCAAGAGCCGCGTGTCGCGCAAGATCTACCGGTTCGACGACGAGGCCAAGATCAATTACTTCGACGCTTTCAGCCAAAATGCCGAAATCGACCGCAAGATCTACAGCGACGAAGAGCTGCAACGCCTGTTCCCCACCTATTGCTTCACCACACAGGCCGAACAGCTGAAATACAAGACCCTCGTCTATGAAGATGAAGTCAGCATCGACGGGGAGACTCCCTTCTACAACGGCAAGAAAGCCTTGCAGCCAGGCAACTACTATATCGAGCTGAAGAGCCTCAACGACCCGCTGGCACAGACCGCCAAGGAGTTCACCGTGTATCGCGAGAGCGCCAAGCAGGTGCCCTCCACCACCTTGACCTGGTACCAGACCCAGAACAACTCGGCCCATCCCGGCGAGACCGTCTGGTTCAACATCGGCAGCTCCGCCAAGGACGTGAAGGTGTGGGTGAAGCTCAAACACGGCGACGAAGTGCGCATGGAGCGTTGGATCACCTTGAACGACGACATCCAGAAGATCACCTATAAAGTCACAGAGGAAGACCGCGGCGGCCTCACACTGGTCACCGCCTTCGTCAAAGAGAACAGCTACCAAACCCGCAGCCAAACCATCCCCGTGCCTTACGACAACCTCGACCTCAACGTGAGTCTGGCTACGGTGCGCGACAAGCTCAACCCCGGCGGCGAGGAGACCTGGACCGTCAACGTGAAAGACTATCAAAACAAACCCGCCGAAGCCGCTCTGATGGCAGGCATGTACGACGCCTCCTTGGACGAGTTCGCCTACCACTACTGGAGCTTCAACATGAGCCCTGGCGGCGACTACGGCAGCAGCTTCCGCACCGACGACCACAGGTTCATCAGCTCGTCAGCCGAAGAGTACATCCACTTCTACATCGGGCTGTTCGACTTCAACCTGCCTTCCGACTACCCGTTCTTCGAGATTTACAGCTACGGTTACAGCAATTTCCGCGCTGCCGGTGGACGTGGGCTCCGCAAGGTGCGCGCCAAGGGCGGCGTCGAAGAGGAAGGAATGGTGATGTACGACATGGCCGAGCCGATGGGCGCGAACGCAACGGTCGAGGTCGCTGAGGTCGCCGCCCAAGAAAGCCTCGTCGCAGTCGTGGAAAACGATGAGGAAGTCGCCGAAGCCGAAGCCCAAAAGGCCAACGAAGAGGTGGAACCCGCCCTCCGCGAGAACTTCAACGAGACCGCGTTCTTCTTCCCCGACCTCCGCACCGAAGCCGACGGCAGCAGCACCTTCACCTTCATCCTGCCCGACGCCATCACCCGCTGGAAGCTGATGATGATTGCCTACACCAAGGACGGAAAGACCGGCGGCAAGGAATACACCTTCAAGTCGTCGAAACCCGTGATGATCATGGCCGACATGCCCCGTTACATGTACGACACCGACACCCTGTGGATGGTGGCCAACGTCATTAACACCGGCGACGAGGCCGTGACCCCCAAGGCCAAGCTCGAGATCTTCGACGCCGCCACCATGAAACCCATCGACCTCATCGAGGGCGACGCCGTCATCAACATGAAGGAGATCGTCCCAGGCCGCAGCCAAGAGGTACGTTGGAAGGTGGCCGCCCAGTACGACCTCAGCCTGCTCGCCTTCCGCTTCACCGCCTACGCCGGACAGTTCAGCGACGCCGAACAGCACCTCATGCCCGTGCTCAGCAGCGAGATCTTCCTCACCCAGACCCTGCCCATCACCGTGAAGGCCGAGACCGAGAAGACCTTCGAGTTCGAGGCCATCGCCAACCCCAACAGCCGTGAACGCGACTACGCCCTCACACTCAACTTCAGCACCAACCCCGTGTGGTACGCCGTGCAGAGCCTGCCTTACCTGGCCAACATCAAGACCGACCGACCCGAGAACGCCTTCTACGTGTTCTACGCCAACAGCCTCTCAGCCTATATCGCCGACCATGTGCCGAACCTGCTCGCCTATATCAAGAAATGGCAGATCGAGACCCCCGACGCCCTGCTGTCGCAACTCGAGAAAGACCAAGACCTGAAGGCCATCATGCTGCAAGAGACCCCCTGGGTGCTCGAGGCCAAGAGCGAGACCGAACAACGTGCACGCATCGCCAACCTCTTTGAACTCAACACCTTACGCCAGCAACAGAGCGCCACGCTGAACCTCCTGGAACAGAAACAAAAGTACAACGGCGGCTGGCCCTGGTGGGACGGCATGCCCGAGAGCCCTTATATCACCACCTATATCCTCACTGGCTTCGGCAAGCTCCAGAAGATGGGTGTCTGGGAGTCGATGAGCAAGGCCGACCAGAGGAAAGCCGAGGAGATCTGCCGGAAGGCCGTCAGGTTCATCGAATACGATGTGGCCGACACCTACCGTGAGATGCGCCGCCTCGGCAAGGAATGGGGCATCGGGAGCTACACCTTGCAGGAACTCTATGCCTTGAGTTTCTTCGAGGAGCAGAACTCCGACCGCGACTATGCCAAGGCCAAGGCCTATTTCCTCGACAGGCTCGACAACAAGAAGGAGTGGACCAACTTCAACTTCAACCAGCGTTCGTTTGCCGCTCTGGTGCTCTACCGCATCGGCGACAAGAAGACCGCCGAGCTCATCATCCAGTCGTTCAAGGAATGCGCCCAGAAGAACGAGGAGATCGGCATGTACTGGCCGAAGAAGTATTTCTCGTTCAACTCGCACATCGCCACCCATGCCAACATCATGGCTGCCTTCGCCGAGATCGAGGGCGACCAAGAGATGCTCGACCAGCTGAGGGTGTGGCTGCTCACGCAGAAGCGCACCAACATGTGGGAGAACTCCGCCTCCACCGCCGATGCCATCTATGCCCTGCTCATGCGCGGCAGCGACTGGTTCGAGGAAGGCAAGGACGTGACCTTGAGCTTCAGCGGCACCCCCATCAGCACCGAGGGCGGCGAGGCCGGCACTGGCTTCATACAACGCCATTGGAACGCCAACGAGGTCACCGAGGCCATGCGTCACCTCACCGTGAACAACCCCACCCCGCATCTCGTCTGGGGCGGCCTGTTCAGGCAGTATTTCGTGCCCATCGACGAGGTGAAGGCCGACAACTCAGGCTTCAAGCTCAAGAGGGAGCTCTTCGTGGAGACCGTCACCCCGAACGGCAAGCTCTTGGTGCCGTTGGAGAAGCAGACCCTGAAGGTCGGCGACAAGCTCACCGTGAAGCTCACCTTCGAGAGCTCGCAGGACATGTCGTTCGTCATGGTGAAGGACCTGCGTGCCGCCGGTTTCGAGCCCGAGAACGTGATCTCGCGCTATCATTATGATGATGAGATGTGCTATTACCAGAGCACCACCGACACCGACATGGAGTTCTTCATCGACTTCCTGCCGAAGGGTGTGCATCAGCTGGAGTACAGCATGTTTGTCACCAAGCAGGGCAACTTGAGCAACGGCTACGCCTTGATCCAGTGCCAATACGCTCCCGAGTTCACCGCGTATTCCGATGGGTTGCGAGTGAGAGTAGGAAACTGAAAACGGAGAACGGAGAACTATTATTCTTCGGCATGAGCCGCAGTTATTTCTTTTTCGATCTCTTCTTCTGTCATTCCAGCAGTCCCTGAAACTTTGGCATCGTGGTTCAACGCGGCCAGTACCTCCAGGCCTTTAACTGGTATTTGAATCAGCGGTTCTCCTAATGCTATGGAGAGTTGGGCTATAGAACGTAGTGTTAGATTGGGCAAACCCGTGGTCCAACGAGATACGACGGCTTCACTTTTGTTTAGCTTTTGGGCCAGATCACGTTGAGTCATGTTTTTCTCTTTAAGAATCTTATCGATTCTTTCGATGATGTCTGCTGATAGTTGGATTTCCAACATGATTTCAGGAGACACCGAGGCCGTTTTTTCTTTAAACCATTTTTGTTTGTTTTTCATATTTCGAGTGTTAAGTTTTCAATTCCTTTAAGTTCTCGTTCCTCAATTACCATATATCCTTTTTCTAAATTTTCCTTTAGAATCCGTTCAAAACGTTGAAGATCCAGAACATAACCGAATAGTTTCGGATCTTGTTGATAGGTTGTAGTCGTTTTAACACCACCATTTCCTAGAATCACTATCTCATCAGAAATCCTTAGGCAATATAACCTTAGTTTTCCTCCGTAAAGGGGAATGGCTTGTACGCAATCCTCCATTTTTCCCTCTGGCCTGAAGAAACGTTCAAGAGCTCCCTTTTGTAGGATGACTTGTAAGGCCGCTATAATACGTTGATAATCCTGATTATAAACTGCGTTTAACTCGAACTCAGCAACAAATTTTTCAAACTCAGTGGTTCCATCCATTTCAAAACTAATGGAGTAGAGAGTCGTCTTTTCTGATTTTCCTAGGATGTCAATAGTAGTTTTTTTCTTCATGATGCAAAAATAATTAAAGTTTAACATATAGGCTAATTATTTTGATTTTTAATTATTAACCTAGTGCCGCAAAAATAACAAAATTTTAAATATTAAATCTATTTTATTGATTTATTTTCTCATTTAGAATTAATACATTAATACTTTATCGTATTAATAGCACAATAATTTTATAATCATAAACCAATCATTATTTGTTAATTTTTCATATTTTAGATTGCTTCTTAATAATTTTTAATATATTTTTAAAAAATAGAAACGCCAACGTTAAAGGGAAAAGTTGTATTTTTGCCCAATTTTTACATTTTAGGAAAAAACCACCTCCAGCGAATAAATAAAAATTCACAATATGAACACCAACTTTGAACAACTGAAAAGCTCAGCCAAACTAAAACAAATCACCCGAACTTTCTTGTTGACAGCGATGCTGCTTATAGGGATTACGGCGAAGGCAAGGGATTATGTCATTGCCTATACCTACAACAACACAACCTACTACATCGGCATGAACGGCAACAACATTCAGGCTAAGACGTCGTTCGACCCAACTTGTATTTGGACGTGCCGCAACGGAAACAATGATGCTAATTTGGGCAGCACAAGTTACAGCCTTCGCAATAAAAACAACAATTCCTATTACCTAACCACTTCATGCAGTAGATCGGGAAACTGGTGGAATTACACCTATACATGGTCCGCTCTCACCGTACAAACCAGTACCAGCGATATTTGGCGAAGCAGCGATGCTTCAAATGGCAATATATATGCTTATATTAGCGAAGGTAGTGGTTGGGGCGCATGGAATCGTTCAGCTTCTCTTGGAAACAATGGCAACGCCTTGACAATGCGCGACAACAATACTACCGGCTCTCAGAACTACCAAGTGACATCAGCTAAAAACGAACTTCAAGACATCACATTGCCGACCATTTCCGTCAGTAATGCCAACGAAAACAAATTATACCTTAACCACACCGAAATCGAAGGCAGTTACATCCCTGCCAACAGTTATGACATTTACACTTTCAATAGTACAACCCACAACTATTACAACAACACAGACTATGGCAGCAATATTCCAACAGGCCTAGAAATTGACGCCAGCACCTTGAACCCCTCTTACACTTGGAGCCTTTTATACGGCGACGCTACCCTGGATCCTTCAACTGGCGTCCTAGCACTTAACCAAACCGTCAGTGGCGACCTTATTGTGCGACTAACTGTAAGTAACATAAGTCCAATAAGCAACCGAACCGTTGATTACACCATTACACGCCAGGCAGTAGGAGGATCATCAAGCACCTTAACCGAGATAAGTGAAGCCAGCATCAGCCCTGCAACGGCAAGTCTTGAAATCAATGAGAGCCAAGTCTTCACTGCCTCGGCAACAGCCACCTCTTACACCTTAAACACCCCCGCTCATATCACCTTGCTTTGCCCGAACGGTAGCGGCAGCACCCAGTATTACTACTTAAGCGGCCCGGATGGCAGCAATCTTTACACCTCGACAGAGGACTTCAGCAACCTTTCTGACCCCACCCACCCCGCTGTCAACTACGAATGGAACCTGTCCAGCGAGGCCACTGGTTACATGACCTATGGACACTCAGGTGCCACGACCACCGTCACCTATACGACGCAAGCCACTTCGGGTATCATAGCCACACTCAACGTTACAGCTTCCTGTAGCGGAACCTCCGAAACACAAACCGCACACGTCACCGTGAAAGGTTACGCCCCTCTGGTGGCACCTACCATCACCGCCCACGGCAGCCGTGTGGTCATCAACACCCCCAGCCTCGACGCCGAAATCTGGTACACCATCGACGATGGCGACCCCGCCGACCCCAACAACGCCAACCGAATCAAATACGCCGGTCCCTTCACCGTTGAGGGAAGCCCCGTAACAGTCAAGGCTGTTTCCTACCGCAGAGGAAACTATTCTTCGGTAGTCACAGAAACATTGACCCTGACGCTTACCCCGCCCGTGATTAGCTTTGAACCCTCCTCCGATGGCGCCACTGCCACCGCAACCATTATCGGACATCACGACGGTATCGCCATTCATTATACCACCGATGGTACCGAACCCAATGCCTCCAGCCCCACCTACACCGACCATTTCACCGTGCCTTCAGGCACCACGGTGAAGGCCTTCGTCGCAAAATCCGGATGGAACGACTCCGAAACGGTGCAAGAAACCTATACCGCCACCAAGCTGGAAACACCTTTCATTGAGTTCTCGGTTCTCGGCGTCCGCTTTCATAGCAGCGACGAGGAAGTGACCTACTACTACACCACCAACGGCAGCAACCCCACCACCTCGAGCACCCCCTGGCATGCTGGCGACACCCCCATCCAGGGTCTTGCCGACGGAACCACCATCAAAGTGATGGCCGTCAAACCAGGCTTCTTGGCCTCTGACATTGCCACGGGTACATACGAAGAACTCACACACTACGTGTTCATGTATACCAGAAACGGCGTGTATCACTTCCTCGGCAACGACAATGGTGAGCCCTTTGACTGCTTGTATTTCAACTCAGGTGAAATCGTCTGGGAAGGCGATCCCACTTCGACAGGCACCGACACTTGGACTGTAGTTCCGAAAAATCAAGGATTCTCCATGCACCTCTGCTCCGATGGAGGCAGCTCTGGCGAGCTTCATTTCTCCAACGGGTCTTCAACCCATGTTTTGAACATTGCAAAAAACACAGATACTCCTTTAGGTACCGTAATCTATGAAAGTGCTAATGCCTTTACCAATTACATGCTTGAGTTTGGGGATTATGAATGGATTTCCACACCACCGACAGGCGATCTGGTTCCTGCCAAGGTGGTTCATAAGGTTACCGGCACCGACGGCGACGACTATGCCGTCCGCGTGGCCAGCATCACGCCAAGTGTCGACCATGGCGGTCTGGCTGTGCTTTATCCTCCGACCGGCGGCAATCCTGACGATGACGAATACATGACCATCGTAGGTCAGGTGCTGGGCGACAACCCCAGCTATCTGCCCGACTACTTCACTGTGGGCTTCGATTACAACCCGGTCGGCTACTTCATCGAAGGCGGTAACACCCTGTTGACCGAAATACCTGCCACCGCCACATCTTTCACCTACAGCTACGAGTTTGTTGACGAGGTGAGCGAATGGTGTACCATCGAGACCATCGAGGACAACGGCGTTAGGAAAGGCATAGTCAAATACGTCAAGGACCCTGGCCACAACATGGTGATTCATGTGCGTGTCATTGCCTCCCCAGTGGGCTACTCCAATGTGACCCGCGAGGCCATCGCCACCTTCACCATCGTCTCCGACCCGCCGCTGGAGCACCCCGTTATCACCCATATCGGTATGAGCAACCTCTACGAAATGACCACCACGGCTGAGAACGCCATCATCCAATACAACCTGGATGGCAGCGATTGGTTCCAATACTACGGCCCTATCGAAGTGGTCGCTGCCGGTACTGTCATCAACGCTCGCTCCTATCGTCCTTCCGACAACCAGACCTCCGAAGTGGTGAGCCTTGTTGCGACAGGCGCTTTGATAGCTCCAGTCATCACGTCCGACAACAGTGGCACTGTCACCATCACCAACCCCAACAGTTTTGCTCCAACTTCCACCGTCTACTATACCACCGACGGCACCGATCCCGACGAATCATCAACGCCTTATACTGCCCCGTTCCAAACAAACAACGAAACCACAATTAAGGCCATCGTCATCGCCAACCACTATAATGATTCACCTATTGCCATAAAAGATGTCATTTTCAGCGGCGTTACCACCACCACAGTGACACTTTTCGACTATGAGGACCACAACTGGACCTATTATAGTGGCGTGGACGCCTCGATTGACAACGGAAACTACAACACCAACTACCTTGGAAAACTGTACTCACCCAATCCCCGCAACGTGAAAATCACCTACAACGGCGTCAACGGCATAAGTGGCAGTACAACAGCTGTCAAAGTCTCCGTCGAAACTGGCGAGACGCAAAACCAGTTTGTTTACTACAAGACCTTGGAACAAGGCAGTACAACTGGTGAATATCCTTATCAGGTGATCAGCAACCCCTTCAGCGTACGTCCTTCGACCGGCACAGGCAACAGCAAGGTGTATTACGGATTTGCCGGCTGGAAGATTGTCAGTGGCGGTGAATACATCAAGAACCATAACAATGACGATGTATTGGCTCTTGAGGAAGAGATCGTATTCAACAACCTGCCCTATACCGAAGTCAACTTCACCTCGGCTGAGATTGTGTTCCAGACCACATGGAAAGTAGCCAATAGGACCTACGTTAGCTCCAACCCAAACAATAATCAAACTTATAATACCTCAGGTGATTACGAGTCAAACTTCTATGTTATCAACTGCGACTACACACGCACCATCACCACAACCGGGCCTGTCACAATAATGATGGTTGAACCCGATGGATCAACAGATTATCGCAATAATTATACATTCACCGGAAACATCACTCCCAACAACAACGGAGTAACCAAGATAGAATACACCGTATGGAATTCGACCAATACGCTTAACTGCAACAATCACAGTGTCACAGTCGGTAGAGGTATGACCACTACATCACAGTGCGCTTCTTATGTGACAGGCGTAACGGGATCGGCATCCAACAACCAGGCAACCACTTATAACACTAATCTTAATTTCCACCTTAAACTGGAAAGCGGCACTTTTACCGACGTGTCCTTCATTGCCGGCACCGAAGGAACAGCTGGATATGTCAATTGCAACGGCACCTCAAACCAAATTAAAGGAACACTTGGCAACGACTATGACCGTGCGAAAAACGACAACACAAAACTCGACATTGTCGATGAGCTCTTCCTCGGATATCGATCGACATACGCCAATGGAAACCAAAACAACGCAAACTTCACCTGCTGGGTGAAGAGCGGCAATCTGTGTTCAAGCAAAGCTGTCACAAACACTACTTTCAACAACAGCGGTGCCCCAAATGGCGGCTACTACGGCGATGCCAACCAAGTGTTCTACGTCAGTTCAGGAGGTGTCCAGACCAATATTGGCAAACGTACCGTTTATGTTGAAGGCGGTATCTTGTCAGGAATTGCAGGAGGTATTGACTCCAACAACGGTGCCAACAACGAGTCATTTATCCTCAGAATGACCGGAGGCAGAATTCTAGGTATTGTGTATGGTTCCGGTGCTTTTGCCGCATCAAGTGGAATCCGTCGCTTCATCATCACAGGAGGCACCATTAATGGATGGATTGCAGCCGGATGTAATGGCACCGACCCGACACAATCGGGCGGTACACTACCCTCTGACACTTATGTTTATGTTGGCGGCACAACGCATGTTGGCAACGCTACCGACCTAACCCTGAACACTTCATCCGACGGAAACATTTTCGGTGCTGGTAGCGGTAACTCGGCTCAGGCGACGACAGGCCGGGTGAACAATTCCAATGTTGTCATCGCAGACAATTGCTATGTCAAAAATAATGTGTATGGCGGTGGAAACTATGGTTATTCCAACGCCACAGCCACAGTATATGTGACTGGTGGTGAAGTGAACGGTTCTGTGTTTGGAGGCTCCAACCAAAAACAAGGTGTGGATGTCAACGTGAATATGACAGGAGGTCAAGTGAATACGGGCATTTATGGTGGAAGTAACGTAACCGGCACCATATCCGGCGACGTCAACATGCACATCAACGGTGGCCAGGTGGGCGTTGATAACGACCATCGCGCCAATATCCATGGCGGCGGCTATGGTCAACCCACCAGGGTAAACGGCAATGTCGACATCACCCTCGGAACCACAACACAAACCACTCCTGGCGTCACCGTTTACGGCGACGTGTATGGCGGCTCCGCCTTGGGCTATGTGAACGGCACCGCGACCTCATCTTATCACACCTACGTGACGATGAACAAAGGCCTCAACAACGGAT
>JAEEGF011403666.1_pt1 | contig 10812 bp, 7 predicted proteins | sample 9134171 | NCBI WGS metagenome assembly JAEEGF01 (sample SAMN16246542, study PRJNA631951) | gut metagenome | biome: gut microbiome; feature: rumen; material: AP-attached | host: Bos | place: Iran: Karaj | collected 2018-10 | reverse complement strand
AATGAGGCGCTTCATAGCAGAAAGGTTCTCAGGGATGGAAAAGAACATCTGATAATTTCAGAAGGAGACGTGGTTACTGCTTCTGATGGTACATTAAACCTTTACTTTGAAGTTGCACAAAATGAAAACAAAATGCCATCATTCAGAGTCTTTCCGGAATTTGATGGAGAAACCAGCGCGTTTAATCTCGTAAAAAAGGCGGATGAAATCGCTGATATTTCAAATGGCGATGTCTTTGCTTTGTATGAGAGCAAAAAGAGCTACGTCAATGATGCGAAAGTTCTTTTGACCAATGAGTCTTCCGATGATGAGAAGTGTTCCACAACTTTGAAAGTTACAGATATGCCACAGGGAAGAAATGAAATGTTCCTGCATATTGCATATGAAGGCGATGTGGCTTCTATGTACAGTCATGAGAAGATGATTGCTGACAGTTTTTATACAGGTCAGGAATGGGAGATTGGACTTAAGCGTTTTGTGGGCAATGACGCAGATTCTTTTGATGGAGAGATAGAAATCACTCCATTGAAGGAAGGAACAAAGCTCTATTTGCAGGAATGGCCTGATATGAAGGATGGAAAAGCTGCCGGAGTACTTGGTGTTAATACAATGGCACAATATTTCATTGAAATTTAATAAAATTTCACAATAGGCAGTAAAGTATTATTGCACATATAATTGTGGTAAAATAGTGTTAGCGAAATTTTGTATTTTGTTAACACTATTTTTTATACAATAATCTATGGTGGTAATATGCCGGATAATGAGATGAAAATGACTTATTCTGCTATTGTGGCAGGAAAAGATAATAAGAAAGTTGTCAGGGTTTCTTTTGAACGCGAAGGCGCTCAGGGAAAAGAAATTGCGGAAGGGGTAGTTCCGGAAGCAAAGATTGTCAAGCAGAATGGTTATACTGAGGATGAGATAAAAAGTCTTGAGGAGTATTTGAAAAGCAATGCTGATGACATAATTGCAAAGGCGAAAGTTATCAGCAATCCTTTGAAGTGGCTATAATTAATTCGGAGAAACAATTGTAGATGCAATATAATCTTTACTTTGACATTTGCGCATTATGCATATTGGTAACGGTGATTGTAACCTCTCTGTCGAGAAGGATTGTACCTTCTTATAGACAGAGGGCTTATAGTGCGCTGTTTTCTTCTATATTTATGGCTACTTTACTGGAAAGGATAGAGACACATATGCAGATGCATCCACAGCCATATCCGTGGTTTGGGCTGGCGGAAAAGACGGTGGGCAGCCTGTTTTTCTTCTTCCATCTGGGGTCAGCGGCATTTTATCTGTTGTATATTATGGCTGTTTTGGATATCTATTTGCCTATAAAAACGGCCAAGGGATTCTGGCTTTTGTGGTTTGGATATTTATTTGGAATTGTTCTTCTTATTATCAACTGGTTCAATCCTATTTTGTTCCACTATGGAGAAGATGGAATATATCATAGAGAATCATATCTGTATGTCTATTACGTTATTGCATTTTATTATATTTGTGCAGGCATCTTTTTATTGTTCCGATATAACAATCTGATGAGATTTAAGACTAAGGTCATAGCATCTGCCTATGTTTTCGTGGTTTTTGCGGGCATGATCATGCAGTATATGTATCCGATGCTTTTGGTTGAAAACTTTTGTAATTCTATAAGTGTCACATTTATCTATATTACATTACAGAACCCCTGCGAAATGGTTGATGAGAACCTGAATATATTAAACAGAAAGGCATTTCTGGAAGGACTGGATTTAAAGACAAAAAGAAAAAGCACTCATTTTACCATTTTCCTGACTATTGATAATATCAGGACGCTTAGCAACGAAATCGGATATCTGAAGGGACAGGATGCGCTTAAGACAATTGCCAAGTATTTAAAAAGAGTCGGATATAAAGAGATCAGAGTTACAACTTATGTTTACAGGTATTCGGAATATATCTTTGCTGTGACGGTTCATACTGTAGAAGAATCCAAAGTTATGGATCTGATGTACAAAATTTCGGAAAGAATGAAAAAGCCCTGGAGCTTTGGAAACATGACCATAAAAGTTGACGGTCACTTGTTTTTTATGAATTATCCCAAGCACTACAAAAGTCCGATAGATCTTTTGACTAAAGTTGAAATGATAACGGACATCGCTGCTGACAGTCATGACATGATCATTGACGTGGATGAAATAGATTTTGATGAAATCAAAATGGCCAATGACTACGATGATATGGCAAGGATGAATCTTGATGCCAAAAAAGCGGTTATTAAATTCCAGCCATTTTTGTCAAAAGTCTATAAGATAAATTATTGTGCCGATGTATTGTGCTTTTTGCGCAATGAAATAGGCGATGAGATTGATATGCGCGGTCGAATTCCGGATATCAAGGTAACCCAGGCACTTATGGATACGGATGAATTTGTGTTCAGACGTGCTTGCAGGGCGTTGGCGTTTTGGAACGACGGTGACAAAAATGGTAAGTACAGAGCGGTGGTTGCCATGTCACAGGGAGAAATCTCAAGGAGTGACTTCATTAAGAGGATAAAAAGGATACTGCGAGAGGAAAAAGCTTTGGGGTCATGGGTTAGCATAAAACTGACTGAAACCACTGTCTCTACAATGAACAATGTTGCTGAAAGAAATATCAAGATGCTCGCAGATATCAAATGCTCGATAATTGTCGATAAGTTTGGCAGCGGATATGGGGATCTGAACAGGATTCTTACTTTGCCGGTGTCACAGGTTAACATCGATATATCAATACTTAGATCTGCCATGGAATCTGATAAAATGAAGAAAGTGGCCCAGGGTATTGTGAATCTTTTCCATGATATCAGTATCTTTGTCTGTGCGACAGATATTTCCAACAGGCAGGACCAGGAAATGGCAGAGGAGCTTGGATGCGATTATCTTATCGGTGATTATATGGGAATTCCGATGCAGGATAGTTCTTATGTCAGGTTTATTGATGCATATTTTGAGGAAGGCTGATTATGAATTTGCTGCTTAATCCACAAAGTTACGAAATATGCTTTACAATATGCTCGATAGTTGTTTTGCTAGTTACGCTTCTTATCAATGTTTCAGAGGAGCACTATTATGGTTTGCAAAGCGACATTTTTGGCGGGCTTATTTTTAATGCCTTTCTTATGAATGTTCTGGCGCTTGTACAGAAAATATGGGAGCAGTCCGAATTTGTGAAAAATGTTGTCAGTTATGAGGCAATCTGTGTTTTTGCAATGCTTGAAAGAGCGTGCATTTATGTGACGCCTCTTTTATCGATGCTCTATGTTATGGCACTTTTCCATATCGAACCGAATAACATCAGAAGGAAAATGCTTTTGATACTCCCTACGCTGTATTCAATGGCGTTTGTATTCAGTGTTATTTTTACAGAATATTTCTATTATTTTGATGAAAATGCCCATGTAAAATACCATTATCCACAGGGAGCAACCGTAAATATCAATGTAATTCTTTATCTGCTGTTTTCTGCTTATCTTGTCATCAAATATGCAAGAACATTAAGTAGTGAGAAAGCGCTGGCACTTGTTATCTATTATTTTTTGATGGCAGGAGGCATTCCTATAAGGATACTTACAAAATCCAGTTCGATATTTGAATTCAGTGTTTCTATTGCACTTCTTTTGTGCGTTTATACATTCCAGAATCCAAGTGAGTTTATAGATAGGGTTTCGGGAGCAGGTACAAAAAGAGCGCTTGATTTTACAATTTCTACATATCTGCTTCAGAAAAAGACATTCACGCTATTGGGAATATACGTTGATAAGCTTGATGTGCTGCTTGGCGGTGAGACACTTGAGACATCATCCGAGCTTTTGCGTCAGATTTCTGATTATCTTAAGAAAATGTGCCCGGAAGGCAGCCTGTTCTTAACCTACGAAGGATATTTTTCACTGATAATACCTGATGTAAGGCCTGACGATGCTATTGTTGAGAAAACTGTTGACCAGATAAAAAAGCGATTTAAAGAGCCGTGGCTCCTGAAAGATGAGGACCTAAGACTCTTCATTAGCCCTTGTGCCATAAGCTTTCCTGAAGATGTTGCTGCTCTTGACAGATTCAATGAAATCAGAGGAGTCATGAGAAAAGCAATGCTAAGGCATAACAGGGATATCCTTAGAGTGTCTGATCTTAACCTTAAATATGTGGAACATGACAAAAAGATTGACAGTATCGTTAAAAGAGCTCTTGAAGACGGACTGTTGGAGGTTTACTATCAGCCAATCTATTCACCGGAAAAAGCTATGTATACTTCCTGCGAAGCTCTTGTAAGACTTCGTGATCCGAAGCTTGGGTTCATTTCTCCTGCGGTATTCATGCCGATCGCTGAGCGAAATGGCTCAGTGCTTGCTATCGATAAGTATGTACTTGAATCTGTATGTGAGATGATATCAGGCGCTAACATTCTGAGCTTTGGCATTGAATATGTTGAGCTGAACCTTTCTATCGTAGATTGTATTCAGGCGAATATGGCTGAAAATGTGCTTGGTACACTTGCCAGATACAAGGTTCCGACCAGTTGTATAAACCTTGAAGTTACTGAAACCTGGGAAAAAGATATTACTGATGTTATGGATGATAATATTGGAAAACTGCTTGAGGCAGGACTGTCTTTTTCAATGGATGATTTTGGCACAGGATACTCCAATCTTTCCAGAATTGCTTCGCTTCCCATAAGGCTCTTTAAACTTGATAAGAGTATTGTCCAGTCAGCCTTCGATTCAGAGACTGCTTATATGGTCATGATAAATATCATTAAGATAATAAAGTCTTTGGGAAAAGAAATTGTGGCAGAAGGTGTGGAAAACTCCGAACAGGCAAAACAAGTCATAAATCTTGGCTGTGATCATGTGCAGGGCTTCTTTTATTCAAGACCAATGACAAAGGACAAGTTTATCGAGTTTATAAAGGAGCATAACTACTAAAAGCCGTTGCAAAGAAAAATCTATAAGTGTAAAATATTTCGTGTTTATTATTTACTTTTAGGAAGATTTAAGGATGGTTATTTATGGCACTTATTAAGAAACCGGTTACCGGAATGAAGGATATTCTGCCTTCAGAAATGCAGCTTAGAGATTATTGCATAGGAGTTATTAAAAAGACCTACGCTGAATTTGGCTTTACTTCCATAGAAACACCTTGCGTTGAGTCATTAGCAAACCTTAACAGCAAGCAGGGCGGAGAAAATGAAAAGCTCATTTTCAAAGTGATGAAAAGAGGAGAAAAGCTTAATTTAGAGACAGCAAAAGAGGAAAATGATCTCACTGATTCAGGACTTCGTTATGACCTTACTGTTCCTCTTGTTCGTTTTTATGCCAACCATGCAAGTGAACTCCCTTCACCTTTCAAGGCACTTCAGATGGGAAATGTCTGGAGAGCGGACAGACCTCAGAAAGGTAGATATCGTCAGTTTATGCAGTGCGATATTGATATCCTTGGTGAGAGTTCCAATCTTGCTGAGATTGAGCTTATTCTTGCAACAACAACTACATTAGGAAGACTTGGCTTTAAGGATTTCAAGATAAGAATAAATGAGCGCCGTATTCTGAAAGCTATGGCTGCTTACAGCGGATTCCCTGAAGAGAGCTATGATAACGTATTCATTACTCTCGACAAAATGGACAAGATTGGTATCGACGGAGTTTCCGAAGAACTTGAAAAAGAGGGATTTGAGAGAGCTTCTATTGATAAATACCTTGATCTGTTCAGAAGCGTAGAGGGCAAGAATGATATCAGCGGACTTAAGGTTATCGCAGACAAGCTTGGAGATTTCCTTGAGGCAGAGGTAAGAGAAAGCCTTGAAGAGATCATTAGCAGCGTTGATTCAACCAAGACTGCTCAGTTTGAGATGGTATTTGATCCTACTCTTGTAAGAGGTATGTCATACTACACAGGAACAATCTTTGAAGTATCTATGCCTCAGTATGGCGGAAGCTGCGGTGGCGGTGGACGTTATGACAAGATGGTTGGTAAGTTCCTTGGTCAGGATACACCTGCATGCGGCTTTTCAATAGGATTTGAGCGTATCATCATGATCATGATGGATGAAGGCTTTAAGATTCCGGGAGCAAGTGACAAGAAAGCATTCCTTATTGAAAAAGGAATCAAAGGGGATAGACTTGCGGAAATTATTGCTCTTGCTCAGAAAGAAAGACAGGACGGCAATCAGGTTCTTGTTGTTCGTATGAACAAGAATAAGAAGTTCCAGAAGCAGCAGCTTTTGGAGCAGGGATATGAAGATGTTCAGGAATTTTATCTGAATCCGCTTAACTAATGAATCAGATCAAATAATAAACTAGCGTTATTGGAGGAGAAAGGTATGATCAGAAAAGGGTTTAAAATGAAATTGTATCCGGGGATGGAGAAAGAATACGAGAAGAGGCACAATGAGTTGTGGCCGGAAATGCAGGAAATGATTCACCAGCATGGCGGACGCAATTACAGCATCTTCCTGGATGAAGAGACAGATGTTCTTTATGGTTACATCGAAATTGAGGATGAGAAGCTTTGGGCAGAAGGGGCTGACACAGCTATCAACCGTAAGTGGTGGGACTTCATGGCAGACATCATGGAGACCAACCCTGACAACAGCCCGGTAGCTATCGATCTTCATCCGGTATTTCACTTAGATTGATATAGGAGGGAATTTTGGACACTCACGCGATACAGCTCGCAGTATTGATTGTACTTGTTTTGCTTTCGGCATTTTTTTCGTCCGCTGAGACTGCTTTTATGACTGTGAATAAGGTCAAGATAAAGGGATTGGCTGACGAGGGGAATAAGAGAGCGAAGAAGGTGCTCAATATTTGCGAGGATACGCAAAAAATGTTGTCAGCAATATTGATTGGCAATAATATTGTTAACCTTAGTGCTTCAGCACTTATGACAGTATTTGTGACTGAGGTATTTGGAAGCTTTGCAATTGGTATTGGTACAGGTGTGCTTACTTTGGTTGTGCTGATTTTTGGAGAGATAATTCCCAAGACTGTTGCAACAGCATATGCCGAAAATATTTCCTTGTGGTATGTAAATGTCATACTATTTCTTATGGCGATAATTCATCCCGCCAGCTTTGTTATAAACGGTATTGCGACGGTTATACTTAAGCTTATAAGAGTCGATACTACTAATAAGCAGGCCATGACCGAAACAGAGCTTAAGACTTACGTTGATGTAAGCCATGAGGATGGTGTTATTGAGAGCGGTGAAAAGGAAATCATTTACAATGTATTTGATTTTTCAGATGCTCATGCCAAGGATATTATGATTCCCAGGATTGATATGTGCTGTGTAAGCTCTGATGCTGATTTTAACGAAGTTATGCGTGTATTCAGGGAGGATATGTACACCAGAATACCGGTTTTTGACGGAAGTGAGCAGGACAATATTATAGGTCTTATCAATGTTAAGGACCTGGTACTTATCCAGGATAAAGAGAATTTCAAGATAAAGGATTATCTTAGAAAAGCTTACTACACATATGAGTTCAAAAAGACAGCGGATCTTTTGATGGAGATGAGAGAAAAGAGCCAGAACGTTGCGTTTGTCTTGTCGGAGTATGGTACTACGGTAGGTATGATCACTTTGGAAGATCTTTTGGAAGAGATCGTAGGTGAGATAAGAGATGAGTATGATTCTGATGAAGATGAACTTATTAAAAATGTTGGCGGAAGAAAGTATCTTGTTGAAGGAAATATGAAACTGGATGATATAAATGATGCTCTTGGAACCAATCTGGATTCAGAGGATTATGATTCAATAGGTGGTCTCATGATAGAGAATCTCGACAGACTGCCGGGTTATGGAGAAACGGTTACTCTTGACAGTGGAATTACTCTTACTGCGAGAGGTATTAAACGTAATAGAATCACAAAAGTTCTTTTAACTGTCAACGCTGTTCCGGAAGAGGATAAAAAAGAAACTCTTTAATAATTTACCAATATATGGTATACTAGGTCGATGTAAAAACTCGAAAGTGGAACAGTTCACATTTCAAGTAGGAGGCAAGTTTATGAAACACGTTAAGTCATTAGTTACAAGAAATCTTAAAGAGTCCATGAAGAAGGGCGGATGCGGCGAGTGCCAGACATCATGCCAGTCTGCTTGCAAGACATCTTGCACAGTAGGAAACCAGAGCTGCGAACAGCTTAGCAAGTAATTGACTTTAAATAGGTTAACTTGAGTTTTCGGGCAGCGGCCGAGGCCGCTGCCTAGTTTATGTAACAGGAATTTTTTTAGGAGATTTTATGATTCACGCTTATAAGAACAACGGCTACAACATTGTTCTGGATGTTAACAGCGGATCAGTACACGTTGTTGACGATGTTGTTTTTGATTTGGTTACTATCGTAGAAGACAAACTACGTGAGAAATATGGTACAGCTGCTGTTGCAGATGGAGAAGAAGAGAAGTCCAAAGAGGATTTCGGATGGTTGTTTGAAATGGCTTCTTCCCTTTCAGATATCACTGATAAGTATTCTTCAGATGATATAAAAGAGGCAGTTGAAGAGTTGCTGGAGCTCCGTGCAGGACAGGTTCTTTATACAGATGATGTATATGAGAATTATGTTGAGGATTTCCAGAACAGAGAGACAGTTATCAAGGCCCTTTGCCTTAATATAGCTCATGACTGCAACCTTAGATGCAAATACTGTTTTGCAGATGAGGGTGAATATCATGGCAGAAGAGCTCTTATGACAGAAGAGGTTGGTAAGGCTGCTCTTGATTTCCTTGTTAAGAATTCAGGAAATCGCAGAAATCTTGAAGTAGATTTCTTTGGCGGTGAGCCACTTATGAACTGGGAGGTCGTTAAGAAAATCGTTGAGTACGGCCGCCAGATTGAAAAAGAGCACAACAAGAATTTCCGTTTCACAATTACAACTAACGGAACTCTTTTAAATGATGAAATACTTGAATATGTAAATAAAGAAATGGGCAACATTGTCCTTTCTATTGACGGACGTAAGGAAGTTCATGATGCAATGCGTCCTAAGCGCGGTGGACAGGGAAGCTATGATGAGATAGTTCCTAAATTCCAGAAAGTTGCAGAGAGCCGTCATCAGCTTAGATACTTTGTGAGAGGAACATTCACTCACAATAACCTTGATTTCTCAGAAGATGTTAAGCATCTTGCAGATCTTGGATTCAAACAGATATCTGTTGAGCCTGTAGTTGCCAAGCCTGAGGATTGGTATTCACTTAAGGATGAAGATATTCCAAAGCTTTGCGAAGAATATGACAAGCTTGCCAAGTTCTATATCGAGAGACAGAAAGAGGGCAAGGGCTTCAACTTCTTCCATTTCAATATCGACCTTGAAGGTGGTCCTTGTGTAGCAAAGAGACTTTCAGGATGTGGTTCAGGATGTGAGTATCTTGGAGTAACTCCTTGGGGAGACCTGTATCCATGTCATCAGTTTGTTGGTAATGAAGACTTCATAATGGGTAATGTCTTCGAAGGAATCAAGAGAACTGATATTCAGGAAATGTTCAAGAAGAGCAATGTATATTCAAGACCTGAATGTGAGAAGTGTTTCGCAAGATATTATTGCAGTGGCGGATGTGCTGCAAATGCATATAACTTTAACGGCAATATCAATACGACATATAAGCACGGATGTGAGCTTCAGAGGAAGCGAATTGAATGTGCGATTATGATAAAGGCGGCTATGGCCGAAGAATAATTATTATTCACATATATGGGAGGATGTATTACAATGAAACGCTTAAAGTCAATTTTAGCGCTTATCATCGTTCTGGCTCTGCTGGGGGGAATTGGTTATTCAGCAGTTTTTGGACTCGGTGATGACAAGTCAGGTTCATTATCCAGTATCAATTTAGGACTTGACCTTGCGGGTGGTGTAAGTATCACTTATGAAGTAGTAGGAGATGAGAATCCTGACAAAGAGGATATGTCAGACACTATCTACAAGCTCCAGCAGCGTGTGGATCAGTACAGCACAGAAGCTCTTGTTTATCAGGAAGGCTCAAACAGAATCAACATTGAGATTCCCGGTGTTTCAGATGCCAATGCAATTTTAGAGGATCTTGGTCAGCCAGGTAACCTGTATTTTATTGCTCAGACTGATGCAGAGGGCAATCAGAACTACACATATCATTCAGGAATCACAGCAGAGGGAACTCTCGAAACAGATGAAGAGGGAAATCTTCTGATGGGCTATGTACTTGATAAGACTCTTGAAGAACTTCAGGCTGATGGAAGCGTAGTTCTTTCAGGTGATCAGGTATCAGTAGCACAGGCTGCAGCTCAGCAGGATTCATATGGTTCACAGGAACCTGTTGTATCTCTTGAGTTTACAGAAGAAGGCAAGACTGCATTTGCAGAAGCTACAAAGAAGGCATATGCAGCCGGTGAAACAATTGGTATCTACTATGACGGTCAGTTCATATCAGTACCTAAGGTTCAGGCAGAGATTACAGATGGCAAGGCTGTTATCACAGGAATGAGTTCTTTTGAAGAGGCTCAGAATCTTGCATCTATGATCAGAATCGGTGGACTTAAGCTTCAGCTCAACGAACTTCGTTCAAACGTTGTAGGTGCTCAGCTTGGTTCAGATGCTATCAGAACTTCACTTATTGCTGCAGCAGTAGGATTTGCTCTTATAGCAGTTCTTATGATCGTTGTATTCAGATTGCTTGGTTTTTCAGCAACACTTGCACTTGCATTCTATTGCGGACTTATGGTATTCCTTCTGTCTGCATTTGATATGACACTTACTCTTCCTGGTATTGCAGGCATTATTCTTTCAATCGGTATGGCGGTTGGTGCTAA
>JAEEGF010730040.1_pt1 | contig 10812 bp, 8 predicted proteins | sample 9134171 | NCBI WGS metagenome assembly JAEEGF01 (sample SAMN16246542, study PRJNA631951) | gut metagenome | biome: gut microbiome; feature: rumen; material: AP-attached | host: Bos | place: Iran: Karaj | collected 2018-10 | reverse complement strand
CTTGTTCTTTTAATTCATTTATATTATTATAAAGGGGAGTTAACATTTCTTTTAAAATTGGATTATTTATTTTATTTTTGTTTTTTTCAATTTCATCTTTTCTCATATTATATATTATAAAATCTTGAAGTGATCTTTGAGTTTCTTGAAGAATATCAACATTTCTTTCCATTAATTTATTTTGAGTATATATTATATTCATTTGCTGTGATGATATTCCATTATTATTTATATTTTGAGGCTCTAATTCATTTTTGTTTTCATTGAAAAATTTATTCATGTCTTCTTCTGGTATTTTTTCTAAATTATTTTTGGATTCTTCTATTTCATTGGACAATACTTTTGAATCTAATTTATTTGTTTTTCTATTGAAAAAATCAGCTTTTAATTTCTTTTCTCTTTCACTTAATTCAAATTTTGTGATTATACTATTATCATTCATTTTATTTAATATAGAAAAAAAAATTAAACTTTAAACAAAATTAAAAAAATTCCATATAAAAACATAACAGAAATAAAATGTCATCAGAAGAATTTTCCTTTTTAATTGTATCAGACATACATGACAACATAGAAAATACAAAAAAACTAATATTAGAAGTACAAAATAAGAAATTTGATTATGTAATATGTTTAGGAGATATAGTATCAATCCCTCCAAAAATGCAGAATTTAAAAGAAATGGAAGAAAAATATTCTCCTAAAATGAAAGAAATATTTGAAGAATTGAAAAAAATAGGACCAATAATTTGGGTTCCTGGAAATCATGAGCCTAAAATATCATTTGAAGAAAATTATGAAATAAATTCAAATTCAATAAATTTACATAAAAAATATAAAAAATTATCAAAAGACTTATATTTAATAGGAATAGGAGGATCAACACCAATATTAAATGGTAATAAATATTATCCAGAAATGATTCCATTTAAATCATTAGATTTTAAAAATATAAAATATGAAGGTTATCCTTATAATGTAGATAATACAAGTGAAAATTATATTAAGAGTGATTTATTATTATTAAAAGATTTAGAAAATACAATTAATAAAGTAAAAGAAGAAGGAGGTGAAAATATTAAAATAATATTAATCAGTCATATTGGTCCTGTTTATACTTGGACTAATGTTTTAGTTATAGATGATGAAGTTCTATATTTGGGAAGTAAAAATTTAGGAGATGTATTTGTTAAGGAAAAATCTTTTTTCTTAAATTTACATGGTCATTCACATGAAGCTAAAGGACTTATTTCTATTAATGAAAATCAATCTGTTTTAAATCCTGGAGATTTAGATCATGGAAATTATTCTACTTTGAAAATTAAAAAAAATCCAAATGATGAATGGGTTATTAGTGAAGTTACTTTGGATGTTCTTTAAAAAAGTTATTTTCAATTTTTTCAATTTTTTGTTTTTTAAAAAAGTTTTAAATAAGAAAAATATAATAAATATTGAATATAAAAAGAAAATATAATTATTTAACATCCTCTTTATTTTTTTCTTCTTGTAGATTTTGTTGTTGAACATTTTGATCTTGAGCATCATAGAAAGCAGAATATTTATTAATAATAGAATTACCGATAAATTTATCTTCATGCCATTTATGTTGAGAGCAAAAAGATTTATGAATTCCTTTAAGCCAAGTATCAATACTTTTAAAATGATATTGAATATTATAATATTTTTCACTCATAAATTGGAAAGTATCAAAAATACTAACAACACCATCACTATCTCTACTTCCAATAGTTTTTTCTCCTTCTCCATAATAAATTTCAACATGAGTCATATTATGTGGTTGTAATCTCATATTTTTATCAGGATAATAAATTCCAGAATAAAAGATTAAATCTCCTGGTTTCATTTCTTCAAATTGTATTTCTTCAGGTAGAATATCAAATTGATATCCTTGATTCCAATTACTTAGATGAAAACCCAAATCTTCTTCCATTAATTTTACTACGTGACGAACTAATCCACAACAATCTAAAAATAATTCTCCTTGGTAATCTGGATGCTTTTCTAAATATTTTTTACCATATGGAATTCCTAAAAGTGATTTCGCTGTTTCTAAAAATTTTATACGAAGTTCTTCCATTTTTTTTGGATCTTCTTTTTTCTTTTCATTTGCAATTTTATTCTGTTTTCTAAGGGAATTTATATATGAACGAAAATTTTTGAAATTTCCTTGTAAGGAATTGTCTTTTGATGAAAAGTTACAATTATCGTTTGATATTATTATTAATTCTGGCTTCTTATTTTCTTTCTTTTTTCCTCCTTCTGACATTTCTTAATTTTTTAAATTGGGTTTTTAAAAATTATTTATTTAATATATATATTTTTCAAAAAATTTGTTTTATTATTATATATTAGGATTTAAAAAATTTATTTGATTTTTATTTTTTTTATTGTTCTTGTTGGTTTTCTTTTATGTTTTTACTTAATTTTTCTATTTTTGAATCTTTTTCTTGTAATTCTTTTTGAAGTCTTTGTAATTTCTCTTCTAAATAACCTAATTTAATAGAATTATTTATTTCTAAAACTGGACTTAAAGTTTTATTATTGATTTGTTTAAATATATTTTCTAATTCTTTTGGTATTTTAGAACCATATTTTCTTTTAAATTCATTTAAAGCTCTAAAAATATTAATTTTAAATTCATTTTCTTTAATAATTTCATTTTGTAATTTATTATTATCAATTAATATTTTTTTTAACTCATTTTCCATTTGAAATAATTTAGTAATAGATTCAGTTTTTGCCATTTCAACAGTATGATAATTATAATTTTGAGTTTGTAATTCATAATTAACTTTATCAAAATTTTCTTTTAAAGATTTATATTCTTCTTGAAGTTTTTTTCTCAAAGCTTTAAATTCAACATTATCTTTTTTCATTTTTTCAAATTCTGCTTTATCAATTAATTCATATTTTTCATTTCCTTTTTCACTATCATTAACTTTTTGATTATTAAATAATTCTAAATTATCATCAATTAAATTTAAAGTAATATGTTGAACACTTGCATTATCAATAACATCCTTTAAAGACATTTTTTCATTTGAACTTATTTCATCTGAAGGTGGTTGTTGTTGAGTTGCATTTAAATGTGATTTATTAAATTTATTTGTGTTTTTAAAAAATGAATTTCTTTGTGTTTTTGATAATCTAGATCTTTCTGGTGATGAAACTGAATCATTTTTCGAATTCATTAAATTTTTAGTAGATTTTCTTTTTGTTGATTCTGCCATTTTAAAATTATTTTTTTCACATTTTATTTTTTTATATTATAGATTTTCATTCTATTTAAATGAATAAAAATTTGAACTTGATTCATATTATTAAAGATAATAATATTAATGAGAATATTATTACTTCTATTGGGATTTTTCCTTCTGGAAATTTTATTTGTGTTTCTTCTGATAAATCTATTAAAATTTACAATGAAAATTTGATACTTATTGAATATATAAATAATTCTCATAATGATAAAATTACTTTTGTTGACGTTAAAGATGAAAATAATTTTGTAACTTGTTCTTGTGATAAAAATATTAAAACTTGGATTAAAAGAGGAAATAAATTTGAAGAAAATAAAATAATAAGAAATGCACATAAATTACAAATTAATAAAGTTTTATTTTATGGAAAAAATATTATATCTTGTTCAAATGATAATTTAATAAAAGTATGGGAAGAAAATAATAATAATAATTATCAATCAAATATAATTTTTAAACATTTAAATAGTGTATGTGCTATTTTATTATTAAATGAGAAAAATACATTAGTTTCTTCTGGATTAGATGGAACTAAAATTTGGAATTTAAATAATTGTAATTTTATTTTTTCAATAGATGAAACTTGGTGTGCTTCTTGGAATGGTTTATGTAAAATAAATAATGATGAAATTTTGGTGCAAGAAAAAGATGATTTTTCATTTAAAATTATTTCAATTTCTCAAAGAAAAGTTATTAAAGCAATTGAATGTAATCATATTTGTTTTGGATTAATATCTATTGAAGATAAAGGAATTATTATAATTGGAGATGAGAGTATTATAAGAATTTATAATTCTAAAAATTATAATTTGATGAAAATAATAACTAATGCTCATGAAAAATATATTATAGGATTTCAACAATTAAAAAATGGATTAATTATTTCTTATTCATATGATAAAACATTAAAAATATGGTCATTTGAATAATTATTATATATATTTATCATATTATATATAAATTATTTTATAATATTTAATTCTTAAATTAACAAAAAATAAAGAAAATAAGTTTTCTATTAAATCTATAAAAATATTTGAATAAAAATAAAAAAATAAAGTTTTTGATTAAATAGATGGGAAATGAAGTTTCAAAGAACACAACAAATATATCAAACTCTCCAAAGAAAATAATAAAAGCTCAACTTCCTCCAATAAAAGGAATAGAGCATAGAAAGAGTCAATATTACAATCACAATCAATTACATCCTCGTCCTTCAGTGATAAACATTCCAAATAGGAAAGGAGAGAAAAAGAAAAGAATAATAATAACAGCAAAAGATGTAAAAATTTCAACAACAGAATATGATGTATTAGAAGTAATAAAAAAAAATAATCATGAAGATATTGATCATAATTTAATAGAAAAATGTATATTGAATCATTTTTTTATGAGAAATTTAGAGAAAGAAGCAAGGAATGAAATAATAAGAGAAATGACTCTTTGTAGAGTAAAAGCAAAAGATATTGTTTTTAAACAAGGTACAATAGGTAATTTTTTTTATATTATAAAAGAAGGTGATCTTGATTTAATTATTGATAATAAAAAAGTAAAAACACTTTCTAAAGGAAATTCTTTTGGTGAATTAGCTTTAATTAATGGAGCTTCAAGAAGTGGAACTGTTAAATCTATTAATGGAAGTTTACTTTGGTGTATGGAAAGAAAAAATTTTAAGAAAATTATTGATCATATTAATTCTCAAAATTATATGGAAAATATTAAATTTATTAATGATATTAATTTCTTTTCTGGTTTAAGTAACAATTTAAAAACTTTACTTTCTAAAAATATTATTAAAGTTTATTTTGAACCTAAAGATATTATTGTTAAAGAAGGTGATTTAGCAAGTTGTTTATATATTATTAAAGAAGGAGAAGTTGAATGTGTTATGAATGGAAAATTAATTAGAACTTTAAAATCAAAAGATTATTTTGGTGAAAAAAGTATTTTATTAGAAAGTAAAAGAACAATGGATGTTATTGCTAAAACAAAAACTATTTGTTATGGAATTACTGTTGATTATTTAAAACATATGGTTGGTGATAAAATTAATGATGTTTTATTATTTAATTTTTTAGAAATTGCTTTTGAAAAATCAGATTTTTTTAATAAGGTCAATCCTAAATTATTTCAGAAATATATTTGTAATTTCTCTCTCAAAGATTATATTAAAGGTGAAATTGTTGTTCCTTCAGGACATAATATTGGAAGTACTTTTATTATTGTTATTGAAGGTTCTGTTAGTCAAAAAGGAAAAGAAAAAGAAGAATATAAAAGAGGACAAATTATTTTTGAAAAAGAATTAATTTCTTTTGATGTTAATTGTAAAAAGAAAATAAGATTACAATATGATTTAGTTGCTGATCCTGATTGTTTGATTATGTCTTGTAATACTAATCAATTAATAAATTTAATTGGATGTCCTTTTAAAGAAATGTTTGTTCAATCTAATGTTTTAGAATCACTTTCTCATATTCCATTATTTAAAACAATTCCACAAGAAAAGTTAAATTATTTATCAAAAGTAATAAAAATAGAAAAATATTCAGATAAAACATTTATTATAAAACAAGATGATGTAGGAGATTTATTTTACATAGTTAAATCAGGTAAAGTTGATATATATAAAGATAATAAATATATAAGAACAATAAATGAAAATGGTTCATTTGGTTTTAAAGCTTTATTTAATAAAGAAATTAGAACTGCAAGTGCTATTTCAAATGGTAAAGTTGAATGTTATGCTTTAAGTGGAGAAGACTTTAAAAAAGTTTTAGAAGAAACTTTAAGACAATATTTAGAAAAAAAAATGATGTTAGAAGATGATGAAATTTCCCTTCAAGATTTAGCATTTATAAAAGAATTAGGAGTTGGAAGTTTTGGAAATGTAAGTTTAGTAAAATCAAGTAAAAATCATTATTTATATGCAATAAAGGCAATGAATAGAGTTCAAATAGATTTAGAAAAATTACATAAAAATATAGAATTAGAAAGATCAATAATGTTAAAAGTAGATCATCCTTTCATAACAAAATTAGTGAAAACAATGAAAAATGATGGGTATATATTTTTTTTAATGGAATATAATTATGGAAAAGAATTATGGGATGTGATTCGTGATATAGGATTATTAAATAAGGAGCAAACTCAATTTTACGCAGCTTCAACAATGTTAGCAGTAGATTATCTTCATCAACGTCATTATGTTCACAGAGATATAAAGCCAGAAAATATAATGGTATTAGAAAATGGATATATTAAAGTAATAGATTTTGGAACTTGTAAAGAAATTATTGATAAAACAAATACTATTATTGGTACTCCACATTATATGGCTCCAGAAGCTATTTTAGGTGAAGGTTATACTTTCCAAGTTGATTTTTGGAGTATTGGAATTTTGATGTATGAATTTATGTGTGGATGTGTTCCCTTTGGAGAAGCCTTTGATGATCCTATGGATGTTTATAAAAATATTATTCATGGAAATTTAAAATTTCCTTCTTTTATTAAAGATAAAGATTTTTTAGATATTTGTAAAAAAATGCTTGCTAAATTACCTATTAGTAGATTAAGTAATTTAATACAAATTAAATCACATCATTTTTTCAAAGGATTTAATTTTGAAAAATTAAGTAATTTAATTATGGAACCTTGTTATAAACCTGATGTTCCTTCTCTTAATCCTGATATGCTTTTTGAAGAAGAAAGGTATATGGAACATACTAAAAAGTTTAAGAAAGTTAATTTGAATAAATTAAAAGGTTTAGATCCGAAAATAAGGAAAGAATATGATAAATGGTATGAAAATTTTTAATATTTATATACTTATAATTTACTTTTATAGATAGTATAATGAAACTTATGTTTTATTAACAGTATCTTAATTAATTGAGTTTTTTATGATATTAATATGAATGTATAAATTTTTTATTTTTAAATAATTTTTTTATTGTATTTTATTTTTTATAGAAAAAATGAAAAGATTAATTCTGTTTCTTACATGTGTTGATTTTATTATTTCTTATCCTTTTTTCCCTACAATTTTAACTTTATCTCTGCCTTCAAATGACCCAAAAAAATTTAGAGTAGAAAATACTTTTCCAAGATGGATTCAAGCAGCAGGAGGTGATTTAATTATAGTACATACTTGGACAAATAAGACTATATTAGATGATTTAATTCAAAATAAAATTAATGGTGTATTATTCCAAGGAAATCCAGGAGATATTAATAAAGAATCTGAATATTATAAAACAGTAAAATATATTTATGATAAAGTAATTGAAATTTATGGAGAAGAAGAAAATAAAAAAATACCAATTATGGCAGTTGGAAATGATATGATTTTAATAAGTCAAATAGCAACTAATAAAGAAGTAAATATAACAAAATTAGAATTAGATAAACCAAATACAATTAAAATATTAAAGAATGAATCTTTAATTTTTTCAGAATTTCAAGAAAGAGATATTAAAGCAATTCAAGAAAAAAATATATGTCCTAATTCATTAACACATGCAATGTTATATATTAATGAAACAATAAATGATACTTTTAATATAATAGCAACATCAAAAGTAAATGAAACTGAATATATATCAGTAATTGAAGGTATAAATTATCCTATATTTGGAATAAGTTTTCATCCTGAGTATGTTTCATTTGAACAAAATACTAAATTTAATATTCCACAAAATTTAAATTCTGTTTTAGCCGCAAGATTAATTGCAAATGCTTTTGTTTTTTATGGGAGAAATAATTGCAATAATGAATTAAGTATTCCTGAGAAAAGAAATAATAATGGAACTTTTGAATTTATTGATCCTTATGTAATGTTCCCTTCTGAATATGAAGATAGATATCAATTTGTTTATTCTAAAGAATAAAGAAAATTTATTAATTAGAATTTTTTGAAATAATAAATTTTTTTTAATATTATTATTCAAATATATTATTTTTTAAATTGAAATATAAAATGAGTAATTTTCCAGTTCCAGAACCAGATAGAAGAACAAAAATAAATTCTCAAAGTAATTTTTTGGAAAATTCAAATTCATTAAAACAGTTTTTTAAAGATCAAAACGAGAACAATACATCAATAGAAAAGTTAGATTTTGAAAAGCCAAACAACAACATGGAAATAGTGAAATTAAAGCATATAGAAGACATGCGTCAAAAAATATTAAACTATAAATTACTAAGTGAAAAGACGATGTTTTTAACATCAAACGCATCGAGTTTTTTTATAAATAAATGTAATATAATATTATTTGGTCCAAGTGGAAGTGGGAAATCATCTTTTATAAAATCAATGTATCGTTCTTTATATAATAGTTCTATTTTACCTCCAGATGCGATGAAAAAATTAATAATAAAAGATACATTTCATAATGAAGGAACATTATTATTTAGTAGATTACATTTAAAAGAAGAAAATAATAATTCAAGTGGTTTTATTTTATGTGATACAAGAGGACATATAAAAATGAATGATAATGAAAAAGAACAATTTAAAATATTATTAAATGGTAATGTTAAAGATGATATTTTAATTGAACAAAGAAGTCAAAGAAATCCTTTAGCTTTATGGGAATTTTGGAAAAAAGATTCTGAATTATTCCCCACTGAAATTTTCAATGCTGAAGAACCTGGAATTGATTCTATTCCACATGCTATTGTTTTTGTATTTGATGGAAGTAATGATGAAGTTATTCAAAAAGAAGATGAAACTTTTTATAAGGAATTAGTAAATATTAGTAAAAGAAAAGGTTATGAAAATATTCATATTATTTTAACTAGAATTGATATTTTTGAAAAATTAATTTATGAAAGAAATAAATCTCTTCCTTCTACTGAAAGAAGTTCAAAAATTAATACTTTGAAAGATGAAAAAATAGAAAAAGTTATTGATGTTCTTGGTGTTAATAGAAGTAATGTTCATTTTATTGAAAATTATCATTCTGATGTTAAAGAAAATTCATTTGAAATTGATTATAGTTTACTTAAAACTATGTGTGATATTATTAATGCTTGTGAATTATATATATTGTATTATATGAATAAGAATGAATCTTGCTTTGCTACTTGCTTTGGAGGAAGATAATATTATTCAACATAAGTTGAAATATTAATTAAAAAAATCTTTAATAAAAGTGTTTTTTGATTTTTTAATCAGTTTTTTCTTTCTGTTAAAATTCATTAATTAAACATTACAATTCAATTTTAATTTCATTATTTTTTAAATCACTAGATTAATAAAAAATAAATGTTTAAAAGTCAAAAATTTTAATATCTTAATAATCTTGAAAATACAAATAGAAAAATATGAACTAATAAATATTAATTTATGGTTGATTAATTATTTTAAAAAATAAATTTTTTAATCAAAAATCTTCATTTAAAAACTAAAAAAATAAATAAAAATATAAAAAAATTAAAATTAAACTTTACATATTGTTCTGAATTTTTAATATCTGAACAATCACCTTTACACCAAGAAACAGTGATATCTCCATTTCCAAGTGCATCTTTTAATCCATCAGTTGAAGTAACTTTTCCTAATTTTGTATATGAATAACTTGTTGAAAAAGTTTCATAAAATAATACTAAGTAATCATTTTGATATAATAAAATATCTCCTTCTTCTATTGTCCCTGGAGAATATATATTTGTTTTAAATGTCTCTTTAAATTGATAATATTTTTCATGAGAAATATCTCCTTTCATTTCTAATTGTAATGATAATTTTTCTTTTAGTTTATTTGCTGCATTGTTATCTTCTAATGTAAATGGAAATTTTTTTTCTCTAATTAATAAATAGTATTCTTCTGATAAAATTACAGTTATTAAAGTTAAAAGAATTATAATTTGTTTCATCATATTTTTTATTTATTTTATTTTATCATTCATTTTATAATTTTAAATATAATGTTGTAAAAAATGAAGTGAGTTTTTAATGAGTTTATAAATGTTTTTTGGTTTTTGTTTTTTAAATTTTTGTTTTAAAATGAGAATTTTTTAAATTATGGAATTATTTGCTTTTTTTAATTGAGAAAGTTAATTAAAGAATTTAATCAAAATAACTTTAAATTAAAGAGATATCCTAAATAAATGTAATAATTCAATCCATATTATTTTTTTTATTAATGTAAACAATTAAGATTATTTCAAATATATAATAAATAAAAATAATTGGAAATAATTAAATAAATTTATTATTTCTTATTTAAGAAAAAAAATAATTAAAAAAATTAACTTTAACATATGAGCATAGAAGAAGAAGATAATTCACTGAAGGAAAAAATTGCAGAATTTCTTAGAAAAAAGGTTTTAAAATATAAAAGTCTAAAAGATTTAAAAAAAACATATTGGAAAAAATGGTTAAAACTTTTATTTTATATTGAAAAAGACGAATTTTCTTATTTAACAACAATGAAAAAAACTTTAATTATTAAGAAAGATTATGGAAAAAAAATTATTGATGAAAAAAGAGTAAAATTATTAAATTTAATTGAAAAGAAGATGAATAATA
>JAEEGF010674529.1_pt1 | contig 10813 bp, 13 predicted proteins | sample 9134171 | NCBI WGS metagenome assembly JAEEGF01 (sample SAMN16246542, study PRJNA631951) | gut metagenome | biome: gut microbiome; feature: rumen; material: AP-attached | host: Bos | place: Iran: Karaj | collected 2018-10 | reverse complement strand
GAAGGTGCCTTGTGTTCAATCTTGTACCATTTCTCATATTCAGCTACATCTTTTAATCTGAAGTCTGCAGAAAGATCAATTATCTTTACTTTATTAAGAACATCTTCGTTGACAAGTGATGCGCAAAGGCCCTGGGGCGTTGCGGTGAAGATAACATCTGCTTCCCTAGCCAACTCGTCCATGTTGTCGTCCAAACACTTTGCGTCAACCATCTTAAAGAAATTGCCGTAAATGCTGCTATACTTCTCATCTATATAACTTCTTGAGCCATACCATACAACCTCAGCCTCGGGATGGGCCTGTATGAGCCGCACGATCTCGGCGCCGGCATAGCCTGTAGATCCGATAATTCCTACCTTTATCATGTTTTCTGTTCCCTTTCGTATTAATAACTTGTTTCAGTATAAAACTAACAGATTAATATTGCAAGCATTCTTTTAATATTTATGCACAAAATGATTATTTTTTAAATATTTATGCATTTAGTATTGCATTTTATACATGTTAGGTTTATAGTATACAATCATACACTCTTAAAATAGTTCAAGAATAAATGTAAAAGACTTAAAAAAAGCGAGGAATCCCAAAATGGCAAAAGAAAAAGTAATACTTGCATACTCAGGCGGACTTGATACAACTGCTATCATCCCCTGGCTCAAGGAGAATTTTGACTACGAAGTTATCTGCGTCTGCATCGACTGCGGACAGGAAGAAGAACTGGACGGCCTGGACGAGAGGGCTAAGAGCTGCGGCGCAAGCAAGCTCTACATCCTGGATGTTGTCGACGAATTCTGCGACGAGTACATCGTTCCCTGTGTAATGGCTCACGCCGTATATGAGAACAAGTACCTCCTCGGTACATCAATGGCTCGCCCCCTCATCGCCAAGAAGCTGGTTGAGATTGCCAGAAAAGAAGGCGCTGTAGCCATCTGCCACGGTGCAACAGGAAAAGGAAACGACCAGATCAGGTTCGAGCTTGGCATCAAAGCCCTTGCTCCCGACATCAAGATCATCGCAGCCTGGAGAAACGACAAGTGGACAATGGATTCCAGGGAATCAGAGATTGAGTACTGCCGCCAGCACGGCATCAATCTTCCCTTCTCTGCAGATTCAAGCTACAGCCGTGACAGGAATCTCTGGCACATCTCCCACGAGGGACTGGAACTCGAGGATCCTTCTCTCGAGCCCAACTACAAGCACATTTTAGTACTCGGCAAGACTCCTGAAGACGCTCCCGACGAAGCAACAACTGTTACTATGACTTTCGAAGGCGGCATACCTAAGTCTGTAAACGGAAAAGAAATGAAGGTCTCCGATATCATTCGTACCCTCAATAAACTGGGCGGAGAAAACGGCATCGGAATCGTTGATATCGTTGAGAACCGTGTTGTAGGAATGAAGTCCAGGGGCGTATACGAGACACCCGGCGGAACCATTCTCTACGAGGCTCATCAGCAGCTTGAAGAGTTGATTTTGGACCGTGATACCTATACAATGAAAAAAGATATGGGCAACAAGTTTGCCGATCTAGTATACGAAGGGAAATGGTTCACTCCTCTCAGAGAAGCGCAGCAGGCATTCATCGAATCCACCCAGAAGTATGTCACAGGTGAAGTTACCTTCAAGCTCTACAAGGGCAATATCATCAAGGCAGGCACAAAGTCACCTTACTCTCTCTACAACGAGAGCATTGCCTCCTTCAAGACCGGTGATCTCTATGACCACCACGATGCAGAGGGCTTCATCAACCTGTTTGGCTTATCATCCAAGGTCCGCGCAATGAAGATGCAGGAAGTAGCCGCTAAGAACAACGGATGAAATCCATTCTTTTTCTGACAATATATATAGTATTTATAAACATATTAGGGTTTGCCTTAATGGGAATAGATAAGAGGAAGGCGCAGCGTGGCGCCTTCCGTATCCCTGAGGCAACCCTTTTTGCTGTCGCACTTATAGGCGGAAGCCTGGGCTCTATCATCGGTATGCAGACTTTCCGTCACAAAACAAAGCATTGGTATTTTAAGTTCGGAATGCCTATAATATTTATAGTGCAGATAGCTCTTTTGCTGCTACTCTACTTCAGTCCACTAGAGCTCAAATTTATGTAAAAGGAGTAAGCCATGCATCTTGCAGTCTGTGATGACAATATCGCCGACAGAAAGCAGACCGAAAGGCTTTTGGGCCGCCAGTCTGACCGTATCTTCAAGGACACCGGGGAGAGGATCTATATCGATTCCTACGGAAATGTGGAGGCTTTCATGCAGCGTCCGCAGATGTACCACGGCCTTTTCGTGGACATGGTATCAAGCGACGTAAATGGCTTTGAGATTCTCAAGCAGCTTCTGGAGGTGGGAATTGTCCGCCCCATCGTCATGTGCTCATCTTCCATCGACTATAAGAAGATGGCTGAGGAAGCAGGCATCACGGCTGAGAACATCTACTATATCGACAAACCAATCAAGGTGGCCGATATCACTGAGATGGTGGACATAATAAAGGAGCTCTCGGACCACGTTATTCCCACACTGGAACTTAGGGCCAAGGCCGAGACCGTCTACGCCAAGGGCGATGATATCATCTGTGTCAAAAAAGCCGGCTCCGAGCTCCAGGTTTATCTCACAGACGGCCGCACCATCATCGTCATCGAAGACATCGTCAACTTCTACGACCAGTGCGTGATCTTCCCGCAGCTCTGCCCCGTGAACGACAATGGAATCGTAAACGTGAACCACATAAAAAAGACAGCGTTCCGCAAAGTCACCATGGACAACGACATGACGCTGACCGTGTCATTCTCCTATAGGGATTCAATTGATAAAGCCAGAAAACGTGTCAATGGGGACGGTTCTCTTTGACATCAAAAGGCGACAACGGGTGACAATGGGTGACAATGGGGACGGTTCTCTTTGTCACCATGTCACCGGGATTCAATTTATAAGGCAAAAAAAGAGTCACTGTGAACTGATCTCAGTGACTCTTTCATATTTGTCAAATTCTCTTTACGCTCTCTCCTTCTATCATGTGCCCTTCAAGGATCATTACTCCCTGGCGGTAGCGCTCGCGGCTCACTTTGCGGATGAGGTTGTGGACTGCGTTGCGGCCCATCTCGTAGGTGTCGACGCCATAGGTTGTGATCTTGATATCGCACATTCCCGGGAAGATGTAGTTATCATAACCAACTACAGAGATGTCGTCGGGTACTTTATAGCCCTTCTCCTCGAGTTTCTTGATGAGGACACCCGCTGCCAAATCACAGTTGCAGACAAAGGCGGTAGGAAGTTCCTCCGGAAGTTTGAAATAGTTCGTTCCGTCGATGGAGCCATTATCCACATCCCTGTCAGGAATTACCCAGTCTTCCCTGAACGCAAGACCGTTTTCCAAAAGAGCCTTTCTATAGCCGAAGTACTTGTCGGTTATGGCTCCGGATGCAAGTATCGTTCCGACAAATCCGATGTTCTTATGTCCCATCTCCAGAAGGTAATTGGTCAGGCAGTAAGCTCCATTATAGCTGTCGTAAATGACTGCGTCCTCATCGCCGGTGTGGTTGCAGAAATCCAGATAAACCATGGGAATGCCTGAATATCTCTTGATATTGTCCAGATATTTCTCATCCATGCGGCCAATAACCATGACACCGTCCACCTTCTTGTCAGCCACAAGCCTCGGAAGTGTGCCCTGTTCCAGGGCCTCCAGTGTTATGACTTCCAGCATGGTGAAACATCCCTTTTCCATGGCCAGCTGCGATACCTGTTGATGAAGCCTGTTGTAAAAGGTGTTGTACTCGTTCATGTACTGCTCGGATATGATGACGCCGATAGTATAATTCTTCGCCGAGTCATCCTTCTTGTGTGAAACCGAAGGAACATATCCCATTTCATTTGCCAGGGCCAGAATCCTCTCCCTTAAGCTGTTGCTCATTCCTTTCTGTCCAGAAAGAGCTTTGGAAACAGTTACGGTACTGACGCCGATCTTTTCTGCTATGTCTTTTAGTCTTACACTTTTTGCCATAAATACCCCATTGATAAAATCATGATTTGCGTATTTAATAGTAGTATATGTTAATTATAACTCTTTATTTGTATAAATATACAATACTTTTTAAAGTAATTAATAAAAAATTTAGTAAACCTTTGCTTACAATTAGGAGCCCTCAATGATTGCGATCAAAATACAAAAGCAGAAAAACTTTATGTCAAAGCTACTTACGACGGAACTGTTCGATTCCTGCCTTGTCGAAGAAGCAACCATAGAAACCTACAATACTTTTTCAATTGACGGAAGAATTCACAAAGAATTTTATAAAGATACAAATGAAGATCAGGAAGACATCCCGCAGGAAGAGTTCTCAAAATGGGAGAAACTGCGCCCCATCTGCCTTGAACTCATTAAAGGGAAACGCACTCCTCTCAGCTTTAAATTTGTCCTTCACCTGGACAAAAACAGCAAAGATAAGCTGTTTCAGGGCATTGACTCAGACATTTCCGCCGATCAGGTCTCTTTTGGCATAATTATTAAATATGCCCAGGGAGAGGTATTTATCACCACCGGCGTCTCCTACTCCATCTTCACATTGGACAAAGAAGCAGAAAAAGCCTGGGACAAATATATCCCAAGCTTTTTAGAATCAAACGGTATTGAAACTGAAATCATGTAATCTAAGCGTTGTATTTGGTCAGAATCACGATTAGTGCGTCATATTTGGGCTTAATCTGATCATACTTCTCCTTGGAGCCCTCCATGGAGCCTGCCCTTAATATCTCTGTCAGTTCGCACACAGGAGTAAGGAATCCTTTAAGTCCGAGGTTTGCACCTACACCCTTTAATGTATGCACAGCCTTGAAAGCTTCAGATACATTGCCTTCTGAGAGATACTTGGTGAGGTCATTCATGCTCTGGTCATTTAAGAACTTGAACATAAACTTGGCGATCAGGTTCTCATTGCCCATGAATCTGTCCAGGATCTCGTCCCAATCCACACCCCATTCAATTAATTCTGCCTTAAAATTCGCGTCCATAGGCCTCCGGATTTAACAACAACGAAATAATAACATCAGTTGTACTATATATTGATTTTACCTCATTTAAAATACCACTTCAACAATTAAAATTGTTCATTCATGCTGGCAAGCTTTGTAGCCTGGTCCGCAGCAATGAGGGAATCAATGATCTCGTCGATATCTCCGTCCATTATCTGATCTATCTTATATAGTGTCAGCCCTATTCTGTGATCTGTAACTCTTCCCTGGTGAAAATTATAGGTCCTTATCTTCTCCGATCGGTCTCCGCTTCCAACCTGGCTCCTTCTTAGCTCTGACTCCTCGTTATGCAACCTCTCCTGTTCCATCTCGTAGAGCTTGGCCCTGAGGACCTTCAGCGCCTTGGCCTTGTTCTGCTGCTGGCTCTTCTCGTCCTGACAGGAGATAACGATTCCCGTAGGAAGATGGGTCAGTCTCACCGCCGAATCAGTTGTATTTACACACTGTCCACCGTTTCCCGAAGCCCTGAATACATCAAACTTGCAGTCATTCATGTTGATCTCAACAACCGATTCCTCAACTTCCGGCATGATGGCCACAGTTATTGCAGAAGTGTGTATCCTTCCACCGGACTCCGTCGCAGGAATCCTCTGAACCCTGTGAACGCCGCTCTCAAACTTAAGCCTGGAGTATGCGCCGGTCCCGTTTATCATAAAGCTCACGGCCTTAATTCCGCCAATCCCGATATCTTCAAGGCTCATGGTCTCAATGCGCCAGCCCTGCCTCTCGGCATATCTCGTATAGACCCGGAACATGTCAGCAGCAAAAAGAGCTGCCTCATCGCCTCCAACTCCTGCCCTGATCTCCACAATTACATTCTTGTCATCATTTGGATCCTTGGGAAGAAGCAGGATTCTGAGTTTCTCCTCAATGCCTGGAAGAAGCGCCTTTGCCTCTGAAAGCTCATCCCTTAACATCTCCTTCATTTCCGGATCACTCTCGTCATCCAGCATCTGAAGGCTGTCATCGATGGTCCCCTTGCACTTCTTGTACTCAAGATAGCACTCAACCAGGGGCTCAAGGCTCTTCTGCTCCTTCATGAGGTTTCTGTACTTCTCCTGGTCTGACACCACTGACGGGTCACCAAGCATCATGTTTATATCTTCATATCTTCTAAGTATATCTTCAAGTCTATCAAACATCTCTTATTCCTCTCAACGCAAAGTTACTGCAGTATCATAGCAAGAATCAGTCGTGCCTGTAAGCCCCCAAAAGCCACAGGCAGCCCCTTCTGCGCTAGTAGAAAACCGCCTTTACAACTCTGTCGTTGCCGGAAAAATCTTTGACAACCTCGATATCATGAAAATGTCCCTGTTCCATAAGTATTCTCTCTACATCCTGTGCCTGGTCGAACCCGATCTCCATGATCAGATAGCCGCTGGAATACAGAAATTCCCCGGCCCTTTCGGCAATCCTCCTGTAGAAGGTAAGCCCATCCTCATCGCCGTCCAGGGCGAGCCTCGGCTCATAGTCCCTGACCTCAGGCTGAAGTGTGTCAATCACTGAACTCCTTATATAAGGAGGATTCGATACGATAATATCAGCCTTGAAGTCCTCTTTTTCAGGGAAAAGATCTGTCAGCGCAAATTCACATCTCCCGGAAAGTCCCAGGTCAGCCGCATTCTCTTTTGCCACCGCAAGAGCTGCTTTAGAAATATCCGTGCAAAGTGCCGTCGTGTCATTGCTGTAACTGAGTATTCCCAGCGCAATGCAGCCTGATCCGGTGCACAGATCCAGAATCTTAAACCCGTCCTGGCAGTATCTTAAGGCCTCCTCCACAAGAAACTCACTGTCCTGCTCAGGTATGAGAACATCCCGTGACACCTTAAATCTGCGGCCCATAAACTCCCAAAATCCCATGATATAAGCCACAGGCTCCCGCTTTTCGCGGCGTTCTATCAGCTCGTCATATTTCTTTTGCTCATCCGCTGTAAGCTCCCTGTCAGGATGAACGATGAGTGCACTTCTGTCGGTGCCGCACACGTATTCTAAAAGAAGCCGGGCATCAAGCGTAGCTTCAGAAATCCCGGCTCTTTGTAACTTCTCTATTCCATTTTCGCAGGCACTCTTGTAATCCATAGCCAATGCACGCCCTTTAAGTGCGGTCCTCTGCATAGTCGTTGTCAACATTGTAACCAAAGGAGTCCTTCAAAAACTCCTTCCAGTCAAATACCGCCTCAACAGACTTTATGGCCACCTCGATCATCTCGTCATCGGGCTCCTTGGTAGTAAGTCTCTGAAGCCAAAGGCCGGGAGCTGAGATAATTCTAATCAAAAAGAAATCCGTCTTGCCCGCAAGTCTTATGATCTCATAGGAAATTCCTGAGATCACAGGAATCAGCAGTATTCTTATCGCGATCCTCCAGGGAATTGAATCAACTCTGATAAAGAAAAACAGCACAATGCTTATAAGCATGACAAAGAGGATAAAGCTGCTTCCGCACCTCTTGTGAAGCCTTGAGCTTCTCCTTACGTTTGCAACTGTCAGCTCTCTTCCTCTCTCGATACAGTTGATGCACTTATGCTCAGCACCGTGATACATGAAGAGCCTTCTGATGTCCTTGATTCTTGAAATCAGAAGAATATAGAGGATAAACACAAAGATCCTCAGTACGCCCTCAATAATAGCCACAATAGAGTCATTTCTGGCGTATTTGGCCAGATACTCAGAAACCAGATAAGGGAGCACCATAAAGAGCCCTATCGCAAATGCGAAGGAAAAAAGAGTTGTCACCACCATAAGGAATGTGTCCTCGTGGCCGCCTGACACCGTTTCGATCTCCTCATCCAGTTTGGTGGGCTTTTTGGTATCTTCCTCATAAAATGAAGATGAATAATTAAGGGCCTTAAGTCCCAGGATCATCGAGTCTAAGAAAACCAGCACTCCCCTGATAAAAGGAAGCTCTAAAAGCTTGCTGCCATAGCCGATTCCGTGGTACTCATCAGTCTCCACAACAGTACTGCCGTCGGGCTTTCTTACAGCCACAGCGTACATGTCCTTGTTTTTCATCATAACGCCCTCAAGGACCGCCTGTCCGCCTATCCCTGAGTAATGCCTTATCTTCGTTCTTCTCTTCATACCTTCACCTGTGAAAAAAAGAGGCCAAGGCTTAATGCCCCGGCCTCTAAAGCTTCTAAATCTGATATAAGCCTTGAATTACTTGTTGTCCATGCCGTATTTCTTGTTGAACTTATCAATACGTCCACGAGCAGCTGTAGCCTTCTGAGTTCCTGTATAGAACGGATGGCACTTTGAGCAGATTTCTACGTGAATCTCGCTCTTTGTTGATCCAACAGTAAATGTGTTACCGCAGTTGCAAGTAACTGTTGCCTGATGGAATTCTGGCTGAATGTCCTGTCTCATCTCTTCTCACCTCTCTATATAACAAAATTGCCTCTTATAGACTATAGTTACTACTGTTTCACAACAGCTATATCAATATAACATAATAATCAAATCAAAGCAAGTACTTTTTTATTTTAAGTACTTTTTGAGCTTGCTTCTTACCCTCTGCATGGCATTTTCAGTGGATTTCTCGTCCCTTCCAAGGACCCTGGCAATAGTCTTTATGCTCATTCCCGTGATGTAAAGATCCAGTACCTGTCTCTCAAAGTCGCTTAGCTCTTTTTCTATTCCATCCTCCAGGTCTTTTAAGTTCTCCTGATCAATGACATACTGCTCCGGAATCAGGTTGGAATCCGACTCCAGCTTGTCCTCAAGAGGTACATCGTCGTCCTTGCCGGAATCTTCCCTTGTGGCATAAATGGAAATATAGCTGTTTAAGGGTGCATGCTTTTTCCTGGACAAAGACTTAATGGCTGAATACATCTGTCTGGAGACACACAGCTCCGCGAATGTAGAAAAACTCGCATCCCTTCCTATATCATAGTCCCTTATCGCCTTGAACAGTCCTATCATGCCCTCCTGTATAAGGTCATCTCTGTCAGCTCCCAGAATATACATGGAAGCGGCCTTTATCCTGACCATATCCTTGTACTTGTTCATTATATGATCAATGATGTCCACATCTCCTCCATCATGTATCTGGAGGATCAGCTGCTCATCTTCCATACCGCTAAACTTCGAGTATTTCATCAAAGACTCCTCTGTCTCACAACCTCGAAAGCCAGAACTCCCGCTGCAACCGAGGCATTAAGCGAATCGATGTCACCCTTCATTGGAATGGATGCCACCATGTCACACTTTTCCTTTACCAGCCTTGATACTCCGCTGCCCTCGTTTCCGATAACAATTCCGATGGGCCCTTTGAGGTTCAGGTCATACATCCTTGTACCGCCCATGTCCGCACAGGCAAACCACAGGCCTCTGTCCTTGAGCTGCTCTATGGTAGATGCGATATTAGTGACCTTCACAACCGGCGTATAGTTCAGCGCTCCGGCCGAAGCCTTGGCAACGGTTGCCGTAAGTCCCACAGCCCTGTTCTTGGGGATTATTACCCCGTGAGCTCCGGAGAGATTGGCTGTCCTTATAATAGCCCCCAGATTATGTGGATCCTCGATATTGTCAAGAATGAATACAAATGGATCTTCATCACGAAGCTCGGCCAGGGAAAAGATATCTTCCATCTCCGAGTACTTGTAGGCTGCGGCGATGGCTATGACACCCTGATGCTTGCCGGTCTCGGACATCTGGTCCAGGCGCTCTCTGGTAACAAACTTAATGAGCGTCCCGTGCTTTTTAGCTTCACGCCTTATCGTCGAAACAGGTCCATCCTGACAGCCATCCAGAATGTAGAGCTTGTCGATGGTCTTTCCTGCCCTGTAGGCTTCTATGACGGCATTTCTGCCTTCTATTTTTTCTTCATTGGAATTCTTAATTTCTTTTTCCATATATAACTTCCTTCGCAGTAACTATGAGCCGGATTTAAGCCAGTTCAACTCCGCACTTCTCGGCTCCTGTCCTCACCAGATAAAGAACTCTCTCCATATCACCCTTTAAATAGAGATATCCCACAACAGCCTCAAGACCCGTGGCCTCAAGATACTCCATGGTGGAAGCGTTTTTCGCCTTTGTGTGTGGCTTGGAGTTTCTTCCCCTTCTGTAGATGTCCTTTTCCTCATCGGTAAGTTCATCCATGATAGATGCCGCAATCGCAGACTGGGTCGGTGCTTTTACAATAGCAGACGCTCTTTTATGTAGGTTGTTTACCGCCGTATTTCCTCTGTTTACGAGAACCGACCTGATGATGAGGTCAAAGACCGCATCCCCTATGTAGGCCAGGGTCAGCGGTGAATAGGTCCTAATGTCTTTTCCCTCGATCCCGAAGCCTTCATTTATAAACTCATTTAAAGTAGCTGCCATTTAACTCCCTCGCGGGTATCCTTTATCTCGATGCCCTTTTCAAGAAGCTCGTTCCTTATCGCGTCGGCTGTAGCAAAGTCCTTGGCCTTCTTGGCCTCGGTCCTCTTTGCGATCTGCTCCTCGATGTATGCAAGGAGTTCAGGATCCACGTCTGCGCCTTCGCCAAGTGCCTTGGCATGTCCGATAAGATCCAGGGAAAGAACCTTATCAAAGCTCTCAACAAGCGCAAGCTTGGTGGTATCGTTTATATCAGCCTTAAGTACGTCATAGAGAATTGTGATAGCCATGGAGGTGTTCAGATCATTTGAAACTGCCTCCCTGAACTTATTCTCAAAATCTTCCTTAGCAGCTGTATCAACAGCTCCGTCGTCCTTAAGCTCGGAAATCCTCTTAACCAGCTTGTTGTAAACCTGTACGTTGCTGTCCAGAACGTCAAAAGAGAACTCCAGAGGCT
>JAEEGF010219241.1_pt1 | contig 10813 bp, 10 predicted proteins | sample 9134171 | NCBI WGS metagenome assembly JAEEGF01 (sample SAMN16246542, study PRJNA631951) | gut metagenome | biome: gut microbiome; feature: rumen; material: AP-attached | host: Bos | place: Iran: Karaj | collected 2018-10 | reverse complement strand
AATTTACCTAGGCGCTTTACATCCATCATAATTATATTATACTACCCATCTGTGTTTTTTCTTGTAAAAAACAAAACGATTATTATTCGTTAATCATAGCAAGTAAAGTTGGTTCATCAATAACCGTCACCCCAAGTGCATTAGCCTTGTCTAGCTTACTTCCAGCAGCCTCTCCTGCTAAAAGATAGTTAGTCTTTTTCGAAACGCTTCCAGCGCATTTGCCACCGTTTAGTTCGATTAGCTCCTGTGCTTCCTTTCTACCCATGGTAGGAAGTGTTCCTGTGATAACAAATGTAAGACCAGCAAATTTATCGGTAGCCCCCTCTTTTTCAGCCTCTACCATATTTACACCCTCGGCCTTTAATCTGCTAATAATATCCACATTTACTGGATTATGTAGGTACTCAAATATAGATTTAGCACTTATTTCACCTATATCGTTTACCTGAATCAGCTCATCCACTGATAAGCTCATGATTTTTTCAATATCCTTAAACTGTGCAAGCAGAGCCTTTGCAGCTGCCTTTCCAACATTAGGAATGCCAAAGCCAGTAAAGAGTCTATAGGCATCATTAGCCTTTGCTGCTTCTATCATACCAAGGAGCTTGTCTGTATTTTTCTCCTTGCCGATGATACCCTTTTCAATCAGCTCCTCTCTCTTGTTCTTAAGAGTGAAAACATCCGCAATATCCTTAATATATTCCTGCTTTACCAAATCTTCGATGTACACATCGCCAAAGCCCTTGATATCCATAGCGTCTCTAGAGACGAAATTGATGATATGTCTTACAAGCTGAGCTGGGCAGCTAGGATTTGTACATTTCATATCTGCTGTGTCAGCATCTCTGGTAACCTCACCGCCGCAAACTGGGCACACGTTAGGAATCTTGTATGTGCTAACTCCAGCAGGTCTCTTAAAGTGAACCACTTCCTTTACCTTAGGAATGATTTCACCTGATTTATACACCACGATAGTGTCACCGATACCAATATCCAAATCATCAATGAAATCCTGGTTATGAAGTGTAGCACGGCTGACTGAGGTGCCGCATAAACGAATTGGTGTAAAAATCGCTGTAGGGTTTACTCGTCCAGTTCTGCCTACTGAAAGCTCCACGTCAAGAAGCACTGTCTCCTTTTCCTCTGGTGGGTACTTGTAAGCGATGTGGCCACTAGAGTATTTTGCGCTAGTTGAAAAATCACTTCGGTATGCTACCTGATCAATCTTTACAACAGCACCGTCTATATCAAATGGGAATTCTCCACGCTTTTCGCCGATTTCATCAATTACATCAAGAACTTCCTCTGGTGTAGTGCATTTTTTATGGAATACTGTTTCTACACCGTGGGCTGATAAAATATCAAGTCCGTCGCAGTGACTAAGGGTAAGCTCCTGAGGGCCCTGCTGAACGTTAAATACAAACATCTTAAGGCCGCGTTCCTTAGTGATATTTGCGTCAAGCTGTCTAAGTGTACCTGCAGCCAGATTTCGTGGGTTGGCAGCAAGCTTGCCACCTTTCAGCTCCTGCTGCTCATTAAACTTATCAAAGTCCTCGTGGGACATATATACCTCGCCACGAAGCTGCAAAGAATCATAATCAAGGTCTAGATACTGCTTTACATCAGGAATCACAAGGGCATTTGCAGTAACATCCTCTCCTATTAGGCCGTCGCCTCTGGTTTCAGCCAAAGTGAGCTTTAGCTGTCCCAAGGAATCCTTTTCATAGCGAAGTGTCATGCTAAGGCCGTCGATTTTAGCCTCTACTGAAAATACTGCATCTGGATGCACAGCCTTTACCTTTTCAATCCAGGCCGTTACATCTGCCTTGTCAAAAACATCCTCTATGGAAAGCATAGGAACATCGTGAGTTACCTTTACGCCCGCTTCACGCATGGCAACTCCACCGATTTTCTGTGTAGGGGAATCTGGTGTCACCCACTCAGGATGCTCCTTTTCAGCCTCCTTCAGCTTTGTCATCAGCTGGTCGTACTCATAGTCGGAAATCTCTGGCTCATTCTCGTTGTAGTAGCGATTCATGTGGTAATCGATTTCGTCTATAAGCTTTTTGTATTCATTAAATTCCATTATTCTCACTCTTCCTTTTAGTTTCTCGAGCCTTCGATGCTCTTTGTGAGTGTGGCCAGCTCCTCCGCTGTCACGTCTCTGTAAGTGTCTTCCTTTAAATCACCAAGTTCGATATTCATGATGCGAACTCTCTTAAGTGTAACCACCTTGTAGCCAAGCATCTGGCACATACGCCTGATTTGACGGTTCAATCCCTGGGTCAGGATGATGTTAAACTTCCTAGGCCCTAGCTTTTTTACCTTGCATTTTCTGGTGGTAACCTCTAGCTCGTCCAGATAAACTCCCTCAGACATATGCTTTATAAAATCAGTATCTATATCCTTATCAACAGTGACTATATATTCTTTTTCGTGGGCATTTACGCCACGCATGATTTTGTTAACCAAATCCCCCTGATTCGTAAGCAGAATAAGTCCGTTACTGTCCTTATCAAGCCTTCCAATGGGATAAATGCGCTGTGGGTAATTAATATGGTCCACAATATTGTTTTTCTCACGTTTTTCAGCAGTACAAACAACACCTACAGGCTTGTTATAAGCAATCAGCACGTTTCTTTTATCAGCATTGGTAACTACCTTGCCACAGTACTCTACTGTGTCCTCTGGTCCTACCTTTTGCCCCATCACAGCAGTCGTTCCATTTATGAGGACCTTTCCCTCTTCAATGGCTTTGTCAGCTGCTCTGCGACTGCAAACCCCTGCATCGCTCAGGTATTTATTCAGTCTGATACTCTCTTCCAATTTTCCTCCACATATACAAATGGAGACCGCAAAGGGTCTCCATCTAAAATCTAAATCATATAACTACTGTAAGAGGTCGGTTCTGATGAAACCTTCCTTCTTTCCATATTTAACCTTTGTCCAGCCTTCGGCATAGCTCATGATGACTGTAACCTTTTCGCCTTCGTATGCCACTGCAACCTTAGATGAAGATGAATCCATCTGAGAGCGGATATTTGTTGTAGACTTTATAGTGATTTCTGTGCCCTCTGCAATGGCAGCGCCTGTGTTTGTATTTTCCTCAGGCTGCTCCTCTGTAGTAGCGCCAGCATCTTCACTAACTATCTTAACAAGGTCCTTTGAAATATAAGCACGCTTGCCTTCGTAATCAAACTTATAAAAATCACCCTCAGCAGTGTAAATCTTTATTTCAGTGCCCTTTGCTAAAGAGCCAAGCTTGTTTCCATTAGCATCTGCAGTCTCGCGTACGTTTGCTTTTGTAGTAGTCTTTCCAACAACTGCATTTGCTTCTTCATCAGCCTTAGCCTGTGCCTCCGCAGCTTCTGCTGCCGCTGCAGCTGCTTCCTCTTCAGCTTTCTTTGCTGCCTCTTCAGCCTCTGCTACCTGAGCATCGTAATCAGCATGCCACTGGTTTACAGCCCCAGGAAGTGACTCTGAAATAAGAGTGTTAAGACCATTGTCTGACTCTAAAGCCTTTGTAAATTCGTCCTGGATTTCAGCTTCCATATCAAGAAGGTCCTGCTGGCGAATAAATACAGCTATAAGGTCTGAGACGTCTGTTTCCATCTCATAGATGTTATTGTTCTGGTTGAATGAACCATATTTATTATCGATGTAAAGCTTGCCATCCTTATCTGTTCTAACATAGAAGAAATCAAGACCAGGTGCTGCTGTATCGATGTTGTTGTACTTGAGATATACCTTTGCGTTTACAAGGTATTCGTTATCAGCAAGTCCCTGCTTCGTATATACGTTAACCACATCGAACTTTTCAATGTATTCACTGTAGAACTTGATGTAGCTGATTTCCTGATCACTAACAGGATCTGCAAGAAGCTGAATCTTATCTGTGTCACCTGCAGCGTATGCCTCGTAGTAGTCATTAATAAGGGCTGAAACATTAGGGTATTTATCTACCTTAAAGTCCTTGTAAACACCAGCATGGGCCTTGTCTCCAGTGGTGTTTGTGCCACCCTCTGTCTTTGTGCCTAAAAAAAGCACCAGCACCATACAGATGAATACCAATCCGGCTGCAAAATATCTCTTATATAGAATAACGAAATCTGCACAGATTTCTAAAATACGTCTAACAATTCTTTTAAATTTAGAAAAATTCATAAGTCCTCCATGTGAAATACGTATAATGCGACTGTAGACGGCCGGATTCGAACCGGCGGTCTTCGGAGTCGGAGTCCGATGCGTTATCCAACTACGCTACGCCTACGTATTTACCTGCCGAAATATTGTAACAAAGCCATAGTTCAAAGTCAATTCAGCAGGGCTTTTTTAAGCCTAAAAATCCAGTATTTCTAACAGCGAATTCATCGTTGAAAAATCTATCTGTCCTGGGGCTGAAATTTCATCTATAGATGCAAAAGTAATGCAGCTGCCAATCAGCTTTCCAGCCACCCTGGTGACCTTGCCCATGTCCCCCATGGAAATCATAATGGTTAGGGCCTCAAGGTTGTCGTTAGCATACTCTGCAGCCTTGAAAGTACAAAGCACATCCGCTGGAACCTTTGGCATTACAGCAAGCTTAATAATATCCGCCCCTGTTGCCTGCAGGTCATCATAAATTTCTATCAAATCCATCAGCTCTGGAGTCTTGTCAAAATCATGATGAGATGCCAGCACATATGCGCCATTGTTATGTAATTGATTAATGAATTCCTCTCCCTCAGTGATATGCGAGGTTTCAACATCAATAATGTCCGCAAATCCGCTAGCTGAAACCTTCAAAAGAACATCCTTATATTCGGCCTCCGCGATATCTGCATTGCCGCCTTCTAAAGATGTACGAATGGTAAATATTACTATTGTATTTTCAGTGCGCGTCCCTATCTGTTCTAGAAGTTCAAGCAGTTGGTCCTGATTCTTAAAACAGTCAAAGCAATCTGCTCTAAGCTCTATCACAGGAACATCCAAGCTGACGCATTTATCCACAGCTGACAGTATTTTGTCTGCCTTTTTTGCAACTATTGGTACACAAATACTGACCTTGTCCGAGGACAGCGTCTTTCCCTTAATAATAACCTCTTTTAACACTAAAATTCTCCCAAATACAAGAAATTTTGTTCCTTTAAAAAGTATAATTCAATGGTTTTTCATACGCAATAGTTTAGTTGACTAAAGTACACATATTCACTACAATGTAGCTAATCAACCTAAGAAAAGGAGAATAATTATGTTTCCTACTGGTCAAACACAGCTGGTATGTCTGCTTGGCAGCCCTGTTAGCCACAGCATATCTCCTGCAATGCATAACACATCTTTTGATGCCCTGGGCCTTGATTATAGCTACATGGCTTTCGACATCAGCGAGGAAAATATTAAAGCTGCAGTAGATGCCCTACGCACTCTTAATTGCAAGGGCTTTAATCTTACCATGCCACTTAAAAACGCCATTATTCCTTATATTGACGAGCTTTCAGAGGAAGCGCGCCTTGCCCACTCTGTTAACACTTGTCTGTTTGAAGGTGGCAAGCTAAAGGGCTACACCACTGATGGAATAGGCTTTTTAAATGCTATGACCGATAGTGGAATCGATTATAAAGACAAAGTTATAACTGTGCTTGGGGCAGGTGGCGCTGCTACTTCTATCATCGTTGCAGCTGCTTTGCACGGTGTCAGCAAAATCAACGTCTTTAAAAGAAAGAATTCTACCTTTGATTCTGTTGTGGATTTTGCCGACAGAATCACCCACGCCAGCGAATGCGATGTGTTTGTCTATGACATGGCAGATGCCACCCTCCTTGAGTTTTGCCTTCAGGAAAGCGACATTCTGATAAATGCCACAAATGTAGGAATGGGCGACGAGGATAAATCCCTTGTTCCAAAGGAATTTTTGTACAAGGATTTAATCGTAACAGATGTCATCTATCATCCTGCTTACACTCGTTTGCTTAAGGATGCCAAGGCCGCAGGCTGCAAGGTAATGAACGGCAAATATATGCTTTTGTATCAAGGGGCGGCCGCCTTTAAAATCTGGACCGGCCAGGATATGCCTATAGATTTAATAAAAGAAAAATGCTTCACGGAGGACTAAAATGAGTTTCGAATATTTGAAAAAGATGCCTACTCCAGAGGAAATAAAGGAAATGCTTCCTGTTCCACAGGAGATTCAGAAGATAAAGTTACAGCGTGACAAGGAAGTAGCGGACATTATCACAGGCAAGGATGACCGCTTTTTATGCATCATCGGACCATGTTCTGCCGACAACGAGGACGCTGTATGCGAATACATCGAAAAGCTTTCAAGAGTGGCCGAAGACATTAAGGATAAGGTTCTTGTGGTGCCACGAATTTATACTAACAAGCCTCGCACCACTGGTAGCGGCTACAAGGGAATCGCTTCCCAGCCAGATCCAAACGAAGCCCCTGACATGGTGGCAGGCCTGATTGCCATGAGAAAGATGCACATCCGCGCCATGTGTGAAACAAATCTCACTGCCGCTGATGAAATGCTTTACCCTGAAAACTGGGGCTATGTAGACGACCTGCTCTCTTACGTGGCTATCGGCGCCAGATCTGTAGAGGATCAGCACCACCGCCTTACTGTTTCAGGCTTTGATGTAGCATCCGGTATGAAAAATCCTACTTCAGGTGACTTTGCTGTTATGCTAAATTCTGTCTACGCAGCCCAGCACCCACATCACTTTACATTTTCAGGCTACGAGGTAAAAACCACTGGTAATCCTCTAGCCCACACAATCCTCCGTGGTGCTGTTTCAAAGCACGGCAACAGTGTTCAAAACTATCACTACGAAGATTTAATACGCTTACATGATATGTACGAAAAAATGGACCTTGTAAATCCTGCCTGCATCATTGATGCAAATCATTCAAATTCAAACAAAAAATTCAAGGAACAGATTCGTATCGTAAAAGAGGTAATGCACAACAGAAATCACTCAGATGCCATTAAAAACCTTGTTAAAGGCGTCATGATTGAAAGCTATCTGGTGGAAGGTTGCCAGCCTATCAGTGACCACCAAACCTACGGCCAGTCCATTACCGACCCATGCCTTGGTTGGGAAGACACCAGACATCTTTTATATACTATTGCTGAAAGAAACTAACAAAAATAAAAAAGGCGGTTAGGAATTAATGATTCCTAATCGCCTATATTTTATGCTGTAATTTTTTCTACTTCGAAAATAGAAATAAGCTGGTCATCTTTTTTACCAACTCCGCTGATTAATGAATCCTCGCTCTTAAGGAATGGTGATGGCTCCTTAATGTCCTCGTTAGAAATATTTGTAACTTCCTTTACCTCATCTACGATAACACCAATCATAGCGTCATCTTCTACGTTAAGGATGATTACACGAGTGTCCTTATCAAATTCCTTGTCCTCAAGATTCATCTTCTTGCGAAGGTTGATAACTGGAAGCACTGAACCTCTCAGGCTGATTAAGCCTTCGAAATACTCAGGCATCTTTGGCACCTTTGTAATCTTTGGTAACAGAATGATACTGTTAATCTGTGCTATATCGATTCCAAAGAATTCTTTATTAATACGAAAAACAATGTACTGCTTTTCATCTGAACTGTCCCCATTATAAATAGCTAAATCTGACATCTTTATCCTCCAAAAAACAATTGCGAATAATTTGTGTTATTTCTGTGAACTAATTTTGAATTATATCATCATTTATAATGGCTAATTGTTCTTTTTTGGATACATTGGGCACAATTAAAAAATTGCCTATTATCTTGAAATCCTAGCTGCATAGGCCATAATGGCTGCAACAGTTTTAGCATCCTGAAGAGTTCCTGCATAGCACATATCCATAAGTTCTTTTAGGTCATAGGCGTAGATATCAATCTCTTCACCTTCGTCTAGGTGCTGCTCACCTATCTTTTCAAGTTCAGTTGCAAGATACACATCTATAAACTCATCACAAAAGGCCACAGTAGACTTTAGCGATAATAGTCGTTCCAGTTTACCTGCGCGGTATCCTGTCTCCTCTTCGAGCTCTCTAGCTGCGCAGATGCTGGTGTCCTCGTCTAAGGAATCCCTCTTGCCAGCAGGCACCTCAAGAGTCTCTCTATCTAGGGCATTTCTATATTGCTTTACCATAAGGATTTTGCCATCTGGGCGAACTGCCAGCACACACGCTGCCCCCATTCTATGACTTACAAAATCCCATACCTCTTCCTTGCCATTTGGAAGTCTCACTGTATCCTCATAAAAATCAAGGATAGAACCCTTATGTATTAATTCCCTTTTTACTCTTTCAATCTTTTCCATAGCCTTCTCTTTTCTTCAAAAAAAGCGGGTGGAAATCCACCCGCTAAATCTTACTTCGCGTAATCTGTAACTCGTGACTCACGAATTACATTGACTTTAATCTGTCCTGGATATTCAAGCTGTGATTCAATCTGCTTTGAAATATCCCTCGCCATGATGACCATATCGGCATCTGTAACCTGTTCAGGAACCACCATGATACGAATCTCTCTACCTGCCTGAATAGCAAAAGATTTTTCTACACCCTTAAAACTGTTTGAAATTTCTTCAAGTTCTTTTAATCTGTTTGTGTAAGTCTCCATAGCTTCGCGTCTTGCACCAGGTCTAGCTGCACTGATTGTATCAGCTGCCTGTACGATACAAGCTATAAGTGTCTCTGGCTCAACATCACCATGATGTGCCTCAACAGCATTGATAACTGTCTGAGACTCTTTGTACTTACGACAAAGGTCAGCACCGAGCTGTACGTGAGTACCTTCCTGCTCTCTGTCTACTGCCTTACCAATATCATGCAATAAACCTGCACGCTTTGCTACTCTAACATCAAGTCCAAGCTCTGCAGCAAGGAGTCCTGATAACTGAGCAACCTCGATAGAATGCTTTAATACATTCTGACCGTAACTTGTTCTAAATTTCATCTTACCAAGAAGTCTGAGAAGCTCTGGGTGAATACCCTGAACGCCTACCTCAAGAGCGGCTGCATCGCCTTCCTCACGGATCTGCTGTTCTACTTCCTTCTTAGCTTTTTCAACTGTCTCTTCAATTCTAGCTGGATGAATACGTCCATCTACAATGAGCTTTTCCAAAGCAATACGTGCAATTTCACGTCTAACTGGATCAAAAGCAGATAAGATAACTGCCTCAGGAGTATCGTCGATAATAAGCTCGACGCCAGTCATGGTCTCAAGAGTACGAATGTTACGTCCCTCTCTACCAATGATACGTCCCTTCATCTCATCATTTGGTAGCTGTACTACTGAAATAGTAGTCTCTGCTACATGGTCAGCTGAGCACTTTTGGATAGCAGATACTACTATCTCACGAGCCTTTTTCTCAGCTTCATCCTTAGCCTGAGCTAAGCTTTCCTTAATAAGTTTTGCTGCGTCTAATTTGACGTCTTCTTCTACAGATTTTAAAAGTTGTTCTTTTGCTTGTTCGGAGGTAAGTCCTGAGATTCTCTCTAGTTCCTGTACACGCTGCTGATTAAGTTTTGCAACTTCCTCACGCTGCTTGTTCAGCTGCTGTTCCTGACGAGCAAATTCAGCCTCTCGTTTTTCAACGGCATCGAGCTTTTTATCAAGATTATCTTCTTTCTGTGATAATCTGTGCTCACTTCTCTGAATCTCTGCTCGGCGCTCACGGATTTCTTTATCAAGGTCATTTTTCTGTCTCATGGCATCTTCCTTTGCCTCGAGCATGGCCTCGCGCTTTTTAGCCTCCGCGTTCTTTACTGCTTCATCAATGATTTCACGAGCTTTTTCCTCAGCAGATCCGATTTTCTTTCTTCCCTGCTTCTCATGAATCTGGTTTGAAACAATAAGTGTGACAACAACTGCTACAACAGCAACGATAGCTGCAACAAGAATTGTAATCGTTACTGCGTTCACAGGAGCACCTCCTTATTTAATTTCTTAATTGGAATATAAAATAAAAGCTATATTGCTCTCATTTATAATCATCAACACATTTAGTTTAACTTTCCGTGAAACGTATGTCAAGCTAGGAATACCACATATAGTATTTACATAGACTGCTTTAATACCCTATTTATGCTTTCCGATGAGAATCCCTTGGATGCAAGGAATCTGTATATTTTCCCACGGTCTTCATAAGTGGCAGTATCAGGATCATATTTCTTTTTATCTAATAGGCGCTTTATAAGCTCCTCTTCTGAGCCTGTGTATTCCTCTTCCATAACTCTATCTATCACTTCTGAAGAAACACCCTTATTCATTAAATCCTGCTTAAGGCGCTGCTTGCTACGGGAATCCTGATAAAAACGAATATGGCTAGCTGCCATTCTGGCATCGTCTAGGTAGCCATAGCTATTTATGTAGTCGATAGCTACATCAATGATGTCTTCACTGTAGCCCCCCTCTTTAAGCTTGTCCCTGAGATTTTTCTCGGAACGGTCCTGCTTTTCAAGAAGGTGCATGGCACGCTTTTTACAGCGTGGTATCAGGATTTCCTGAACAATCTCCTGATAGTCTGACTCTGAAAGCTCCGCTCCTTCTTCTATGCCATAGGCTTCGTATTCTTTTTTATATAAGACAAAATCTGCCCCGCCAGCGAGACAGATTTTTGCTCTACCCTTTGTTAATTTAACAAGAGATAATACTTCCATTTTTATTCGATAACCTCTGTAGGAATCTCATCATCAAATGATTCGTTTTCTGCATAGTGTGCGCGAATAGCATCTGCGATTTCCTCGCGAACCTCTGGGTTCTCCTTAAGGAAAATCTTAGCATTTTCACGACCCTGGCCAATCTTTTCTCCAAGGTATGCATACCATGC
>JAEEGF011815684.1_pt1 | contig 10814 bp, 11 predicted proteins | sample 9134171 | NCBI WGS metagenome assembly JAEEGF01 (sample SAMN16246542, study PRJNA631951) | gut metagenome | biome: gut microbiome; feature: rumen; material: AP-attached | host: Bos | place: Iran: Karaj | collected 2018-10 | reverse complement strand
CCCAGCGTGCGCTTGATGAACGCGTCTTTTTCCGCCAGCTGCGCCTTCAGTTCCAGGATCTCCGCTTCCGCCTGCTTCAGTTGTTCCTTCTCCTGCTGCGTCATATGCGGATCGTCTCCCCCGCTCTGGCAAAGCGCACGTTCGGAAGACCGACCGCCTGCTCCGCCGCTTCGAGCTCCGCGTCGGTGCGCGCGGGATCGTGATGGATCAGCAGAAGCTGTTTCGCGCCGCAGCGCCGCATCAAAGAGATCGATACGGACGGCGCGGAATGACCGAAGCCTTTTTTCTGCTCCGCTTCCGCCTCCGTGAACTGCCCGTCGAACATCAGCAGGTCCGCGTCTTTCGCGAACGCTTCCAGACGCGCCGCCGTCTCTTCCGACGGTTCCTGATCTGTCGCGTAGACCAGCGTCTTTCCCTCGAACGAGAGCTTCAGCACAAGGCTGCCGCCGGGATGGTCGCCGGAGATCGCCTCCACCAGCACGCCGCCGATCTGCAACGGAGTTACGAGCGGACGGATCCGCACGTCTCCCGCGTATTCCCATAGACAGAGCGGCCAGTACGGCGGCGAATACAGTCGGTCCAGAGCCGTCGAAACGTCCTCGCCGTCCGCCGCAGGCACGTACAGATCCGTACGCGATCCCTTGCGGCTGAGTCTGGCGTACATGCCGAGCCCCAGCAGGTGGTCCATGTGCAGATGGCTGAGCAGGATGGCCGGAGGTACGTCAAAATCCAGCGGCGCGTCGACAAGGCCGCTTCCTCCGTCGAGGAAGATGGTCTGGTCCCCCGCCTGCACCATGTAGCAGGACGTGGCGCCGCCAAAGCGCATCTTATCGCGGCCGGTGACCGGGATAGATCCTCTCGTGCCCAGAACTGTCAGCTGAAAACCGCTCATCTATTCCTGCGTTCCCCGGATCCCCGCGTAGACTTCGTGGAAGAACTGCAGGCTGTTCTTCAGCCAGCCGCTCTTCTCCTGGCCTTTCTTTTCCGTTTCGACCGTCTCGTAGACGGTGCGGCAGGCTTCGCGGTAATTGTTCGTCGTTTCACGGAGCCGCCTGCTCAGCTGCTTCATGACGGAAAGCACCTTTTCGGGGCTGTCCTGGAAATAAGACGAGAACTCCGCCGAAGTGATCTCCTGCACCTGTGTGCCGTCCTCCATGGCGACTGCCGTCGCGCTGCGGGGATAGCATTCGATCAGACCCATCTCGCCGAAGACTTCGCCCGCGGGAAGTACTGCCAGCTGCTTTTCGTCCGGCGTCCGGTAATCCGCATAGATGCCCACGCTGCCGGCGCAGATATCGTACATCGTAGCAGCGTATTCTCCCTGACGGAAGATGACGTCGCCCTTGTTGAATGTTGTGTTCATCGCTGTTTCCTCCTGTTCCTTTCCGTTCGACCCATCAATACATATCCAGGAACGGATAGGACAGATAGGAGTTATAGATCGCCAGCAGGGACTGCTCCAGTTCCTCGGAACGGGGCTCGCCGCCCTTCTTTTCCTCTTCGACCGTCTCGTAGACCGTGCGGCAGACATCCAGATAATCCTGCGTCGTCCTGCGCAGCTTCTGGCTGAGCGTCTGCATGATCGTGAACACCTTGGCGGGATTCTCCGCGAAATAGTCGCGGAAATCGCTCTCCATGATCGCGGAGACCTGCGTATCGTTCTCTAAGGCGACGACGGTCGCGCTGCGGGGAGACTGCTCCAGCAGGCCCATTTCTCCGAAGAAATCGCCTGCGCGCAGTTCCGCCAGTTTCTTTTCGTTCGGCGTACCGTACTCCGCGTAGACGCCTACGCTGCCCCACACGATGTCGTACATGCAGTTGCCCGGATCTCCCTGGCGGAAGATCACCTCGCCCTTTTTGAACACAGCTTTGTTCATGTTTTCCTCCTTACAGAACTCTAATCCGTCACGGCGCTTTCCAGGATCTCGAACGTCTTCGCGTCCGCGTCGAGACGCACGTTCACGCCCAGCGGCAGCGCCGCCTGGTCTTTCGTGTGACCCATCGGCAGACCGTACAGGCACGGCACGCCCAGATCCGCGAAATAGTAGCGGAACGTATCCATGAGATCCGGATAGTAACCGGAATGATCCACACAGTTTTCGCACTCGCCGATCATGACGCCCTTCAGGCCGTCCAGCATGCCGCAGTTGCGCAGCTGGGCCAGATAGCGGTCGAGCGCGTAGGGTTCTTCGTTCAGTTCCTCGAAGAACAGGATCTTGCCGCGAAGATCCGGCTGATAGAACGTGCCGCAGCTTCCGGCGAGCAGGCTGAGATTGCCGCCCAGGACTTCGCCCTCCGCTTTGCCGGGAGCGATCGCGGTCAGGAACTTGCCCGGATCCGCCAGCGTGATCTCGCGGCGCGGTTCTGTCGTCGTCAGGCAGCGCAGCCAGTGCTCTTTCGTGTAGGGCGTGATGCTGCCGTTGAGCGCGGTCAGCACTTCGCCATGGATCGTGACCAGACCGGCGAACTTATGGATCGCCAGGTGCAGCGACGTAATGTCCGAATACCCGCAGAACAGCTTGGGATTAGCCTTGATGTTCCCGAAATCGATCCGGTCGACGAACTGCAGCGCGCCGTAGCCGCCGCGGGCGCACAGGATCATATCCACGTCCCTGCGGGCGAACATCTCGTTCAGATCCTCGGCTCTCGCCTCTTCCGAGGCCGCGATATAGTTGCCTCTCCATTCGTCCACGTGCTTGCCGAGGATGACGTTGTATCCCAGACTCTCGAGGAACGCTTTTCCTCTGGGGACAGCCGTCGAGTCCTTCGTGGGGCTGGACGGAGAGATGATGGCGATGGTATCGCCGGGTTTCAGTTTCCGGGGTTTGATCATAGGGTCCTCCTAACGGAACTCCCTGCGGACAGCCGCGAGGCTGTCTTCGTTATCGAATACTTTCAGCGCCGTATAGCCTAAAATGCGGGCGCCGTTCGCAATGCTGTCCAGGCCCTCCTCAGACCGCGCGCACTGCTCGAACGCGGGCGTATGCAAACCGGTGCCTGCCGGCGCGATCTTCAGCAGGGGCTGCAGCGCCGGACAAACGTAACTGACGTTGCCCGCGTCTGTCGACGCGAAGATGCGCCTGGGACTGAGCGTCAGCCCGCATTCCGCGAAGCTCTCCGCGGCCATGCGGTCCGCGGCAGCGTTGAATTTGATATCTTTGACCGGCTCGTGCAGCACCGTGATCTCCGCTTCCGTCTCCGTCGCCATGGCGGCTCCTTCGATACAGCGGAAAACGCGCTCCTGCAGCTCGAGCACGTCGTCGTAGGTGTAGGCGCGCAGCTGCAGATTCAGCTTCGCCCGGTCCGGGATGATGTTGACCACGACGCCGCCTTCCACCAGCGCGCCGTGCACCTGGCAGCCGGGCTTCATGTGCTGCCGCAGCATGTCGATGGCATCCAGGGTCAGCCTCGCGCCGTTCAGCGCGTTCCGCCCCAGCCAGGGAGCCCCGGACGCGTGGGAAGAGCGCCCTGTGTAGACGACGCTCAGCTGCGACGTCGCCAGCGCGATGGGAGACGTCATGTTGTCCGCGTCCATGTGCACCATCATGGCGAAATCGTACGCGTTCCAGACGCCGGCTTTCTCCAGCGCCACCTTGCCTTCGATCACTTCTTCGCGGGGCGTGCCCACGATATGGATCTCCGTATCCAGATCTTCCTGCAGGCCGTTTAACGCGAGGCCTGCCAGCACGCTCACCGCGCAGGACAGGTTATGCCCGCAGGCGTGACCCAGTCCGGGCAGCGCGTCGTACTCCGTCAGAACGGCCATCTTATGCTTCAGCGTCTTCCCTTCCGGCAGCTTGACCGCCCGGAAGGAATACGGCAGACCCGCCAGATCCGTTTCGACGGAAAAGCCCGCGTCCCGCAGCAGCGAAACGATGCGGGCGCTGCTCTCCTTCTCCTGGCGGGAGATCTCGGGATGTTCGCCCAGCCAGACCGCCAGATCGCGGCAGCGGGGCCCGTATTCGGTTAAAGCCCGTTCGAAAACGGCTTTTCTTTCCTCGTAGTTCATAGATAGTCGGAGATAAACGTTTTCCTGTGGATGGGCGTCGGCCCCTGCGCCTTCAGTCCGTCGTAATGCGCCTTTGTTCCGTAGCCTTTATTGCTCGCGAACGCGTAGCCCGGATAGACCGCGTCCATCTCTTCCATGTAGCGGTCCCTCGTCACCTTCGCCAGGATCGAAGCCGCCGCGATGGACGTGGAATTGGCGTCGCCTTTGACGATGGCGGTCTGGGGCAGCGCCAGCGCGCGGACGGTGAAATTGCCGTCGATCAGCACGTGATCCGGCTGCAGGGAAAGTCCCTGTACCGCCTGCGTCATCGCTTCCTTCGTGGCCTCGAGGATGTTGATCTCATCGATCCGTTCCGGACCCACCCAGCCGACAGCCCAGGCCAGCGCCTTTGCCTTGATGACCTCGAACAGTTCCTCCCGTTTCTTCGGGGACAGTTTCTTGGAATCGTCGATGCCCAGCACGTCGAAATCCCGGGGCAGGATGACCGCAGCAGCCACGACAGGGCCTGCCAGAGGCCCCCGGCCCACTTCGTCCACGCCGGCAATATAGGAACGTCCCGAATCCCAGAGCCTTCGCTCGTGGGTCAGCATGACGTCCAGACGTTCTTTCAGCTTTTCCTGTCTTTCGGCCTTCGTCATGGGATGCCGCTATCCTCTGTAATCGCTTTCCTGCTCTTCTCTCAGGTAGACCTGTTTGACGGACGAATTTTCGTTGCGCACCGACTTCATCTCGAAGCCCTTCAGGGACTTCAGGAACGGCGTCAGTTTGGAATAGCCGTAGTTTCTGACGTCGAAGTCGGAATAACGCTTCAGCAGCTTGTTGCCCAGATCCGAAGTGGACACCCAGCCGTCTTCGTCGGAATCCTCGCGCAGAATATCGATGAGCGAGCTTTTGATCTCCGCGAGCGGGGTGATGGTCTCTTCGGGCTCTTCCGGGATCTCCTCGTGGATCTCCACGGGCGGCTCTTCCTTGACCTTGGACAGCACTTTGACCGACTTGATCTTGCTGGTCTTTGCCGCCTTTTCCTTCTCGGCCTTTTCCTTCTCGGCGAGCTTGGCAGCCGCGGCGGCTTTCTCTTTTTCCTTCTCCGCCTTCGCAGCCTTTTCCTTCTCCGCCTTCGCCTTTTCAGCCTTGGACTTTTCGCTCTTGCCGGAAGCCTTGCTGCCGGACAGGATGTCCAGATACTTGAACTTGTTGCAGGCGGTCGTAAACGCCTTCGGGGTCTTCTTTTCGCCCATGCCCACGACCAGCATGCCGGATTCCCTCAGGCGGGTGGCCAGGCGGGTAAAGTCGCTGTCGCTCGTGACCAGGCAGAATCCCTCGACGTTGCCGGAATACAGGATGTCCATCGCGTCGATGATCATCGCCGAGTCCGTCGCATTCTTGCCCGTCGTGTAGCCGTATTGCTGGATCGGGGTCACCGAGTACTCCAGCAGCACCTTTTTCCAGGGCGCGAGGGACGGCTTCGTCCAGTCGCCGTAGATGCGCTTATACGTAACGACGCCTTCGCCGGCCATCTCGTCGAGGATCGTCTTGATGTACCGGTCCGAAACGTTGTCCGCGTCGATCAGGACCGCGAACCTTTTATCTGTAGTCATATCGGAATAATTCCTTTCGATTGCATTATCAAAATATTATAACCCGAGCGCTGGTACGGATTCAATAGATTTTAAGGCTGCATGGCGCCTTCCGCCTTAATTTCCTCTGTACCAGGGGTTATCGGGGTCGGGATCCGTCGGATCCCAGCCGTTGTCGTTTTCGTCGGTGATCTCCGGCACCGCCTTTTCGGGCTTTCCGAGGGGTCCCGCATCTTCGCCGTCGTAGACCGTGACGCCGGTGCCCACCTCGCAGTTGTCGAAGATCCATTTCGCGTCGGCGGTCTGCAGCCTCACGCAGCCCGCAGAGGCGAAATCGCCCAGCATGTTGTATTCGTCCCGCATCATCTTGGACTTGTCTTTCGCCGTATAGCAGATGGTGTGGAACAGGTAGCCGCCTTCCAGAAAACCGGTGGCGTACTGGCCGTAGCTGCCGTCGATCATGTAGCACCAGGGCGCCTTGAAACTCATGACCGCGAAGTTACCCACCGGCGTCTCGTGTCCCGCCCTGCCGGTGGAGCAGATCATGGCTTTATACGGCACGGTGAAAGCGCCGTCCTCATCCTTCGTGAAGACCGTGACCGTGTTCATCTGCCGGTTGACCATGACGTAATAGGGGTGCCCCAGCGCCCTGCCTTCCGGCGGCAGAACGTACGCGGGGATCTCGTAGACCGCTTCGACGGAATAGGGAAGCTCCGCGCCCTGATCCGGCTCCTCTGCAGCCAGCTTCCAGGAACCACCGTCATACGCCAGCAGATAGCAGCTGTCCGTCGTCCAGGCCTCGTCCTCCTCTTCGCCGCTTTCACAGCGGGCGTACACGACCGCCCTGTCCGGGGAAAGCATCAATGGCTGCGTCATCTGCAGCGAGAAGACCTGCTCGCCCTCTTCGTTCCTCTGCAGCACCAGTTCCTTCGACAGCGCCGCGCGGATGGCTGCGGCTGCGTCTTCCGCGTCCCGGACGGTCAGGAAAAGCTGGCCGTCTTCCGCTCTGACCAGGTCGTATCCTTCCGCGGGGACGATCTGCAGGTCGGTGAAGAGGCCGCTGACGGAAGCGCTCGTCAGGTACGAGGCGAAGAGCGGCGTTTCCGCTTCGCCCTGCGCGAAGTCATATCCTCTGCCGTCGACGGTGAAACCGGCTTCCTCCGTGCCGGTGATATCCGTCGAGACCGTGCCCGTCACGGATTTGACTTTGTACAGCGGCCGCCGCAGCAGGTTATATCCGTCGACTTCGTATTCGATCCTGGCGAGAGGCTGCGGCGATTCCCAGACCTGAGCCCGATCCAGTTCCGGAAAAGTCTGCACGATGTCTTCGTACACCTGCGTTTTCAGCGCGTCCGGCTGCGCCGCGTGCCACTTGTCGTATTCCGTTTTCGCGAAAAGCCCGCCTGCGCAAAGAAGCGCAAGGATCAGGACAGTCGCAATGATCCTTTTTCCCATCGTTTTTTACAGCAGTTCTCTGAAATACAATCCGGCCGTCCGCGGGAAATCCGCGGGAGCCTTGTCCGCCCAGAGTCCGCAGACTCTGCGGCACTCTTCCTTCGTCTCGATCGTAAAATACAGTTCCTCGAAATCCAGTTTCGGCACCGCCCTGTCGGCCGCGTACAGGGGCACGCAGTTCAGGATCTCGGAGTACTGCTTTTCGCGGCAGATCAGCGGAAATTCCCTGCCGGTGCGGTCGGTCAGTTTCGAAAGACCTGTGCAGGATCCGCAGCCTTTGTCCGTTTTTCCCGGGCAGGCCCGGCACTTCATCAGGGGCAGATAGCCGTACAGGATGGCGCCCCGCGGCATCTCGCCCTTCATCTTGCGCATCTTCGCGAACGCCAGTTCCGGAGACAGCAGCACGTCTTCCAGTTCCATCGACCGGTATTCCTCCGCCGCTGAGGAGTTCAGCACGTTCAATTCGAATCCTCCGTGGACGCGCAAGCCCGCTTTCTGTGCCAGAAACACGGTCCCGATATTGCCGCACACGGCGTCCTGTACGGGTCCGGGCAGAGCCGTCAAAGCCTGCTCCAGCGCGTCCCGCGCCGCGGATCCGTACACGAGCGGCGGCAGTTCCGCCCACAGCCTGCTGCCGAAGCGGCGCGCCAGTTCCGGATGCGCCGCGATCTCCTTGACGGGCAGGATAACGACCGCGTCTTCCGGAACGTCCGGGATCTGCTCCGCCGTTTCGAAACGCAGGCGAAACTGCGGCGTTCCCGGCGCCTTGTACGGGGGCAGCATCGGCTCCTGCGCGTCTCTCTTCGTCTTCACAAAGAAGCGGTTCCGCTCTTTCTCCAGCGTTTCCAGCGCTTCCCGGCGCATGGCGTTCAGCGCGGACGCCGGCAGGAACAGGCCGGGATCGATGCTGCAGGTGATCTTCCAGACTTTATAGGACGTATCCCCCGTCTTATAAAGGCTTCTGCCCACCTGTTCGTCGCTCAGGGCTGTCTTCATCGCCAGCGCGGGTTCGGGACCGGTCACGAAAGCCTTATCGTCGCCGCTGGAAGCGACGAGACGGGCCGGCTGTCCCGCGTGCGCCTCGAAAAAGAAGCGGACCGGCACCTTCACGTCCGGAGCCTCCTGATACGTCCTGGCCAGATCCTCCAGAACGTCCTCCGCCGCGGTCACGTCTTCCTTCGTGCGGTAACCGAACATGTCCTGCGTCCGCTTTCCCATCAGGTAGCCGTCTGTGAACCCGCTGCGCGAGAACACGCTCCGCAGGGTCTCCAGATCGGGTTCGCCTCCGTCCAGCGCCTGCCTGCAGGCGGTCACGGCCGCAGCCACGTATTCGGGACGCTTCATCCGGCCCTCGATCTTCAGGGAACAGACGCCCGCGTCCGACAGATCCTGCATGTGAGAGATATAGCACATGTCCTTCAGCGACAACGCGTGATCCTTGCCCCGGATCTTCCAGTCCAGGCGGCAAGGCTGCGCGCAGAGGCCCCGGTTGCCGGAGCGTCCGCCGAACATCGCGGACATGTAGCAGTTGCCGGATACGCTCATGCAGTGCGCTCCGTGCACGAACACTTCGCAGTCCGCGCCGGTCTCGTCGACGATCGCCCGGATCTCCTGCAGGGTCAGTTCTCTCGCCAGCACCACGCGGACAAAGCCATAGTCCAGCAGTTTGCGCACGCCTTCGGCGCTGCAGACCGCCATCTGCGTGGACGCGTGCAGCGCCAGTTCCGGCCAGCAGCGCTTCGCGTACGAAGCGACCGCCAGGTCCTGCACGATGATCGCGTCGGCGCCGCAGCGCGCAGCCGTATCCACAGTCCGGTGCATGGCTTCGAGTTCGTCGTCCATCACGAGCGTATTGACGGTCACGTAGACCTTGACCCCCGCATTGTGGCAGTAGCGTATCGTGTCCTCCAGCCCTTCCCCTGCAAAATTGTCCGCGTTGCGGCGCGCGTTGAAATCGGGCAGGCCGAAATACACCGCGTCGCATCCGCAGCGCACGGCGGCTTTCAGCTGTTCGGATCCGCCTACAGGGGCGAGGACTTCCGGTTTTCTGTGATACGTTTTCGACATGACAAAACCCTTCCGCAAGACATACCTTAACAGTTTATTTTACCACAACAGAGAATTATGGTACAATGATGCGGCAAAATACAGGAAAGAGTGAAAGACCATGACAGAGAGAAAGAAACCGGAACTGCTGGCCCCGGCCGGCGATATGGAATGCGTGCGCGCCGCCATCCGCTACGGAGCGGACGCGGTCTACCTGGGCGGACCCTTCATGCAGATGCGGGCCGGTAAGGTTGGATTTACCCGCGAAACGCTGGCACAGGCGAGCCGCGAGATCCATGACGCGGGAAGAAAACTATACGTCACCGTCAACTGCTTCGCTTTTTCCGACGAGATCCCGCAGCTCGGCGAATACGCCCGCTTCCTGAAGAGCATCGGGACGGACGCGGTCATCGTATCCGATATCGGCGCGATCGCGCAGATCCGCGAGGAGTGCCCGGAACTGGACATCCACGTTTCCACGCAGGCAAACTGCATGAACTGGAGAGCGGCGAAGGTCTATTACGATATGGGGGTCAAACGCATCGTGCTGGCCCGCGAACTCAGCCTGGAAAAGATCGCGCAGATCCGCGCGAACGTACCGGAGGACCTGGAGCTGGAGGCCTTCGTGCACGGCGCCATGTGCATGAGCTACTCCGGCCGCTGCCTGCTGTCCGCCTATCTGGCGGGACGCTCCGGCAACCGCGGCGAATGCGCCCAGACCTGCCGCTGGAATTACTACCTCATGGAGGAGAAACGTCCCGGCGAATACTTCAAGATCGAAGAGGACGAACGCGGCTCCGCGATCCTGAGCTCTAAGGAATTGTGCTGCATCGAGCATCTGAAGGCGTTCGAGGAGGCGGGCATCTGTTCGTTCAAGATCGAAGGCCGCATGCGCACGCCCTTTTACACCGCCACCGTCGTCAACGCCTACCGCATGGCGATCGACGAAGCGGCGCCTATGGATCTGCTGCGAAAGGAACTGGACACGGTCAGCCACCGCCCGTTCTGCACCGGCTTCTATTTCGGTGACCCCAGCCAGCTCATCCCGGACACGGAAGGCTACGTCCGCGACTGGCTGTTCGTGGCGACGGCGTTGGAAGCAAGCAAAAACGGACAGCTGCGTATCGAAACGCGCAATCCGTTTGCGGCAGGCGATACTCTCGAATATTTAAGTCCGGGACAGACAGGGAAAGCCTTTACGGTCTCGTCCATCGCGAACGATGCGGGAGAATCCCTGGAACGCTCCGCGACGCCCATGCGCGTCCTGACCATCAGCGCGCCGGACGGAGTGCAGGCAGGCGATATTCTGAGAAAAAGAATTTAAAAACGGGTCCGTCCGGACCCGTCAGTGCACGACTTCGTACAGGGCGTCCGTCTTCAGGGCGTCCTTTTGTATTGCGTTCTCCAATGCCGGACGGTCCGAAGGATCCGCCATCCAGGCCATGCCGCAGCCCGCCGTGATCGACGTGGGCACGGGGATCAGGCGCCCGGGAAGGCCGTTCGACTGGCAGTATTTTTCGAAAGCCATGGAATCGGTCGTGGTATGGAACGTGATGATGAGTCTGAGTTTCTTTTCTCTCATTCTTTTGCGATCTCTTTTATAGCCCGAATGGCCGTATCCACTTCGTCCTCTGTGTTAAAAAAGGAGAACGAGAACCGCACGGCGCCCTGCTCGACAGTGCCCAGCGCTTCGTGCATGCGCGGCGCGCAGTGCGCGCCGGGACGGG
>JAEEGF010899253.1_pt1 | contig 10815 bp, 6 predicted proteins | sample 9134171 | NCBI WGS metagenome assembly JAEEGF01 (sample SAMN16246542, study PRJNA631951) | gut metagenome | biome: gut microbiome; feature: rumen; material: AP-attached | host: Bos | place: Iran: Karaj | collected 2018-10 | reverse complement strand
TTTTCCAGCTGATCTGCCGTAGGCGCTGTGGCAGCATAACGCAAAAGAGCCTTAAGATTCTTATCCATTCTTACTAGATACCGCCTCGTCAATAAATTTGTCGTAAAGGCTAAGGTCATCTTCCGTACTGTGCTTGGTTGCTGCAATCTTGGATGCAGCATCAATTACCATATCCTTGATATCTGCAGCATACTTGTCTCTTGTTCTGTAGGCCTCAACCTCAGCGTTGTGTTTAGCTTCAGTGATGATCTGCTCGCCCTTTTTCCTGGCGTCATCAACGATCTTCTCGTACTCCTCGTAGCCCTGCTTTTTAATATCAGCAAGGATCTGTTCTTTTTCTTCTTCAGCAAAAGAAATCTTCTCTTCGTATTCTCTTTTGCTGGCCTGTGCTTCTGCAATTGCCTTGTCAGCTGCATCAGTAGCCTCGTCAACTTCCTGCTGACGCTTTTTTAAGATCTCATCAAGCCTTCCAAATAAAAGCTTTTTGAAAGCAATATAGAGGATCAGAAGATTTAGTATTGTACATACAATGTTAACTACGCTTATGTTTAACACGATTAACCCCTTTTATAACGTTTCTTATGAGAAAAGAATGATCATAATAGCAATAACGAAACCATAAATAGCTGTAGCCTCTGCAAGGGCACATCCAAGAAGAAGGAGCTTCATGATCTTGCCGTCTGCCTCAGGCTGTCTTGCTACTGCATCAGTAGCCTTAGCTGTGGCAATGCTGATGCCAATACCTGCTCCAATTCCTGTGAATGCAGCAATAGCTGCTCCAAGTGCTGTTAAACTCATAGATAAAACCTCCTTAAAATAGTTATTATTCCACTGCTTCTTTTATATAAAGCGATGTCAAAAAGCAAAATACATAAGCCTGAATGGCACCGTCAAAAAGATCAAAGTATAAAGAAAGTGCTGCAGGAAGGATCACAGGAACCACGTGCTTTAAAAGCTCCATGATGACTGTAGCTCCAAGGATATTACCAAATAGTCGCATGCACAGTGAAAGTGGTCTGATGACAAGCTCAAGTACATTCATAGGTGCAACAACTGCCATTGGCTCAGCAAATCCCTTAAGCCACTTCTTAGGACCTTTTTTCACAAGGCCTGCCGCTTCCACCAGGATAATACTCATAACAGAAAGAGCTATTGTCACATTAAGGTCCATGGTTGGCGGTGTGAATCCAAACAGTCCCACCATATTAGAAAGGCCAATAAAGATCAGCACAGTTACGATATAGTCAGTATAACCAGCAGCTTCCTCTCCAAGCATTCCGGAAACTGCGCCCCTAAGGAACATCACCGCGGACTCAAGTGCAGCCTGACGTCTTGAAATATTATGAACTTTTAGATCATGGGTAAGAAATAAGATGAGGGCAATAACTATAACCATAAATATCCACGTGACAACTACAGAATGGTAGATGTCAAAAAAGCCGTCCCCAAAAGGCACATGGATAAGGGTTTTGTCCTCCATTAAGAGTTCTGTTAGTAATTCTTTCATAATTACAATCCCCCGAAAAACTTACTTTCTATTATATGAAATGAGGCGGGCTATTGCAATGATAGCCTGCCTCTTTTCGCATTTTTTCGTACTATTTTTTTATTCTTTTTTCTCAGTTTCTTTTATCTGTTTAGTATCCAAATCTTTTTTCGATGCGCCATCCTCATCAATATCCTTGGAATCATCGTAGAACAGCTGCTCTTTACTTTCAATCTTAGCGGAAACTTTACTTATCACTTTCTTAAATATCTTTGGTACATGCCTTGAGTTTTTGGTAACAATAATTACCAATACAGCTATAAGTGCAACCACTACAAGGAATGCTATTACAAAGAAAATAGCAATCTTGTTTGTAGCACCAGAAGCATCTCCAACATCAAGAGAAAGAGTAAACTTATTGCCCTCTATGTCAAAAGTAGAATACTTACCCATAGTTCCTGTTGGAGTTAAAAGAACCTTCTCACCGTTCTTTATCTGGTAGAGCCTGAATTCATCTCCAAGGTATCCCTTTAACAGATCGATCGCAGCAGTAGCTTCACTTATTGGCCTGAATCGTATCTGGTGTACATTTTGTCCATCGTCAGGGATTGTTACTTCTAAAGTTTCATAATCTTTTAAAGTCTCTGCCTTGCCCTGAACAAAATTTATGGTCCTGACTACATCAATAGCATCATCTTCTTTGAACATTCCATCTACTAAAAGCTCTGACTGCAAAAGGTCATCTGAAGCATTATATTCAGAAAGGGTTGTCCTGTATCTCTTATAAGTAGCAGTAACAACTTTATCAGTAGTAATGTCAATAAGCTCAGGAGTATCCCATGCTGCATAGAATCCATCCTTGTTCTTAAGACCAGGATACTCATCAGCTGAAATACTTTCGCCATAGTTTTTCTTTACCTTGGCAATGATCTGCCTTCCGTCCTCAAGATCCTCATCTTCAAGCACAAAGGTAACCATGAGCTTCTTAAAGTCACTTGGGACATCAGAATACTGCACAGTATCAAGCTTTACTGTCTTTTCTTCTACCTGTCCATCTTCCTCTTCACTAAGTGCTTCATCTACAGTAATTACCTTTTCAGCTTCGAAAAGTTTGCCCTCTAAGACTTTGTCATATTCAACAGGCTCTGCTTTTTTGGAATAACTGATCTTGTCGATACCAGCAAGATCATCACTAACAAAGAAGTTGTTCCTGATCTCCGCACCGTCTTCCACGTTACCAGCAATAGCGCCAAATCTTGACTCAGCCCCTTCGATAGATACAAGTGCCAGGCAGTTCCTTATGTTATTGCCATCGCCTGCAATACCGCCAACGTAATTAGCTCCCTCAAGTATGCCTTTGGAAAAAGAGCTAACGACATAAGAGTAAGATGCTCCTGTTACGCCGCCTACATAATCACCTGAAGACGACTTGATATTTGAGTAGTTGCTGCAGCCCAGGATCGTTCCCATCTCCTGAAGGCCACAAACACCAGCTGCGTAGTTCTTTTCACCAACAGCTTCTGCATAGTTTTTATTGCTTCTAAGTACACACTTGGTAATAAAGGAAGAATTGAGTTTGGAATCCTTGATTCCGGTAAGATCTGATTCCTTGTCGTAGTCGTACTCAATAGCCATTGTTCCTGCTATTCCAGCAGTATCAATATCACCCTCTACTCTTCCATAGTTCTGACAGCCTTCTACGGTAGCATCAGTACTTGTAGAAGCTTCTTCCAGAGAAACATCTGAATAAGCCTGGGTGTAGTCCATCTCTAGAACACCGTCAATCGCATCAGTGTAAAGCATCATGATGTTGTTGAACTGATCAGCAATGGACTGAAGATCATCAACCAGCACTCCTGTTGCGTTATTGACCTCAAGGTTAAGGGATCCAAAGTTGTCATTCATGCCAGCCATATTCGATGCAAGACTTGCAGTATGATCCTTGTATTCAGCACTAAACTGAGGGAAAGTAATGTCTTCTCTTCCAGCTACGTTCCTGACTATGGACTTGGTCTGCTTGCCAGCTTCTGACAAATGTCCTGAAGCAGACTCAAGTGAGTCCATGGACTTTACCGCATCAGCACGTGCTGCATCAGTCATTTCATCTAAATGCGCTGAGGTAAGAGTTAGTATAGTTGTTCCAGCATTCTGAAGATCTTGAGTATATCCACTACTTCCTGAACTACCGGTAGTAGGATTATTATAATTGTCTCTTGCAAATTTATCAGCATCTTTCTGAGCCTGAGCTTTAGCTGCATTATGAAAAGACAGATCATCATTATACCTTGGGTCTTCAGAGTCAGAAACAGGGAAATTAGTAGCAGGATCAGTCGTATGAACCCATACTCCTTCTTGTCTGAGACCGAAGGTATCATGATCATCTTTAAGGTCATTGGTAAGCGTCAGTTTTAGTGGAGGCTTAGAATAGGTCAAAGTTGTGCCATTTGAGTCCTTATATACCAGATCAAACGGATTTATAGTATGCTCATCAAGAATGTAGTAGTTATAATATGCTGTATAAGAGCGAGCATACAAATCAGAATAAGTTCTTGCGGCTCCTTCTATAGTATCTTTTGCATTCTGATAATCCCGCTTTTCTCCTTCGCTAAGGTAGTTTTCCAGATTCAGATCTTTTACAGCATTCTCAAAACTCTCGCCTGAGTTTTTAGCATCAGAAGCAGCATAGGTAAGCTGATCCAAAACTCCATCATCCTTTGAAGTCTCATCAAGGATATAGTCAACTCGTGAAAAAGCTTCCGATGTAGCACTTGATACACCATTAGCGAAATCAACAGTTCCAGCAGAAAGGAATCTTACATCCTCAATGGCACCAGAAGTAAACTGCTGGATTGCAGATAATCTATTTGTTATAACATCAGACTGATTCTTGGCATCACCTAAAGTTGCTGAGACTGTATCGTGGAGCTTACTGATGGATTCCGTAAGCTGATAAGCAATATCGGAGCTAAGGTCTACAGTAATGTATGGCTCAGCCTGGCCCACAATTCCGCCAACATCCTTTCTTCCAAGGACCTTACCGTTGTTGGTGCAGTTAACAACGTATCCGGACTGTCTTCCTACAATACCACCGATGTTGTAGCCTACGTGTTCGTAGCCCACATTGCCCATATTAAGGCACCTTGAAATGATACCAAGAGAATTACCAGCAATACCGCCAACATCTGTGGCTGTGGCATCTTCGTTGGCTTCTTCTGAAGTGCTGTCCACGTTCTTGATAAGGTTTATGACCTTATTGAGATTGGTCATAGAATCAATGGTTATTTGTGTATCAACATTGGTAGTGTTTACCAGTGAGTCATTTCTGCAGCGGCTGATATCACCTTCATTGTATCCAGCGACACCACCTACAAAATGAATACCTTTAATATAACCACTGACGTTGCAATCCTCGATTATACCTGTGAAATGGTTATAGGAAGCAATTCCGCCAACATAGTCATTGGATGATATAACGCCTTTGAAGCTACAGTTTTTGATGTAACCATGGTTTTCACCACAAAGGCCACCTACTCTTATCTGCTCTCCGGATGGTATTATCGATCCACTCACACTTAAATTTGCAATAATACCGGTCTTTTGAACTTCAGCAAAAAGGCCAACGTGAGAAAGTCCATCAGATACATTGTACTCAGAAATAGTATGGCCCTGACCGTCAAAAATTCCGCCAAAAGAAGGCACGTAATCAAAGTCTTTTCCTAAAAGGGACAGATCCTGTGTAAGGATAACTCTTTTATTGACCGACCATGTATCAAGCTTGCAGTTATTAGCAAAAGAAAGGAAATCATCTACACTACTTATATAGATATCTTCAAGTTCTTCTGGAATAAGAGCCTCAATCGCATCTTCTATATCTGCGTCAACATTCTCATCATCTTCAAATAGATCAGACTGGGTTGCGGTTGATAAAAGCTCCACTTCTGACCTTGGTTCTTTTTCTTCTTTTTCTTCTTTTACTTCCTCTTTAGTTTCCTCTTCCTTTTCAGCAAGAACTGTCAAAGGAGCACTTGTACACACAAGGGCAAATATTGTAAGAAGGGCTAGTATTCTCTTTTTCATTATACTGTCTCCTCCACCTTCTCATTATCGTTTTCATCAAGCATTGTCACATCGCCATTCTCAATATATGCGCTGACATTACCCTTTACTATAGCGTGAACAACACCGTTAACTGTTCCGTCAATGTGTCCTCTGACAACACCATCAATACGCATTGAACCAGACCTTTGCTTGGTCTGAAGTGGCATGTTCATAACAAAGGCAGTAAGCTCGATTATCTTATCTCCCACAAGCAGTATCTGGGGCAAAACAAACATTGTGACAAAGATGGAAATTATTGTTCCTCGTCCAAGACATTTACCAATTCCATAAATAGCGCAGTCTGATGTCATCTTACCAATAAGTGTTCCTGCCACAGCAAGCATGGTACCTGAGGTGATGATAGTTGGGAATGATAGATTCATGGTATCGATGATGGCATCTCTTTTGCCCATGGTCTCACGAAGCTCTGTGTAGCGCCCTGCAATAACGATGGCATAGTCAATGTTAGCACCCATCTGAATTGAGCTTACAATAAGGTAGCCCAGGAAAAATAGGTTGTCGTGCATTACAGCCGGGAACGAGAAGTTGATCCAGATACATCCCTGAATGACTGCAATAAGAAGAACAGGCATTCCGGCTGATTTAAAGGTGAAAAGAAGAACTATCAAAACCGCCAGGATCGAAATAACGCTTGTGACTGTGTTGTCTCTTGCAAAGCACTTCTTAAGGTCGTACTGGCTGACAGATTCTCCAACAACGTATATCTTATCTTCGTCGTAGTACTTCTCAGTTATCTTGTGCATCTCTTCAATGAACGCAAATGTTTCGTCTGACTCTTCAGGGAGATTTAAATAAACAAGGATTCTGGAATAGTCTTCACCCTGAAGCTGGTCCTTGGCAAAGGTCATCATCCTGTTGGCATCTTCAAGCTTTTTCATAAGGTCGTCACTTAAGGTAACATAACCTTCCTGAACTTCCTGATAAACAAACATGAACATATCAATCAAAGGAACCTTGTAGTTTGCAAGACCATTTACCGCCTTGGCGTAGTCCTCATCATTAACAGCATAGGCTGCATAAACAACCTCTGCTATCTCATAGTCGATATTTAAAAGCTCTGAAAACTGACGTGGAGTTAGCTTTTCTGTAAGGGTATAGCCATTAAGAGCCTCAGTATTTGCAAGACCTGTAATAGATGAAACTTCATCTCTTGTAAGAAGCTCATCGATAAGTCTCTTTTCCCTGTCGTAATCTCCTGAAGGGAAAACTAGAGCCACCATATTATCTGAATTAAAGTTCTCATCCTGCATGTTCTGATCAGCCTGCACCTCATTTATAAGAGGCGGTGTGATCTTGGTATAGCCATAAACGTAAGGAGTTTTTGATGAAACTCTGTTAGCTATAATGATAAGGATTACGAAAGCAGGAGCTATTATGTATCTTGAAGCATAGGCAAACTTACCAACAAAGGGAATCTGAGGGATAAAGTTCTTGTGCTTGGTCTTTTCCATGAGAGGCGCAAAGACCATGATGATACCGGGCATAAGAAGGAACACTGACAAAAGGCTTAAGATGATAGCCTTTATAAGAACTATACCCATATCAGAGCCAATACCAAACTGCATGAACAGCATGGCAACAAGACCTCCGATCGTAGTAAGGGAACTGCCACAGATCTCAGGGATTGATTTTGAAAGAGCCACGATGCAGGCTTCACGGTTTGGAAGCTCAGCATGTTCTTCTTTATACCGGTTTAGGAAGATGACCGCATAGTCAACTGACAGAGCCAGCTGCAGTACGATAGTGACTGAATCTGATACAAAAGAAATTGTTCCAAGAAGAAAGTTGGTTCCCATCTGAACCAGGGCTGCAGAACCAAAAGTAAGAAGAAGTACCGGAACCTCTGCATAGGCCTGAGATGTCAGAAGAAGTACCGCAACAACAACGATGACAACAATAATAGAGATTACACTCATTTCCTTATCAATAAGCTCTGACTGAGTATCGCCAAGAGTTGTTGAAATATAGGAATCATAGGGTTCAAAGTACTCTTTTACCTGATCAAGAAGTACCAGGCACTGATCATCATTTTCATCATAATCAAAAGTTATATTAAAAAGAGCTGAGCCGTTATTATAATGATCACTGGTATCATCAACTTCAGCCGAGAAGATACCATCCATATCTTCAAGTTGGTCCTTGACCTCAAGCGCCTGATCATAGGATATATTTGCGACCATGACTTTTACAGAGCCGTAGGTTTTAAACTGCTCTTCCATAAGGTCAAGACCCTGCCTGGTTTCAGAAGTGCCAGGAAGGTATTGTGCCAGTTCATTTTCAACACTTACCCAGTTTCTGGAAACTGCTGAGAATATGCATAAAATCGCATATATCAGAAAGAAAAGATTGCGCTTATCGACGATAAATGCGCAGATTTTGAGCATAAAACTGTTTCCAGCTTTTTCGTTTTCCATATCCATCTCCCCCGAGAAACTAAAATTATCCAAATGTAGTATACACCGCATTTTAATTTTTGACCATAAGTCAAAATAAAAGGTCCGGCACTGCGGCCGGACCTTAAACTATTTCGTATAATAATTATTATCTACGCTTCTTCAGTGAAGCCAGAGCTCCAAGGGCAACTGCAGATGCTCCGAGGATCATCATTGATGCCACGAGAGGATTCTGAGTCATATCCCCTGTTCTTGCTCTTCTTGCACCAAGTACCTGTGGCATGTCTCTCTTTGCTCCGAGAACCTGTGGTACTTCAGAAACAGGATCTTGTTCGTTTACCACAACAACAGTGTCTGTAGGAGGTGTTGTTGTAGGTGGTGTAGGTGGTGTTGGTGGTACTTCAACAATAACAGGTGGTGTCGGAGGAACATCAATTGTCTTGGTCTCAGTCCATACTCCCCTGGTGCTCTCCTTTGAGTACTCACTGAATTTTACTTCATAAGTACTTTCCAGTATAACGAGACTTCTCTTGTACTCATAGTTGTTTACGGTCTTGTCAAGATCAATGTCAATGGTCTTTATGCCTGTAACAACATAGTTAAATGCCTGCTTTTTCGCATTTAGCGTATAATATTCGGTATTAGCCGCTCCAATTACTTTTCTGTCCACCAGATATCCCTTTGATCCTGCAGGATACCAATGTCCTTCTGCACCACCGTTTATCTCACTGCAGATGATCGTACCGCAGAAGTTACCGCCTCCAAGTGTCACTTTTGTATTAGGTGCCAGAATATTTCCAACTTCATTTGTACCTTGGGTTCTTAAAGTTGTGGCATTTGTAACAAATGTAACATCCGGCATGATAGCTGCATTAAGAAGGCTCTTGTTGCCGGTCTGGATGTTTTGATATTGAGAATCTGTTGTAATAACAGGCAATATAGTATCGGTTCCTGTAAGTATTATCGTTACTTTTTCAGGAGTAGTAAGAAGGATCCATGTTTCTTTGACCGTACCGTCAATATAGTACGTTCCGCCGTCTGTAATTTCCAGTTTGTTCTTTTCAGGCCTTGGACCACTTCCTGTAGAATACTTAAGTGTATTTTTACTGGTCTTGGGAGTAGCAAGAACACTGTTCATCTGATCAACAAAAACCTGCTGGTCGATTCCATACATATTATCATGTAAAAAATTGGAATTCTGATCGTAATGATAGTATACTCCGTTGATAATAAAGCTTGTCTCCTGATGACCTACTTCAGCACTACCTCCTTGGGAAAGAATTGTAAAGGTTTCATCTACTGTATTTACCTTGTAATAGATTGTTTTCCCATCTTCTGTTGTCTCTTTGTAAATTGTCTCCCCATCGACCACTTCCTTGTCGTTAAGGTTTATGATCCTTTCATATTCTTCCTTGGTAGTGATACTAAAACCATCAAAATCATTTATTATCCTGGTTTCATCATTCTGTGGATGAGGGATTATATTACCACCATCATAAATTCCCCTGGCAATAAAGTCATCCAATGCATCCTGCGCATCTTCTAAAGTATCATATATTGTATCAAGGATAATGGTTTCTTCGTGTGTGCCCGTGCCATATCCATGAGCTACAAGAACATAGCCGTCTGCTTTTGCTGCTTCCATCTCACTTTTCAGTTTTTCCGAATTAACATCCTCATATTCCTTACCTGAGTTATACCTAAGTGAATCCGGAGTGACAGAGCGATCCATTTTATCAAGAATGAGCTGTTTTAAAGAATCTGATACTGTAATATACTGGCCATTTTCGTCAACATATGTTACATCAAATCCAGATTTGCCATCAGCAGCAGGGGCAATTATAAATGTAGTATCTTCACTGATGGAATTCTCACTTAGAATATCGATTTCAGCTTGAATTAAGGTCTTGCCACCCAGTGTAAATGTAGTAGCATCCTCAAATCTGCTGGCTATTTCAATACTGCTGCTGTTTACAAGAGCATTCTTTATATAATCAGAGACATTGGAAAGAGGAACTTCTTTATCATTCACAATGATTGCCGGATCCGAATCGCCGTCCTTAGTCTCTAAGATAAGGCTGGTTGCTCCTTCCGCCAGCTTGTTATCGATATGCGTGCGTTTCCCATTTTTATCTGTTACATAGTATTTCTCAGTTAAGCTGCCAAACTCAACCCCACTGCTTTCAGTATTATTGTTTTCTTCATTACTGATCTGTTTCTGAATTTCTTTTGCAATATTCTCATCATCCGTAACTACTGTAGTAGACGATGTAGTCACAGTAGTCTTAATATCTTCTACAAACTCACCTGTTGTAGTTACTGTATTTCCGTCCTGAACAACAGTGACGTTTTCTGTATCCTTCGTCAGATTTTTAGTAACTGTTTCCTGTACTGTTTCCTGTGTGGTGGCTGTAGCTACAACCTTAGGCTCTGATGCCTCATTATCCTCAATTACAACAACATTATCACCGACACTTATTACTTCATTATTACTTACAGTCTCCTGATAAGTACTTGTTGTAGTTGTAACGTCTTCACTTGGTGTTTCTGTCTTTGTTACCTCAGGCTGAGGTGATATAGGCTCTGCATCAGAATAATCAATTAGATCTGCAGCCTGTTTTTCAACAGAACTCACATCCACAGACTCTGATGTATTATCGTTACCAGATTCATCAGACGGTTCACCATCGCTTGCCTCTGCTGTGATGCTGTTTGTAGCAAAAACAAGTGTACCAGTCATAAGGCAAAAGATTCCTTCTCTGATTGCCTGAGGGACATTGTCGTAAAGCTTCATTTTATAATCCTCCGTACCACACA
>JAEEGF010708546.1_pt1 | contig 10815 bp, 6 predicted proteins | sample 9134171 | NCBI WGS metagenome assembly JAEEGF01 (sample SAMN16246542, study PRJNA631951) | gut metagenome | biome: gut microbiome; feature: rumen; material: AP-attached | host: Bos | place: Iran: Karaj | collected 2018-10 | reverse complement strand
GGATTGCCGAGGCGGGCGATTTTTTTGTACATATACCTATATTATAAGATGAAGGATGAAGGATTAGAGATGAAGGGTTAGGCATAAACAAATAAGACCTTAGGTACAAATCAAATGAACCTAAGGTGCAAATCAATCGAGCCTAAGGTGCAAATCAATCGAGCCTAAGGTGCAAATCAATCGAGCCTAAGGTGTAAAAGAAAAGCCCTTGAGGTAATTCCTCAAAGGCTTTCGTCTTGTAGTTGCGGAGACCGGACTCGAACCAGTGACCTCCAGGTTATGAGCCTGGCGAGCTACCAACTGCTCCACTCCGCGATCTAATTTGCGACTGCAAAGGTAGGCAGAAAAAATGGTACTGCCAAACATTTTGGTAAGAAAATGGCTTTTTATCTATATATTCATGTATTTCTCTTGTTCGAATAGACACTTTTGTCTACCTTTGCAGCAGATATGGGTACACCAAAGACGAAAAACAAGCTCATAGATGTGGCACGTCGGCTTTTTGCTAAAAACGGCATCGACGGAACCACAATGAACGACATCGCGTTAGCCTCAGGCAAAGGACGTCGTACACTCTACACGTACTTTAAGAGCAAGGAAGACATCTTCTATGCTGTTATAGAAATGGAGATGGAGCGAATGAGCGAACGCCTACGCACCATTGCAGACAAAGAACTCGAGCCAGAAGACAAGTTGGTTCAGCTAGTCTACACCCACCTGAGCCTCATCAAGGAAACGGTTATCCGCAACGGCAACCTCAGAGCCGAATTCTTCCGCGACATTTGGCTGGTGGAAAAGGTGCGTAAGAATTTCGACAGAACAGAAGTAGAGATTCTTCAGAAAATCATTATGCAAGGTATCCGACAGGGAAAGCTTGACGTAGTCAACATTCAGCTTTCAGTGGAAATCATCCACTATTGCATCAAAGGACTTGAGGTTCCTTACATCTTCGGGCGTTTGGGCAACAGCATACAGATGAGTCGTCCTATGGTGAAACAAGTTATCCATCGTGCTATGGCCAAGATAGAGCGGCCTGATGAGGATGATTAGTGAATAGAGAATGAGGATTAGAGATTAAAGATTTCAATTTTATTATGGGATTATTAGAAGGAAAGACCGCACTCATCACAGGTGCGGCACGAGGAATAGGCAAGGCTATTGCCTTGAAGTTTGCCCAGGAGGGCGCTAACATCGCATTCACCGACCTTGAGGTGAACGAGGAGACAGAGCAAGAGATTGCTGCACTTGGCGTTAAAGCTAAGAGCTATGCTTCGAATGCCGCCGACTTTGCTCAGACCGAGGAAGTTGTGGCTAAGGTTAAGGAAGAATTCGGAAGCATTGACATTCTTGTCAACAATGCAGGTATCACCAAAGACGGACTTATGCTTCGCATGAGCGAGCAGCAATGGGATGCTGTGATTGCCGTCAATCTGAAATCAGCTTTCAACTTCATTCATGCTTGCGTGCCCATTATGATGCGCCAGCGTGGTGGAAGCATCATCAACATGGCCTCCGTTGTAGGCGTTCACGGCAATGCTGGTCAAGCCAACTATGCTGCTTCAAAAGCTGGTTTGATTGCTCTGGCGAAGTCTATCGCCCAAGAAATGGGACCTAAGGGCATTCGCGCCAACGCCATTGCTCCTGGCTTCATCGAAACGGCTATGACAGCGGCTCTTCCCGACAACGTGCGTGAGGAATGGAAGAAGAAGATTCCCTTGCGTCGTGGAGGACAAGTGGAAGACATTGCCAATACTGCCCTGTATCTGGCCAGCGACCTCAGTTCGTATGTTAGCGGACAAGTTATTCAGGTCGATGGCGGCATGAACATGTAAAATGGATGAAGGTTCTTTACGAGGATAACCACGTCATCGTGGTGAATAAAAAGAGCGGGGACATCGTACAGGGCGACAAGACTGGCGATGTTCCCCTTTCTGATGAGGTAAAGGCCTACATCAAGGAACGCTATAACAAGCCCGGCGAAGTGTTCTTAGGCGTGGTACACAGACTCGACCGTCCCGTTAGCGGAATCGTTCTGTTTGCCCGCACCAGCAAAGCCCTCACTCGTTTGTCGGAAATGTTCCGCACAAGAGCAGTGCACAAAACTTATTGGGCTATTGTGGGCAACCAACCGCCACAGGAAGAAGGGACACTTACCCATTGGCTTACGCGCAACCCGAAGAACAATACGGCACGAGCCTACGACAAGGAAGTGCCCAATTCCAAACAAGCCATTCTCGACTATCGCGTTATTGCGAAAAGCGATCGTTATTGGCTTTTGGAAATCGACTTACACACAGGACGCCACCACCAGATACGTTGCCAGTTGGCTAAGATAGGGTGTGCGATAAAAGGAGATTTGAAATACGGAGCTCCACGTTCGAATCCTGACGGAAGCATATCGCTTCACGCTCGTCGCATCACGTTTGAGCATCCTGTCTCACATCTGCAAATCGACGTTACTGCTCCCGTTCCCGACGACAATCTTTGGCAAGCCATCAGTCGAGGACTGTAACACGCTTTACATAGACTTCACGCATAGGACGTTCCCGCTCATCAGTGGGAACGTTTACTATTTTCTCCACCACATTCATTCCCTCAGTTACTTGTCCAAAGATGGTGTATTCTCCATCCAAATGCGGACAACCGCCTTCTGTGGTGTAAACGCGTTTCTGTTGCTCATTGAAAGGACGCGGAGGACGGCTGGCCACCTCTGCCTCTGCCACATTTAAGATGCTATCCTGCAATTCATAGTAGGCATCTTTGTTCGATGTTTCCAAGCGATTGAGTCGGTCAGCAAGTTTATCTTGCAAACGCCGCCATTTGGCGTTGACTGCCTCTTGATAAAGCGTCTGATAGAAGTCTGCCAGCGACGTTGGCGTATACTTCTCGCCTGTCACAATATACCATTGTGTGGGACTGCTCTCTTTCTTTGGATTCAAGTTATCCGGTTGACGAGCCGCCGCCAACATTCCGCGTCGATGAATATACTTGGGAAATCGTATCTCCTGCGGAATGGTATAATGCAGAGCACTGGTGTCAACCGTTACAGGACGATTGGCGGGTTTCAGTGTAGGGTCACCCGTCTGAATCATCAATCCAGGAACTATGCGGTGCCACATCATCTCATCGAAGTATCCTTCACGCGCAAGTTTGATGAAATTATCCCGATGAAGAGGCGTGTCATCGAACAAAACCGCACGTATATCACCCATTGAAGTCTCAATCAGCACCTCTGTTCCCTCTTTTTGCTTGCTACAAGACGCAAAAAGCATCACGGACAACAAAAGATAAGCTACTTTTCTCATATTTCTTACATATTTTCAGCAAACTTACGAAATATTTCTCAATTCTCAATCTTCAATCCTCAATTTATATCTATCTTTGTAGTACAATATGAGCCGCAGACGGAAAATTGGCCGTTGGATAGCAGGAGTATTGCTCACACCCATAATACTCGTGCTGTTGTTAATAGGCGCCTTGTACCTGCCACCTGTGCAGCAATGGGCTGTCAATAAGGTTTGTGCCTATGCATCGGAGAAAACGGGCATGGACATTCGTCTGAAACGCATTCGAATCAAGTTCCCCCTCGACCTTGACCTGCAAGAATTTTCTGCCACTACCCCACCAGACACAGTGATGGCTCTCGAACATGTTATTGTTGACCTCGACCTAAGTCGCATCTTCAAAGGACACGTGGGAGTTGACGCCCTCGACCTTCAGCAAGGAGTCGTCGACACACGCGACCTCATTGCTACAGTTAGGGTGAAAGGAAAAGTTGGAAACTTCCATCTCAATTCTGAAGACATTCATTTGAAGGAACAACGCGCTTCCCTCACAGGTGCACGCCTCGACAACTGCGATGTTGACATCGCCATGCGCGACACCACAGTTGTGGACACTACGGAATCAGCTCCTTTGCTTTGGAGCATTGGATTGGGCGATATCGAAGCCAATGACACACGTGTTGCCTTCCACACCATAGGCGACAGTATCTGCATTCGAGGAGGTGTGAAGAAACTGGCCATAAAGGGAGGAGACATTGATTTGGGACGTGGTATTTATAAGGTCGATCACCTGCACGTTGATGCTGATTCACTTCGCTACGACACTAAAGAGCCAGCTTTAGCACAAGGTCTCGACTACAACCACCTGTCCTTCCGTCCACTCCATCTCGATGCCGACAACATCTTCTTCCAGCAAGATTCCAGCGAGCTAAGCCTTACGCTGAACGAATGTAGCGGTAAGGAACAAAGCGGTCTGCAGGTAGATAAATTATGCGGTTACGTTCGTCTCGATGACACCCACATCCAAGTTCCCGACCTCCAACTCAAGACTCCCAAAAGTCACATCGATGGAAGAGTAGATATGGATTGGTCATCGCTTTCATCCGGCAATCGTGGCACGATGGATGTCGACGTTAATGCGTCTGTTGCCAAGGAAGACCTCCTGCTTGTAACGGGCAATTACTTAACTCCATCACTCCGTCGTTCCATCAATTCATCACTCCCGAGCCACATCACCCTATCGGCCAAGGCTCGAGGGAATGTTGACCGCATGGTGGTTGAGCGAGGTGTCATCAAGGCCTCGCCGATGGCTGAAGCTCAGTTCTCAGGCGTCCTCACAAATTTACTAGATTCAGACAACCTTGGAGCCGACCTAAACATGGACATGCAGACGACCGATCTCAGTCCTGTGCGCCATATTCTCAACCTTCCTTCATCCGTACGCCTGCCTCAAATGAGCGTCAAAGGAAAGGCCAATATGCAAGGTTCGAAGCTGCTGGCTGACCTGCACTTGACTCAAGGAAGGGGGACGGTGGACCTCAAAGGTAATTACGATACCAAGACGGAGGATTACGATGCAGATGTTCGTGTGCGGAACCTCAACCTCCACAATTTCCTTCCTAAAGATTCGCTCTATACGCTAACTGGTCGTGCGCGAATAAGTGGAAGAGGTACTGATTTGCTTTCGAAACATGCCCGTGCCAAAGCCAACGTTGAGATTAATCATCTCAGATACGGACATAACGACCTCGACAACATTCGTCTGTTAGCTGATGTCAAAGGAGGCAAGGGATTGGTGAACTTATACAGCAACAACGATCTACTTCGTGCCGACGCATGTGCAACACTGCAATTAGACAAGAAGATAACTGCCGCCGATATTAGTCTTGGCGCCACCTACATCGACCTCCATCGCCTCGGTCTTGTCGATGAACCTTTGGCTGTATCTATGGTTATGGATATGGAAGGAAGCACAAATCTGTCCGACACGCATCGTCTGCAAGGAAGCATCCGCGCCATCGAACTCATGCCCAAGGACACCATCTTCTATCCCACCGACATCGACCTCAACCTGCTCATGTCACCCGACACATTGTTTGCACAAGCCACATCAGGCGACCTCGAACTCGAGCTTCATTCAAGCGACGGATACGAGCAATTGCTGGACAAGGCCAACCTCTTTACCACTGAACTCAAACGCCAGTTGGCAGACCACCATATTGCACAAGACACGCTAACCAACCTTCTGCCCCGCCTCGACCTACGTCTGAAGAGCGGCAATCAGAATACGATGGCTAACATTGTGCAATCCATGGGGTACGATTTCGACCAACTCTACCTCATTCTCAACAGCGATCCCGAATTGGGCGTCAACGGTCAGGGCTATCTCCATAGTCTGAACACAGGAGCCATCATGCTCGATACCATTCAGTGGAACATCTATCAGGATTCCACCGATGTGGTTCGTTTGGGCGCTCGTGTGAAGAATGGTCCACGCAACAAGCAGGTCGTATTCGAATCGAAGGCAACAGCCGAACTCACGCCTACTGGAGCTGATGCGTCCCTCACCTTCTTTGATGCCAAGGGACGCAAGGGTGTAGACTTTGGCGCACAAATCTTCCTCGAAGATGAAGCTTATCGTCTGCACTTGTATCCGCTTAATCCCGTTATTGCCTATCGTCGATTCACCTTGAACGACAACAATTACATCCTGCTTCACGACAACAAGCATGTGGAAGCTGACATTGACCTGCTGGCCGACGACGGAACGGGTTTCAAACTCTACTCAACGCCCAATGCCGATGCTTTGCAGGACATCACGCTCTCTGTCCACGACTTCAATCTGGGTGAACTCTCCAGCGTCATTCCGTATATGCCTTCCATTGGCGGCATGCTGGCTGGTGACTTCCACTTGGTACAAGACGAGCAGTCGATGAGTGTGCTTGTTGACGCCAACGTGCGCGATTTCGCCTACGAACAGGCTCAGATGGGCAATGTTGGCCTGAATGCCGTTTACCTGCCCAACGCCGATGGCACACACTACGTCGATGGCATCGTCTCGCAAGACGGCAACGAAGTGATGCTGCTGGCAGGAACCTACAATCCGAAGGACGAAGGCACTATCGATGCGAAAGCCACCCTACAGCGCTTGCCGCTGCGCCTCGCCAACGGCTTCATCCCCGACCAGATTGCCGAGTTGCGAGGATACGTAACCGGAGAGGTGGACGTGACTGGCCATGTGTCTAATCCCACGCTCGACGGAGCCATCGTCACCGACTCCATGTATCTGGTTAGTGACATGTACAGCCTCTCTCTTCGTTTCCCCGACGACTCCATCACAGTGCGCAAGAGCAGGCTCGACCTGAACCGCATAGAAGCATACTCCACTGGCAGAAATCCACTTGTATTAGACGGAACAATCGACCTACGCGACCTCAGCCGCATTGGACTAAACCTCAACCTTTCGGCTCGCAACTTCGAACTCATCAATGCACCTAAGAACCAGCGTGCTGTGGCCTATGGCAAGGTTTACGTCAACGTAGGAGCACGTCTGACAGGAACGCTCAACGACATGCTGCTCAGAGGTAAACTCGACGTGCTTGGCGACACGGATGTCACCTATGTGCTCACCGACTCCCCACTGACCGTCGAAGACCAGTTGGCCGAATTGGTAACCTTCGTCGACTTCTCCGACACGCTGACTGTGGCTGAAGTTGAAAAAGCATCACCACAGAACATCGACATGCTCATGGACATCGGCATAGAACAGGCGGCACAAGTCCATTGCCTGCTCAGTGTCGACGGCACAAACCACATCGACCTTGAGGGCGGTGGAAACCTCACGATGACCTACACCACGCAAGATGGTATGCACATGTATGGCCGCTACACCATCATCAGTGGCATGATGAACTACTCGCTGATGGTGATGTCCCTCAAGAACTTTGCCATCGACAGTGGTAGCTACGCAGAATTCACTGGCGACTTGCTGAATCCGAAACTCAACATCTCTGCCTCTGAACGCGTGAAGACCACGGTATATGAGAACAATGTGCCGCGCAGCGTCAACTTCGATGTAGGACTGAAGGTAACACAAACGCTGGAGAACATGGGTCTGGAATTCACCCTCGAGGCACCTGGCGACATGACCATTAGCAACCAGTTGGCCACGATGTCGCCTGAGGAACGAGGAAAGGTGGCTGTGACGATGCTGGCAACGGGTATGTACCTGACAGAGAGCGGCAACGGCACCAGTGGCTTCAGTGCCACCAACGCCCTTAACTCCTTCCTGCAGACGCAGATTGCCGCCATCTCGAACAGAGCACTCTCCACTATCGACCTGAACTTTGGTGTCGACAACACCAGCACAGCGTCAGGTGGTACGCAGACCGACTATAGCTTCAGCTTTGCGAAGCGTTTCTGGGGCAATCGCATAAGCCTCATCATCGGAGGTAAGGTAAGTTCGGGTAGTGAAGCGGTGAACACAGGCGAGAGCATCATCAACAACATCTCCCTGGAATACCGCCTCGACAAGAGCGCGACCCGATACGTTCGCATCTACTACGACCGCGACACGGAGTCGTTGCTCGAAGGCGACATCATGGAGATGGGTGCAGGTCTGGTGCTGCGCAAGAAGAGCAATCGCTTGGGCGAATTGTTTATATTCAAGAAGGCGAGCCCTCTCCCAACCTCCCCCGAGGGGAAAGAGTAAACTAAGGCTTAATAAAAGATAAATAACAAACGCCATTGGAGCTATAATATGATAAAGGTTCTCAAGATACTACACCATATATTCCCCACCCTCGGGCAAACGCAAGTCAGGCGTCAGCGTTTGGGGAGCCTGCGACGGAGGGCAGGATTGGGGGTGGGGTCACTCATCCTCCTGCTCCTATGTTCCTGCTCTGAAACCAAGAACCTGGCCGAGAACGAAACCCTGTATGTGGGTATCAAGGAGATTGCCTACGACCGCATGCCTAAGCACCAAGGCGAAAGCAGTGACACCACAGGCGTCATAGCGGCGCTGGGCAATGCTTACAACACCGTTGCAGGACTCATCGAAGGCGACGCCTCGGCTCGTGAAGCCCTCAATGCCATTCAAGGCGACTCGCTGGCGGCTCATGTCTCACCATTCACTCCCCTGCCCATTGACGCCAAGAAGGATCGTGAAGCCTATGCTACGGCGAAGAGTGAGGTGGAAGGAGCACTTGCCCACGCTCCCAATAACTCACTTATGGGTTCGTCATACTATCGTCAGCCACTGGCCATTGGCTTGTGGACCTACAACCGCTATGTAGGCAGCACCAGCCGCTTCGGCAAGTGGATGTTCAACACCTTTGCTGCCTCGCCCATCTACATAACTACGGTCAATCCTCGCGTGCGTGCTCAGGTGGCTCAAAACACCCTTCGCAACTACGGATACTTCCGCGGACAAACGGCCTATAGCGAATTGCCACAAAAGAATCCCAAGAAGGCCAAAGTCTCCTATGAGATACATCCCGGCCCGTTGTTCCACATCGACTCCATCGCCTATCTGGGTTTCCCTCTCCGTGCCGATTCGCTCATTCACGCCACCCAGCGTTTGACAAAGCTCCACAGAGGCGACCCCTTCAGCGTGCCTAATCTCGATGCCGAACGCACGCGCCTTTCCACCACCTTCCGCAACAACGGTTACTTCTATTTCCGACCCGAATACATCGTCTACCGAGCCGACACGGTGGCCCGTCCGCTGCACGTCCAGTTGCAGGTTGTACCCTCTGCCGACACGCCCGACCAAGCCCGGAGGCAGTACTACATGGGTCGTACGCGCATCAATCTTTATGAAAACGAAGCCTTTACGCTCGTCGACACGTTGAGTCGTCCTGAGAAGATTTCGCGCAGCATGCGTCGCCAGATGGCTCGCTACATGAAACAGCATCCCGATATAGCAGAGCGCATGGCTCGTCGCAATCGCATTCCCAGTGTCACTATGGCCTATAGCGGCAAACCAGGACGTCCACCTTTGAAGATGCGTGCCATACGTCGTTACATCAATTACCGGCAAGGTAGTCTCTACGACCTGCGAAGCCTGCAGGCCATGCAGGACAACCTTGTAGCTATGGGCATATTCTCGCAAGCCAATGTCCGTCTGAGTCCACGTAATACAACAGCCACCTGCGACACCCTGGACACGGAGATTACCCTTCGCCTCGACAAGCCCTACGATGCTGAGTTCAAGGGCAACATCTCCACAAAGAGCAACGGTCTCGTCGGACCGGGTGTCAGTTTCTCCATGTCGAAGCAGAACGTGTTCCGTGGAGCCGAAACGCTCAGCCTCGATGCTTATGGTTCCTACGAATGGATGACAGGTGCTCAGATGAAGGGCAAACACAGTCTGATGAACTCATACGAATGGGGAGCCGCCATCAATCTGGCCTACCCTCGCCTACTCCTCCTCGGACTGGGACAACGTTTCAATCGCCGTGCCAAAGCCACCACGACGTACAAACTCAGTGCCGACTGGCTCAACCGTTCAGGCTACTTTAGTCGCGTCTCGTTCGGAGCTCGTGTGAGTCACACCTATCAGCGTCGCTCGCGTGTGTTCCATGAGATTGTTCCTTTCCGTCTCGACTACGAGAAACAATTGCACACAACGGCAAAGTTCGATAGCATCATCACCAACAACCAAGCCCTATACGCCTCACTACGCGACCAGTTTGTGCCCTCTGCACAGTACACCGTTACCCTTACCAACCCCGCCAGCCGCTACCACCAGCGACGCATCACCCTTAGCATCAAGGAGGCAGGCAACCTTACCAGTCTGGGGTATCGCATAGGAGGAAAACCATTCACGGAGAAGGACAAGAATCTCTTCGGAGTTCCCTTTGCCCAATACATCCGCCTCACAGCAGAATACACCCATCGCTATCGCATCGGGCAAACACAGACATACCTCTGCTGGCGTGCCTTCGGCGGCATCATACACAGCTATGGCAATGTGACCATTGCGCCCTATGCCGACCTCTTCACCGTGGGCGGTGCCAATTCCATTCGCGCCTTTGGTGTGCGCAGCATAGGTCCCGGAAGCTATCATCCTAGCCATTCCCACTACAGTTATATCGACGAGATGGGTGACTTGAAACTCGAAGCCAACCTCGAATATCGTTTCCCCTTGGTGAGCAACCTTCACGGAGCATTGTTCATGGATGCAGGCAACGTTTGGTTGATGAAGAAGGACGAAAATCGCCCAGGTGGCACCATTAACGCCCGTTCTTTGGCTCGTGAGATAGCTTTAGGCACAGGTTTTGGACTTCGTTATGACCTTTCATTCCTCGTAATTCGCTTCGATGTCGGAATTGGATTGCATGCACCCTACGATACTGGCAAGTCCGGCTATTACAACATGACCAAATTCTGGGATTCTCTCGGCTTCCACCTTGCCGTAGGATATCCATTCTAAGGCCCATACGACTTATTACACTTGAGACTACGTCTCGCGCTCGGCCTTTGAACGCTTGCGTAGTAAAACAGAGCAAGCACCTGCTCTCACTCAATC
>JAEEGF012387336.1_pt1 | contig 10816 bp, 7 predicted proteins | sample 9134171 | NCBI WGS metagenome assembly JAEEGF01 (sample SAMN16246542, study PRJNA631951) | gut metagenome | biome: gut microbiome; feature: rumen; material: AP-attached | host: Bos | place: Iran: Karaj | collected 2018-10 | reverse complement strand
AAATAAAAAATATTAATAAAAACTCTTTCAAAATATTATAATAATAATTTCTTTTTTTTCAATTAAAAAATAATTAATTTACATTTTTTTTTGTAAATTTTTATTAAATATATTATAAATAAGTAAAGCTTTTAAACAGAATCTTATACAAAAATTTAATATAATAAAATATATATATTCAAAGATTTATTTTCTAATAACACAAATATGCAATAATACATTTTTTATTTAAAAATCATAAAGAATATATTTATATTAAAAAGAGGAATAATCTAATGACTTTAAATCATTGATTCATTTTAAATTAATTATTTTATCAAAAAATTTATATAATTTCATAATTAAACCACAATAATCATTATACATTAACAATAAATTTATCAAAATGTATATTATGATTGTTACTCTTTTCAATTAAATTATCACAATCAATTTTAATAACTGAATTAATTTCAGTTTTACTTCTTCCTTTAATAGGAATTTTTACCATAGAACAAACATGTTCTAAATATTTAAAAGGATATTGTGAATTAATTTTTATAATTTTCATATGTTTTGTGGAAGTTGAAATTTTATTTTTTTTCTTTCTTTTAAATTGAATTATTGTATTTCCTTTAAAAAAAGCATCAAATCCTCTCATTATTTTTTCTAAACTATGAGAATATTCTTTCATTTCAATAACTATATTATTCTGAAAATCTAAAGGAGATTTATTTAAACTTGGTAATTCTTGTTTAACTTTATTAATATCAATTTCTGAATCAATTAATTTTAAAAGTTTTGATCTTATTAAATTAATTGTCAAATTTTTTTTTGACATTTATTAATTGATTGAAAATATTAATAAATGTTAAATTAAATTAAAATTAAATTAAGATAATTTATTCTTACACTTATGTAAATAATCGAAATAAAAATCTTAAAATATATATATTATTAAATTGGCTTTTATTCAAATATATTATACAAAAAAAAAATAAAAATATAAAAAATAAATTATTTAACTAAAATTTAAATAAGAATGATTTTTCTTCATAATGTTAATTTTATTTTCATTTTTTTCTTTTCCTTCTTCAACAAGTTTATCAAATTGTGATTTAATTTTATATTGTCCAGGTGCAGGTGAATTAGAATTAAAAAAATAATTTCCTCTTTGATCATTATAAGAATAAGGTTCTTTTTTAGAAAAATCTTCTTTATCTTTTAAAGAAAAATTTCCATTTTCAAAAAGGGAATTTTTTTGATTATAATAATATTCAATTTTTTCTTTTGGAAATCTTTGACTTTTATTAAAAGAATAAGAAGGATAATTATCTTTTCCAATAAAATAATTAGGGTTTAAACTTTTATTTTTTTCAAATAAATTTTCATAATTATCATCTAAATTAAAATCTTTTTCAAAATCATCATCACTTCTTTCTTTAATATAATGTTTTCCTAAAATTGAATAAGAAGGGCTTTTTTCTTCAATTTGATTATAATTAATTTCATTTCCTATTAAATGTCCTTTTTTATTTAAATAATTTATTATTTCTTTATGTCTTTTTTCTTTTTCTTCTTTTATTTGTTTATATAATTCTTTTTGTCTATTATAATAATCTTTTCTATCATCTAAAAATAATTTTAATTTATCATTATTTTCCATTAATTTATTTTTTTCCCATTTTTTCCAAATTTCTTCATCAATATAATTTTTGTTTATTTTTGGTTCAATTATTATTTTCGGAAATCTTTCTTGATAAGTTCTTTTTAAATTAGATTTTTTTTCTAAAATTTGTTCAAAAGTACTTTTAAAATTTGAAAACGGAATATCTAATTTTCCTATAATTGAATTACTTCTTTTTCCTAAAATTGTTTTTCCTTTATTTACATTTAATAAATCTCCTCTAATATCATATGAATTTGGTCCTGGAGAATATGATTCTTTTTTTTCTATTTTTTCTAAATTTTTTATATGCTTTTTATTATTTAAATATAATATATTATAATATCTTTCTTTTTTTTCTTTTTCATTTTTTTTATCATTTTCTTCAAATATATCTGGTGATGATTTTGATTTCATTATTTTTTTATTTTCTAATATATTATTTCTTGATAACGCTTTTTCATTTTTAATTCTTTCTAAATTATCTTGATGAATTTTTACTATTTTTTCTAATTTTTTCTTTTTTTCATTTATTATTTTTTCTTGATATTCTAATTTTCTTTTTTGAACATTTTCAAAATATTTTTCATTTTTGAAATTTTTTTCAAATTCATTCATTAAATCAGAAATATTATTAGAATCAAAAGAACTTTTAAATTCTTTATTTCTTTTTTTTCTCATTTCTTTTCTATCAATAGTAAAATTTAATTGTCCATTAGAACCACTGAAAGAAAATCCTTTATTAATTTTATTATAACAATCTTTCATATCTTTAGAAAAATGAGGTTTAAATTTATCATTATCAGAAATAGATTTTAAAATATTAACTTCACTTTTATTTCTATTAAAAATTGGACCTTGTTTATTAACAAATATTTTTGTTTTAAATCTTAATTTTTTATTTCCTAATGAATTTTTTCTTTCATTTTCTGAATCAAAACCATATATATTAATATTATATTTTGGTCCTGGAACATCATTTTTTATTTCATTGAAATTTCTTTCTGCTTTATTAAAACTTGATTTATTTTCAAATATTTGTTTAAAATTTTCTACAAAGTTATTTGATGAAAAAGAAGAATCTATTTGACTTAAATTTTCTAATAATATATTTTCAAAAAATTTATTAAAAGAAAAATATATTCTTGTTGATATTTCATAATATGCAATTTTTTTTTCTGTTATAAATAAATCTAATAATTTTTGTTGCTCTTCTGTTAATATTATTTTTTTATCTGATTTATTTCCTATTAATATACATGATATATTATTTTCTTCATTTTGAAAAGAATATTTTTTATTTAATGTTATATAATAAGGAATTAAATTTTCGAATGTTTGAAAATTAGATAAATCAAAAACGAAAATAAATAAATTTTTAATTAAAATTTGATAATCTTTTAAAAAGTTTTCTTCTAATTTTAATTCCTCAGAAAATAAATTTACTTTTACATCTTTTTTCAGATTTTTAAAAGATAATTTATATTTTAATTCAACTTCATAATCAGAATCTTCATCATTAATAGGAGTATAATTAAAAGGATATTTATCAGCAAATTTAATATAAAAAGGACATAAAGTAATTTTATATTTTAATATATTATAAAGTTTAATTATTGATGCTTTCTTTTTTGTATTATTTTCATCAGAATTATTATTTAAATTTCTATTAAATTTATTATCTGAATCTATTATATATATTTCATCTCTATTTTCTTTTGATTTTGATTTCTTTTTTTTTTTATATATTTTCTTCTCTTTTATTGTTTGAGTACAAGGAAGATTATTTATTTTATTTATTATTGAATGTTTTCCAACTTGACTTTCTCCTAATAAAAAAATCCTATATTCAATATATACTTTCTCAGCCATTGATAAAAAAACTTATAAAAAATATAATATATTTTCAAAATCAAAAAAAAATTAATTAAAATCTCAAAAAATTGAATTAAATTTAAATTTTTATTATTTTTAATAAATAAAATTAATTACTAATTAATTATTTATTGGAAATTCAACTTTACTATCAACTTTAATTTCAGTTCCAGGGAATCCTAAACAAACACAAGGAAACAATTTTTCATGAGGAAGATCAGTAAAAGCAACACCAACAAGAATTTTATTTATATAATAAGTGACTTGTCTTTGATTAAAAGATAATTCAATTAACATTCCAATTTTATCTCCAATTTTTGTATTAAAACCAAAATTTTCAGTTTTCATTTTTCCATTAACATTATAAATTTTTTGATTTTCAGATAATAAAAAACCAAAAAAATCTTTACTATCATTAAACCTAAAATTATTTCTAAATAAACTAATTCCAATCATAATATTTTTTTCAAAGGGTTCAGTTTCTAAAATAAATTCAATATATTTTTTACCATATTTAAATCCAGGTTCAGTTAAACAAAATTCAAAATCATCTATATCCATTTTTTTTGCTGTTTTTCTTTTATTTTCTAAATAAATATGAGATGTTTTTAAATTTGGAGAAAATTTTATTGTCTCTGGTTTTAATATTAATAATATTTCATTATCTTTTATATTTTCTTCTTTATATGTTTTATATATATTTAATTCTCTTAATAATGATATTGATGATATTAATCTATATTGATTTTTTATATTAAATTTTTCTGATTTTTCATTTCTTTCTTCTGAAATTAAATGATTTATTAATTCATATATTTTCTCATCTATTGATACTATTAAAGGATATTTTTTTCTTTTTCCATAAAATGTTTTTAAATTTATCGTTATTTTCTTTGTTAATTGAGATTTCTAAATTTTTTTTTTTAAATTTTTTATATAAATTTAAATTTTACATTTATTGAACCACTCAAAGAAATATTTTTAATAAATTTTATCGTTTGAGATTTATTATTATATTCTTCTTTTGATACTTCTATATATCCATATGGAGAATAATATGTCTCTAACTGAGATTCATTTGTAGAATTCATAATTTTAAAGAATTTTTTTAAATAATTATTTATTTTTATTTTTTAAACAAAAAAATTAAATAAATTGATTTATGGAATATAAAAGTAAAAATAGTAAAAATAGTGATTCTGATTTTGAAACAATTAATAATAGTAATTCTATTAAAAATAAAAATATTATATCTCAAATATATTATAAAAAAATAAATGTTAGTTTACCTCGAATAAATTCAAAAAAATTAAAAGAAAAAAGATCAATGTCTCAAATTCGAAATATAAAATTAAGTCATAATATAAAAAATAATGATTTTAATACAATTAATAATGTTTCAAGAGGAAAAATAAGAATTAAATTAAGTAAAAATTCAATTGGAAATATAAAATCAAAGAATAAATATTTAATAAATGATTCAGATATAAAAAATTATGTTTTTAATACTCAATTAAAAGTTCCTTATTATATGAAATTTCATAAAGATTTAATGAAAGAAAATGAGAAAAAGCAATTAAAAAAAACAATTGAAAGTAATATGAAATTAAAAGAAGACAAAAAAGAAGAAGAAGAAGAAATAAAAGAAAAAAAAGAATTCAATAAAAAACAAAGTTTAAGTGATTATATAAAATTAAGAAAAGAAGAATTAATTTTTAATAAAGAATATCATAAACAAAAAATGAAAGAAGACGTGAAAAATTTAATAAAAAAAGAATTAAAAACAGCAAAAAAAAAATTGAAAATAAATGAAAAAGAAGATAATAATAATTTAAATGTAAAACCAATTTGGAAAAAAAAATTAGAAAGATATAAATGTATTTCTTATCAAAATCCTTTATTACAAGTTAATCAACCTGGAAATGTTCAATATGTTGTTAAAGATGGTGATTTAATGTATCAATTATTTCAAGATGGTTTTGAATTATGTAATAATAAAAGATATCAAATTCAATATTAAAAGTTTTATTTTTTTTCGTATTTTTAAGTTTTTAATTAATTTTAATAATGTTTTTTTATAAAAAATATTTGTTTTTTTTTGGAAATTCTTTTTATTAAATGCATTTTTATGGTTAAAGAGTTTTAAATTTTTATATTGGTATAATTTATTTTTTCTCTTTCTAATTTATCTATAAAATTCCAGCTCCTCTTTTTGGCAACTATTTTGTGTTTTTTTCTTTAATATAAAAAATATTTTGGGATTTTTATAGTATATTACTTTTTTTTCCTTTAATGATCTTTTAAAACATCCAGATGCATGTTTTGATAGCCTTTCCTTGATTTTTTCATTTTTATTTTTAAGGAAAAAGATTCAATCACATATAAAAGGGAGTCTTTTTTGAATTTATTGTTAACAAATTTTTTTACTTTTTTTGTGTGATGTGTAAAGATATTTATCTGATTTTTTTTTATATTTTTTTAAAGGGTATGAAAATTTTTGTTGAGAATTTTATAGTTTTTTTTTATTAAAAAATTAACTAAAAAATGTTTTTAAGTTAAACAAAAAACAATATAACATATTAAATACCATAAAATTTTAAATTAAAAGAATTATTTTACATAAATATATTTCTTATATTTATTCTTTCAGCTCCTGATTTAATTTTTAATAGAAAATAAAAAATATTATTTTCAATTTCAACAATTTCAATAAGAAAATTGATAATATTTTTAACACATTTAAATTGAAATTTCGATAATCTCATACAATAAAATTTATTTTCTTTTAATTTCATTCTAATAAAATCAATAGTTTCATTAATATTTTTATTAGAAATTAATAATAAATCAATAGGTCCTTTATATTTTCTTGGTATTAATATTTTATTAAATTTATTAGATTTACATTCTTCAATTTTATTTTGACTAGAAGATTTAAATTTACTTTTTTTTAATAATGAATTTTTTTTATTAATATTTTTTTCACTGGAATTTATTTTTCTATTTTTATTTTCTTCACTTTTATTAATATCTATTGAAAAATCTGATATTAAATTTTTATTACAAAAACTACTAAATAATCTTTTTTTAATTATTTTTCTTTCTGAATTAATTTTAAATGTTTCTTTAGATGAAGATAATATTTTAGATAAATTTGCATCATATTTTTCTTTATTAGATAAAGTTAAAATTGAATTAATATTTAATTTATTTTTATTATTTAATAATCTTTTTTCAGTTTTAACGTTTTTATTTTTATTTTCATAATAAGTGTTTTTTGAATTTAAAATAATTTCTTTATTTGTTTTATTTTTTGTGGTGTTTATTATATTTGAAAAACTACTTATATATTTTAAAGTATTTCTACTTTTTGAAATTGATTTTTTCTTTGAAGTATTTTTATTTTCTAAAATATTTTTCTTTTTTTTAAAACTTGGAGAATAAATTATATTAATATCTTTAGTACTTTTATTTTGATTTTTTAAATAATTAAATTTTTTTAAAGTCATTTTATTTTTTAAATTCTTTTTACTTCTTTTTAAATCATATATTTTTTTTTCAGTTAATTCTCTTTTTAATTGTTTTATATTTTCAATTTCTTTTTTTGGATATTTTATATCTATAATTTCGATATTACAAATTTCATCTTCTTCTTTATTTTTTTTATTTTCCTCAATTGTTAATTTTAATATTTCATCTTTAGAAAAATCAATTTCTTCAATATTAGTTAATGAATTTTCTTTTTTTTCCTTTTCTTTTTTATTTTTATTTTCTTTTAATTTTTTTTTTTGTGAAAATAATTGTTTATCAAAATCTGAAATATCAATTTCTAATTTATTTATAAATAAACTATTTTTTGTGAATGATTTGAATTTTTTTTTACCACTCTTTTTTGAATTGGAATTAATATAATCAGGAGTAATTTTTTTAACATTTTTTACTTCATTATTATTAATTATATTATTATTATTAATTAACATTGAAATATTTTCTTCAGAAATAGGATTATTTAAAATAAACTTATTATATTCTTTTTCAACTTCCAATAAACTATTCATTAATTCTTCATATGTGTTTTCTATATTTTTTCTTTGATTATAAATATCTTCATTTCTCTTTTGATTTTTATTATAATAATTCTCTATTTTATTTTCAATTTCTTCATAATTAAAATAATTAGAAGAATCTTGAATATATTCATTAAACATATTACTATTAAAATCACTTAAACTTTCAAAACCTAAATTAACAATTTTTTGAACTAATAATTTATATAAAACAGTATTTTCATTATATAAATTATTTTTCATTCCAAAAGAAATTAAATTTTTATTATAACCATATAATTCACATAAATGTAAAATTTTTTCATCAACTGGAAATTTCATTTCAAAAATATTAATACCATCAATAACATTAATATTATTATTATTACTTAACCAACTACTTAAAATAATATCATTAAAAGTAAATCTTTTATTAATATCAACTTCAATAATTGATTTAATTAAATTAAGTAAATTTTCACTTAAAAAAAGATTAAAATTATAAGTGTTATTATTCGTATTTAAATTATTCAAAGGTAAATTTCCAGTAAGCATATAATATAATAAAACACCACAAGACCAAACATCACATAATTCACAATTATATTCTTTTCCTTCAATCATTTCTGGGGAAGAATAATTTTTATTTTCAATTTTATCTATTAAGATATTTGTTAATGAATTATAATAAAAACTATATTTAAAATCTATAATTTTTACTATATTATTTTTGGTTATTATTATATTATTTGAATTAATATTTCTATGGCAGATTTTCATTTTATTCATATAATACATTCCATTAATTATTTGATTGAAAATATATTTTGATTCTTTTTCACTTAATTTTTTTTTTGATTTAATTAAATTATTTAAACTTTCTCCAATACATAATTCAGTTATAATATATATATGAAATTCTGACTCTATTATTTCATATAATTGAATTATATTTTTGTGATGTAAAAGTTTTAAACTTGATATTTCATTATTTATTAAAGTTAATTGCTTAAAGTTATTTTTAAGTAGATTTTTACTTAAAATTTTTATTGCTATTTTTTCTTCAGTTATTTTATGAATGGCTGATACAATTATACCAAATTTAATTTTACTTATTTCTTCTTCAATAACATAATTGTTAATATTTTTCGGTATTTCTTTTATTAATTCATAATTACAATTCATTTTATTTTTATATTAAAATAATTTTTTCACTTGATTTAAATTTGAAAAAAAAAATAAATAAAAAAATAAAAAAATAAAGTAATTTAAATAAAAATGTTTAAAAAAAATTAAAAAACTTTTAATTCTGATTTTCAATACTTTTCATAATTTTAACAAATTTATCTTCATCAATATCACTTCCCATTTTATCAACTAATTCATCAATTTCTTCATCAGAAGTTTCAAATCCCATTTCTTTAATAACAGAAGTTAAAATTTCTTTATTTAACAATTTACTTTTTGGGCTTTTATCAAAATAAATTTGGAAAACATTTTTCCAAATATTTTCAAAATTACTTTCATTATTATCTAAAATAACTTTTTGAACAGCATTAATAAATTCATTAACATTAATTCCATTTAAATTATTTTTTGAATTATTTAATTGTTTTAAAGCTAATAAATAAAAAGGATTTTCTTCACAAAATTCTTTTTCTTTTTCAATGAATAAAAGAATAATATTTGGTTTAATTTTTCCAGTTCTTGTAACATCAAAAATATTAAAATCATTTTTCATTTGTTCAATTTCATCATTTGTAAAATTTGGTCTTTTTAATTTTCTTTTTAAATGAGGAATTGAAACTTTTTTTAAATTATTTTTACTATCAAAATTATCAGCAAATAAAATTACTAAATTTCCTTTTTTTGATTCTGAAAAACCAATATAATTTAAATTTTTATTTAATAAAATATCATTTAAATCTGTTTTTTGTATCATTTCACAAATAAATTCTTTTGCAAATTTCTTCTTAGGAGAAATATATTCTTTTATATTATGAAATTTTTCTCCAAATTGATTTAAAAATTTCTTTAAATCATCATCATTTAAATTTTCTTTATTTTGATCAATATCATTAATTCTATTTTCAGCAGCTCTTACTAAATTATCATTAATTTTAATAGAATTTACTTTTTTAGCATCAATTAAATTTTGATAACAATTATTTTTTTTATTAATATATTTTAAATATGATTGAGGATTATTTCTAACTCTATTTATTTCACTAATTAAACCTTCAATTAAAGGTTTTTCTTTAGAAAGTTTATTATTATCAATAACAATCACAATTGTTATTGGAATATCTTTTATTTTTTCATGAGAAATTCCAATATAATTGATTTGTGGTTTTATTAAATAATCTCCATTTAAATTTAATAAATCTTTTTCATTAAATATCATATCTAATAATGCTTTTCTTGGTGAAATTGCTGTTGAAATATAATTATGAAATAATTTAACTTCTTCAAAATCATATTTTAATTCTTTTTCTAATTCATTTTGTTCTTTTATATAAAATTTCTTTGAATTTGAATTTTTTAATTCTTGAATATATTGATTTGCTAATAAACATAATTTCTCATCTTTTTGAATTTTATTTGTTTTTGAAGATCTTATTTTAGAAAATAAATCAGATATATTTTTTAAATAATTAGGTTTATTAGAGTAAATTTGCTTAATTTCTTTTTCATAATCATTTAAATCTTCTTTTATTAAATTAGGATCATTTCTTAAAATATTTACTTCAGAAATAAAATCATTTTCAAAATTTCCTGAAGGTATTTTATTTGAATTACTTTTATATGTTGAATTTCTACTTTCATTTCTTGAATTTTGTATAGAATTATTTTTTGAATTTTCATTTTTCAAATTTTGAATTGAATTTTGACGAGATGGTTCTTTTGATATTTTATTTGAACCTACTTTTGAACTTGAATTACTTAATGGAGGTCTTTCATAATTCTGTCGATGTGTTCTAGATTTGTTTTCTTCTGATGAATTCTCTGTTCCTGAATTTGCATTCGATGTTTCTTTTCGAAAACTTCTTGGCATTTTTTTTAAATTTTTTTTGATTTTTTTTATGGTTTTTTATATTAGATTTATTATTTTTTTTTTTTTAATTTTTTTTAAAAATTTAAAAATAAATTTAAAAAAAAATAATTGTATTTATATTTTTTAAATATTATATAACAATTAATTAATTGAGTTTGGGGATTGGGGATTGGGGATTGGGGATTGGGGATTGGG
>JAEEGF010233294.1_pt1 | contig 10816 bp, 7 predicted proteins | sample 9134171 | NCBI WGS metagenome assembly JAEEGF01 (sample SAMN16246542, study PRJNA631951) | gut metagenome | biome: gut microbiome; feature: rumen; material: AP-attached | host: Bos | place: Iran: Karaj | collected 2018-10 | reverse complement strand
TGAATCCGCCAGCCAACGCACCCGCAAGGGCGACGATGGCATGGGGCGGGCAAGAACCCGAACTGACTGCGGGCACCGCCGCATCTGCGAACATCGAGAGTTCGATCATTTTATTACCTTCTTTCTCTGTTTATTGATCCCGTCGCTTCGCTCATTCCGCTACGCTCATTCGCTCCGCTCCGGGTTGTTTTGCCTTCATCCCGTCGCGTTGCTCATTCCGCTACGCTCATTCGCTCCGCTCCGGGTTGTTGTGCCTTCTAGCCCACGAGGAATCCGTCGAGCTTCTTGAGGCGGGATGGGTGGCGCAGCTTGCGCAATGCCTTCGCCTCGATCTGGCGGATGCGCTCGCGCGTCACGTTGAACTGCTTGCCGACCTCTTCCAGCGTCCTGGAGAAACCGTCGGACAGGCCGAAGCGGTAGTCCAGCACCTGACGTTCGCGGTCGGTGAGCGTCGTCAGGATCTCGTGGAGACGTTCCCTCAGCATGGAGTAGGCGGTCTGGTCGGACGGATTCTCGGCGGTCGTGTCCGGGATGAAGTCTCCGTACTTCGCGTCGTCGTTGTCGCCTACCTTGCTCTGCAGGGAAATTGGCTGCTGCGCCATGCGGTACACTGCGCGAACCTGCTCGGGCTTCATCTCCATTTCCTGGGAGAGTTCCGCCTCGGTGGGTTCGCGGCCAAGCTGTTGGATGAGCTTCTTCTGCACTCGCATGAGCTTGTTGATCGTCTCGATCATGTGCACTGGGATGCGGATGGTACGTGCCTGGTCCGCGATCGCGCGCGTTGCCGCCTGGCGGATCCACCAGGTTGCGTATGTCGAGAACTTGTAGCCGCGCTTGTACTCGAACTTCTCGACGGCCTTCATCAGGCCAGTGTTGCCTTCCTGGATGAGGTCGAGGAAGCTGAGTCCGCGGTTCATGTACTTCTTCACGATCGAGATCACGAGTCGGAGGTTGGCCTCCACCATCTTGGTCCGGGCCTCCTGCCCGCGGCGCAGGACGCTGCGCAGCTCCTCGAACGTGGACAGGAACTCCTCCGGCGGCATGCCGAACTGCGCCTCGTACTTCGCCAGCCTTTCGCGCGCGTCGGCGAGTTCCGTCTCGCGGCGCTTGGAGGGATGCTGGGAAAGCAGCGTGGCCTTGCGGGCGAGCTGCTGCTTGTACGGGAGGTAGATCGTCTCGTCCGCCTCCATGCACAGCGTCTCAAGGACCTTCTGCTTAAAGTTGAGCTTGTAGAACGCATCCATCAGCGCGTCGCGGGCGTTTGAGACGGCCTTTTCCGCGCCCTTGATCTGCCCGGGCGTGGCCTTGCGGCGGTTCTTCATCACCGTCGTATACTTGGCGTGCGCGTCGGACAGGCGCTTCTCGACCTCCCGCAGCATCCTGCGGAAGTCGGGCAGCTGCGCCATGTAGGCGTCGCGGTTGTCGTCGAACCTGTCCGTTACGACGCGGTCGAAGCGCTCCTGCATGCCCTCGAGCTTGTCGAGAAGCCCCAGGTACATGCGCGGCGTGAACGCGAATCTGTTGAACATGTCCTTCGTCTTCGCCTCGGCCTCCTCGATCTGCTGGCAGATCGTCACCTCCTGCTCGCGGCTGAGCAGGGGAACCTGTCCCATCTGGTGGAGGTACATGCGAATCGGGTCGTCGAACATCTCCTGCACGCGGGACGCGTGCAGGCGGTTGTCGCCCTGCTTGTCCTTGTTGGCACGGTAGGTGTCCACGTCCTCTGCGCGGATGACGTCAACGTTGAGGGCCTGCAGTATCTGCAGGTACTCGTCGGTCGTCGACTCGTCCTGCACGGTGACCGGCACGATCTGGTTAAGCTCGTCGTACGTCACGTAGCCGCCGTTCTTCTCGGCGCGCTGCTTGACCTCCTGGATGACGGCGTTTCGCTCCTCGGCGCCCAGCACGCTGCGTCCCTGGAAGCCGCTCATCATGTCCTCTGGGTCGAAGTCGTCGGCAAAGCCGGTAGACGGCATCAGCATCACGCCGTCAAGGTCTATGTCGTCCTCGATCTCGGCGCTCGGCATGTCGGCGTCGTCCGCCGGCGCATGGTTGCGCTCGGAGGCCACAAGCTCATCCGCCTCCGTGTCGAGGTTCATCGTACGGGCTTCGGCCTCGGCGTCCGCGTCGTCCTCCCCGTCGTCCCCGAGATCTATGGCAACGTCTTCGGAAGACTCCTCGTCGTCAAACGGATCAGAGATGTTGTCCCTATTGAGATCTTTGCGGGAATCCTTGACGGCCGCCTTTTCGGCTTCCGGTTTCCTTGTGGTTGTCGGTTTCGTCCTCTCGGAAGGCTTCTTGGCGGAGGCAGGCTTCTTCACTGGTGCAGGCTTCTTCGAGGCGACCGGCTTCTTGGCTGGCACTGGTTTCTTCCCGGCAGGAGCTTTCTTCTGCACGGTCGTCGGATTCTTCGCTGCGGCAGGCTTCTTGGAAGCGGCCGGCTTATGCTTCACCTCCGACTTCTTCTTCGCGCCAGCAGATGACTTCCCGGCAACGCTTTTCCCTTGCGCGGGCTTCTTTGCCGATGTCGCGGCCGGACTCTTCTTTTTCGATTCTTTCCTGTTTTTCGTCTTTACGGCCATGATACCTCCAAACTATAGTTCTATCATATGCCGAAATGTCAAGAGGAGGTAGTATATCGTTTTTCCGGCGGAGGCGCAAGGGGGTGGCGAAAAAAAAGAAAAATTCACTTTTTCTGAAAATTTGTGCGGGTGTCACTTCCGTTGCAGTCTGTCGAGGACCTCCGCCAGGCGCTCGCGCTTCTCCATGGCGGCGGCTAGTGGCGACGGGAAGAGCGATGGCTCCGGATCGGCACGCGTCTCGGTGAAATCTGTAACGCCGAACCCCACTAGCCGCACGGTGCGTCTTCCGCCTTCTGGCCACTCGCGGTCGAAGAGTTCCAGCGCCAGATGCCGGAACGTCATGTCGTCGCGTGCCGGCAACTCGAAGCGCGCCTGTCGCGTGATCGTGTTGAACGCTCCGTCGCGGAGCTTCAGCTTCCCCGTGCGTGCCCAGCGCGTCTCTCGCCTCATGCGCCTTCCCACCTCGCCCACAAGACGCAGCAGCGTCTCGCGCACTGCGGCGCGGTCCGTCTCGTCCTCGGGAAACGTATGCTCGCGCGAGACGCTCTTCTCCTCCTCTTCGCAGACGACCTCCGAGAAGTCGATGCCGTTGGCATGGCGACGTATGGACTCTGCCGCGGCGTCCCCGAGTATCCTTTGCAGAAAGCGAGGATCGGCTGACTGCAGGTCTCCGCACGTGCGGTAGCCGTACTTCGCCAATATCTCGTTCGTCTTCTTGCCCACGCCCCAGAGTATCTTCACGGGACGTGGCGCGAGCCAAGCCCGCACCTCCTCATCCGCGAACGGCATGACGTAGAGGCCGTCCGGCTTCGCCTCCTCGCTTCCGATCTTTGCGAGCAGGCGGTTCGGCGCCAGCCCCACCGAGCAGGTGAGACGGCATTTATCCCGCACCTCCGTCCGCAGCCGCTCGCCCAGCGTGCGCGGATCGCCGAACAGGTGAACCGTCCCCGTCACGTCCAGGAACGCCTCGTCGACCGACACGCCCTCCACGAAAGGCGAATAGTGCTCCAATATCTCGAACACCTGCGCCGACACGGCAGAATACGCCTTCATGCGCGGCTTCACGAAGATGCCCTGCGGACACAGGCTGTAGGCCGTACGGCTCGGCATCGCCGAATGTACGCCGAACTTTCGCGCCTCGTAGGAGCATGTGGAAACCACCCCGCGTTCGTGCGGCCCAGCGCCGACAATGACCGGCTTGCCGCGCCACTCTGGATGGTCGCGTTGCTCCACGGCCGCGAAGAACGCGTCCATGTCCACATGCAGTATGACTTTCTTTTCCACGGCTTTCCGATCTTGCATCCTGTCGGCGCCAACAGTATACACTCTCGTAGACGGCCAAGCAACATGGCGAATGGCGAAAGGGGAGCCTGGCACTAGGCACGAAGGGCCGAAAGATGGTAAAATATCCGCATCCCATCAAGGATCAATGTCATGAAGCTGCGGAAATTCAAGTCATATGCCCTTAGCAAGATTGCCGCCTTTCTCGCCGTGCTGTGCGCATGCGCGGCGCCAGGCGTGCAGGCGGAGGCGCGGATTCCACGCATCGTTGCGAAGGGGGCGCTAGATGCGATGGTGGGCCACGTGCAAGGCGCTTGCGCGAGCGAAGACGCCATCTACATCTCGCACGTCGCGGGCATCTTCAAGCTCGACTGGGACGGGAAAGTGGTCAAGCACGTGTCCGCCGAGAGGCACACTGGCGATATCTGCTTCCACGAGGGGAAGGTCTATTCCGTGCTGGGCATGTGGGGATCGGGCGGAAAGACGAAGGTCTGCCGGCTGCAGGTGTGGGACGCAGACCTCAACTTCCTTGCCGAGAAGCCCCTCCCGGAGCTGAAGGGGCTTGACGGAGTGACCGTCCTTGACGGAATCATCTACCATGGAGTGGGGTATTCCTCCCCGGTGCCGCGTTCGAGCCACGCGTTGGGACGCATAGACCTCAAGACGCTCGAGATCCTGCCGCAGGTCAAGTTCGAGCTGCCATACGAGACGCACTTCTGCCAGCAGAACCTCACAACCGACGGCAAGCTGCTGTACATGACGTTCTATCCGGCCAAGGGAACGCGGTATGCGCTTACGACATGCGAGAAGGACGGCAAGCTAGTCGCGCACTACGGCCTGCGCGCCGGAATGGGCTTCGAGCGTCTGCCCAAGGGACGTTTTCCGGGAGACAGGCCGCGCTTCTTCAAGGTGAACTCGAGTGGAGGCAAGCAGAAGGACGGCACGGTGAAGCCGATATCCGTGACGTTTGATTTCTACGAGCTGGCCGACGGCGACATGCGCAACATCACAAGGTAGCATGGCAGGCCGAAGAAAGGAAAAAGGCAACAGATGAAGAAGCTGGCGATTGCACTGGTTCTTGCGGCGGGGATGCTGCATGGCGCCGAACTCGCGAACGAAGACAAGGCGTACGGGGCGCTCCACGAGAGGATCGTCGGGCGCATCCAGCTGTGGCCGAAACTGGCGCCGCACGAGACCGATGCGAGTCCTGGGAAGTACGTGTTCGACGAGAAGAGGAAGGTATGGCGCAGGGTTGACGTGTCGCAGCCGGAGTTGATAATACTGAGACCGGACAAGCCGATGCGCGACACGCTCGTCGTAGTGATGCCGGGCGGCGGCTATCAATCCCAGCACCTTGGGCACGTCTGCCGCGAGAGCCTACCGATCCTCCAGTCTGGCCGTTGGGTGGCAGTGCTCCACTACCGCATCCCGCGCAGGAAGGGTCGTAACATCTACGACGCGCCGCGCGAAGACGCGGCGAGAGCGATCAGGCATCTGCGCGCCGACGCGGCGAAGTACGGCTGGTCGCCCGAGAAGATCGGCGCCGTCGGCTTCTCGGCCGGCGCGCACCTGGCGGCAGTCTCGGCCACATCGTCGCAGGACGCGCTCTACGGTCGTGTCGACGCTCTGGACGACATCTCGCCGCACCTCAACTTCTCGGTGCCGGTCTATCCAGCTTACGTGGCCACCGACGGGCCGGACGGCCCGAACAAGAACGGCGGCGACGGTGCGGCGATCCAGCCTGAGTTCAAGTTCGACGCGAAGACACCACCCATGTTCCTCGTGCACGGCGACAAGGACTACTACTCGCCCATGGGATCCGTGCTCCTATACACGGAGCTACACAAGCGGAAGATCCCCGCGCAGCTGTTCGTATACGCGAACGTGAGCCACGGCCTTGGCGACACCGTCAACGCGCAGGGCTGGCAGAAGCGGATCGTGGACTGGATCCAGAGCATAGGATTTTGAGGCACGCGCAATGAAAGACGACTACGAGCTGATCGATTCGGGCGACGGACGAAAGTTCGAGCGCTTTGGAGCCTACACGCTTGTCCGACCATGCTCGCAGGCGATGTGGCGTCCGCGCGACGCCGCAGCGTGGCGGACCGCTTCGGCCACTTTCGACCGCGAGGACGGCAACCGCTGGCATGGGCGCAGCGCGCTACCCAAGGAATGGAACATCGAGACGGCCGGCATCCGCTTCAGGCTCAGCGGTACGGATTTCGGACATCTCGGCATATTTCCCGAGCAGCGCGAGCAGTGGAAATGGATCCGAGAAGTGGTGAAGGGTGAATGGAGAAAGGTGAAAGGTGATGGTGAAGGGGGGAGGGTGAGCGTGTTGAACTTGTTCGCATACTCGGGGGGCAGCACGATAGCGGCGGCGCAAGGCGGGGCGGAGGTGTGCCACCTGGATGCCGCGAAGGGGATGGTGCAGTGGGCGCGCGAGAACGCCGCCCTAAACGGCCTGCAGGACCATCCCATCCGCTGGATAGCGGACGACGCCCACAAGTTCCTCCGGCGCGAGGTTCGGCGCGGGCGGCGATATGACGCCGTGATCCTCGATCCGCCGACGTTCGGGCGCGGGGCGAACGGCGAACTGTACAAGATAGAGCGCGACCTTCAGGAGACTTTGGGACTCGTGAGGGATGTCCTCTCCGCGAAGCCGCTCTTCGTCCTCTTCTCCTCGCACACGCCTGGACTCTCGTGCCGCGTGGCGGAGAACGTCATCCGCCAGGCGTTCCCCGCGTGCCGCTCGGTCGAGGCCGGCGAGATGCTTCTTGGAGACGATTGTCCTTCTGGTGTTTATTGTCGGGGCGTTTTTTGATAGAATATTGGCGCCATGAGGCAGATTCTAAAATCGAAGAGGACAATCCTGTTCCTTGCCACGGTCGCGTTCATGCTGTACGGCTTCGGCGGCATGTTCATGCGTCTGCGCCACGTGTTTGCCGATCCGCTGGAGGACATGTCTTTCGGTTGGCTCGTGCCCGTGTTCTCGCTATATGTCCTGTGGACGTCGCGGCGCGAGCTCAAGGAGTCGGTCGGAAAGCCGTCCGTCCTCGGTTTTCTGGCATGCCTGCCGTGCCTCGCCGTGGCGCTCATAGGCACACGCGGACTGCAGTTGCGGCTGGAGCAGGTGGGTTTTGTTGGCCTTTGCGTAGCCTTGCCTTGGGCGTTCTACGGATGGCGCGTCGCGAAGCTTTGCATGTTTCCGGCGATCTACCTTCTCTTCACCGTACCGCTGGCCACGTTCCTTGACGTCGTGACGATCCATCTGCGCCTTCTTGCAAGCGGCACGGCGTTCGCAGTTCTGAAGGGCTTCGGCGTTGAGGTGGCGCAGCATGGCACGGCCATCATAGCGCAGGGCGCCCATGCATTCAACATAGACGTGGCCGAGCCGTGTTCGGGACTGCGTTCGCTTTTCGCGCTCATGGCGCTAACTGCGGCATACTCGTGGTACACGCAGCCGACATGGATGCGCCGCATCGCGCTCTTTGCCTGCTCGATCCCGCTGGCGGTGCTTGGGAACGTCGTGCGCATCCTCACGATCTGCATGTGCGCGGCATGGGGATCGGCAGATTTCGCCATGGGGTTCTACCACGACTATTCCGGATACGTTATCTTCATCGTCGCCATCTCGCTCATGGTGGCGTGCGGAGAGGTCGTAGGACGCTTTGCCGACAGCTGGAACAATTCGCACGGCCTGAGGGGCGTGAAGCTTACGAAGGGAGAAAACGAGGGAAGTGCATTCAGGAATCTAGGCTGCGTCAAGAACCTTGACACTCACACGGACTTCAACGGCAGACAAGTGCAAGGGCCGTTCGCCCCGGAACCAGCGGCAAGGAAGGATGCTGGGAGCCGCACCTGGTTGGCGTTGGCGACTGCCGTCATCCTCGCGCCCATCTTCGTGTTCCAGGCGATGACACCTGTGTCGATGATCATGAGTCCGCCGGAGTTCGAGCTCCCCCAGAAGATCGCCGGCTGCCAAACGGACGGAATCCTGTTCTGCACCAACGAGCAGTGCGCCCGCTCGGTGCTGGCGTCGCGCGTGGGGGATGGACAGGCTAACTGCCCGGCATGCGGCAGCGAGCTGTCGTCGCACTCGCTCGGGGAGAAGAAGGTGCTTCCGGCGGATACCAAGATAATCAAGCGCGTCTATCGGATGTCGGAAGTGCAGTTCATCGTGTCCGCAGTTATCGGAGGGCAGTCGAAAAGCTCTCTGCACCGTCCGGAACTGTGCATGCCGGCGCAGGGATACGTGATGAGCAATCCGCGCTCGTTCGACGTGGCGGGACGTCCGTTCCACGCCATCCACCTTTCCGGAGCGAACTCCTCGCCGAGCGTGCTGGCGTACACGTTCTTCAACCAGGCGGGTGTGAGGACAGCCTCGCACACGCAGCGTATCCTGATCGACACTTGGGACAGGTCGGTGCACAATCGGGTTGACCGTTGGGTGATGGTGACGGTCAACGCGTCCGTCCCGATGGACAGCGCCGGATTCGACCTCATGCACGAGGCTGACCGTCTCCAGCTGGAGGAGTTCCTGGCGCGACTCTCGGAGGTGCTGCCATGACTGGATTCTGGCAGAATCTCATGGCGTTCTTCGCCAAGACGTCTCCGTACTGGGGACTGTTGCTCGGGTCGCTTTTCCTTTCGCTCTTCCTCACTCCCATTTGCCGTGCTTGCGCGGTGAGGCTCGGGATGGTGGACCTGCCTTCCTCGCGGCGCATCAACACGGTCCCGGTGCCGCGGGGTGGGGGGCTGGCGATCTTCCTCTCGATGGCGGCGACGCTGTACGTAGGAGCCGACGTCTTGGACATCTTCTCTGTCGTATCGGCCAACGTGCCGTCGCTCTCCACCATCCATCGCATCTTGGCGCTTTCTGGGATCATCTGCCTATTGGGGATTGCGGACGACAAGTTCTCCCTGCCGCCTCTGGTCAAGCTGGGTGGGCAGGTGGCCGTTGCGCTTGGCGCGTACTTCTGGGCGCACGTCTCGTTTGGCGCCCATTATCCAATGCTTCCGATTTGGCTCGATTGCCCGTTCACGGTTTTCTGGATCGTGGGGGCGATCAACGCATTCAACCTGATCGACGGACTGGACGGCCTCGCGACGGGGCTGGCCAGCATAGCCGCCGTTGGCATGGCTGGCGCACTGTTCTTCGGCGGGAAGCCGGAGAACACGCTCATCCACTTTGCTTTCCTCGGCGCATGCCTCGGCTTTCTGCGCTACAACTTCAATCCCGCGTCAGTGTTTCTCGGCGACACCGGCTCGATGTTCATCGGGTTCACGCTTGCGACCATACCGCTCGTTAGCGGCGGATCAGACTCGCTCTTCGTCAGCCTGGGCGTGCCTATCCTGGCGATGGGAGTGCCGATCTTCGACACCGCGCTGGCGATCATGAGGCGCGTGGTAAGGGCGTTGCTGCGGCATATGTCCGGCGCGGAGGCCGGAAACACGCACGTCATGGAGGCTGACACGGACCATCTGCACCATCGCATCCTGCGCCAGCTCGTCACGCAGCGCAAGGCGACGTTGGCACTTTATTGCCTTGCGGTTTTCTTTGTCCTCATAGGGCTGGGTGGACTCGCGCTCAAGGGGCGAGCGGTAGCGCTCTACATCGTCGGGTTCATGGTCGCCGTCGTCGTCCTGTTCCGAGACATGCGGCGCATCGAGCTGTGGGACACGGGAAGGCTTCTGAATGCCGTTGCCCGCGAGAAGCGTCCTGCCATTTCCCGCCGTCGGCAGATGCTGCGCGTGCCGTTTCGCCTCTCTCTCGACATCATCGTGCTGGTAGGCGTCTGGATCCTTTCGGCGCTGACACTCTCAAAGCCCTTGACCGAGGTAGCGCTACGGAGGGGGCTCGCGACCTACACGATTCCGGTGTTCCTGTGCCTGGTTTTCTTCAGGGCGTACATGACGGTATGGAGCCGCGCGCAGCTTTCAAACTACGTGCGCCTGGTGCTGGCGGTGCTTATCGGTGTGGGAATCGCCGTGGCGACCGTGGAGTTTGCGCAACTGCCACATACCCATCTTTTCATGTTCTCGTGCCTCTACGCTGCGCTAGCGATCCTCGGCCTCGTGCTTACGCGCGTGATGAGGGCCATCGTGCGCGACTTCTTCTACGCTCTTGACAGCGGGCACCTGTCTGACGCGTCCGGCTCGGTGCGCACCGTGGTCTACGGCGCTGGCCTGCGGTATCGCGCGTTCCGGCGCGAGCTCGTTCGCTCGGTTGGATCTGACACCAACAGGCGCGTCATCGTCGGCCTGCTCGACGACGACGTGCTCCTGCGCGGCCAGTACATCGGCGGGATCAAGATATTCGGCACGCTTGAGCAGGCCCCCGCGATACTTCCGCGCCTGAAGGCTGACCTTGTGGTGGTTGCCTGCAAGATGACTCCTGAACGCCGCGAGGAAGTCAGGCGCATCCTTGCCGCCTGCGCCGTCCAGGTCGTGGAATGGACGTTCGAGGAGAAGGCGTGGTAGTCACGCCTTCTCCGGAGCGCTGAATCAGGAGTGCTCCCTGACGAAGCGCATCATGTCGTCGTAGCACTCGTCCAGCTCGGCCTTCTGCAGGTCGGTCAGCGACAGCTTCTCCAGACGCCACTTGCGGTTGTCGCCGACGGCGGTGGTGCCTTCCTCTCCCTTCTTGGCCTTGAAGTACTGCCGCGAGACGGTCGTCTTGAAGAGTCCGAGCCGCTGGAAGTAGTAGAGCGAGTAGCCGCGCAAGCTGTTGGGCATGTTGCGCTGGTCGATCAGGAGGCGAAGGAGCGCGTAAGACTGAGTGAGCGTTCCCTTGGCGTCGCGCGACTCCATCTCGCGCCAGATGTGCGCGAGAAGGGGGGCATAGGCGCAACGCTCTGTGACAAGTCCCTCCGAGCCGCAGCGGCGGCTCTGGTATAGCCATTGCCAGCCGCCCCATGCGCTGAAGACCGTGTGGATGACAGGCTTTGCCT
>JAEEGF010140060.1_pt1 | contig 10817 bp, 10 predicted proteins | sample 9134171 | NCBI WGS metagenome assembly JAEEGF01 (sample SAMN16246542, study PRJNA631951) | gut metagenome | biome: gut microbiome; feature: rumen; material: AP-attached | host: Bos | place: Iran: Karaj | collected 2018-10 | reverse complement strand
AATATCCAAAAATCAAGGATTGCTTTTATCTTTCTACTCCTACTAGAGAGGTTCAGAATTATTTTGTTTGTGTAGGTAGAGTGGTAAATTTTGTACGTGAAGTTGGATTAATTATCAAAGCTTGTAATGAGACTAAGACTAATCTTTTGATTATTGGTTCGTGACCAGATGAAGTTGAGTTGAAATCCTTAGCATGAGATACTATCATATTTTTGTGACGGTTGTCTCAAGAAGAAAGTTTAAAAATTATTAGAAATGCTAAAGGATTAATAAATCTGACTAAAGAATCATTCTGAATGTGAACCGCAGAAGCTTTGCTTTTATGAGTTCCTGTTATATGATTTAATGAATGATGAAGCAAAGAATTAGTAGATAAAAATAGCGGAATCTTGATTGATAAAAAAAGTATATCAAAATTAAAAGACGCCATTCACACTCTCGAGAATAGAGAATGGAATAGACGTCAAATTTCTGATACTATTAGAGAAAAACTAGAGAAATATAGTTAATTAATTTTTCAAAATATTTTTATTCTTTTCTTCTCGCTCTGTTTTTGTTATATCCATATAAATCTCATCTCGAAACTGTCAGTTACAGTAATGAGATTCTTTTCTTCTTCCATATTCTTTAAATCATACTTTTTGATAACATTTTATTGCTCATTCGTTAAAAGCAAATACATGAAGATCTATATTACGTAAGTTTAATGTATGAAATCAAAATAACAAAATGGTATTAATCGCGTCCGTTCAATATCATTTATTATGCTCTTCAACATTTCAAATTAAGATTCCAAGTCTTGCCGTTTGATCTATATGATTAATATCTCACAAATCTATAATTCATAGCATTTCATCATTACTTTTATTCACGATAGAAAAAGCCTTTGTATCAGATAAATCTTGGGAATATTTTTCAAGAAACTCTTTTTCTTTATTAATAGATAAAATTACTTTAGTCTGATTAATTCCGTCAGTTATTCTAGCATCATTCATGTATTTCGTCAAAAGTTCACAATCCTCTGGATTAATTGGTGAAAGGTAAATTTTACCTCGAGTGATTTTTGGAAAATACTTCATCTTTGCTTCAAATATATAAAATTATAATTTTGAATATAATTCAGATAATTTTTTAAATTCTGAAGATTCTTCTAAATTTTCTTCTATATATTCACCATCTTTTCGATATGTCTTCTTTCAGAATGCTTTTTCTAGTCCATGATTTGGTGCATAAGGACTAGTTATCAATCTATATTCATCACCCACAATTTCTAGAGCTGCACAATTTGATAATAACAATCAAATTTCACCTTGTTCTTTTTCTAATAATTCTTTTACACTTTCTTGCCTCCCTGGTTCATCAGCATGTGGTACAAATAATCAATTAACGAATCAAAGACAGTCTAATCAAACCAATGATTGATTAGGTCAGGCATTACTGGAGCATTTATTAAATCGGCAATTTCATCATGCTGAAAGTCCACACAATACTTTCCCAGACTCCCATGCTGTTTTCAAAATCTGATCAAATCCAGTTTGTTTTCGTAAATCAATCATCGCTTTTGTGTTTCATCATCATTCATAAATAATATCAGCCCAATTAATAAGATTATGAGTATATTCAATATCTGTTAGCATATTGCTTTTTAAATCTTTACATTCACATCCGAATCTTCCACCATAGATATCTTTCATAGCTTCAAAATAAGATTCTTGACGTTCAAGAGATTCAGCTTGAGCATGACACAAAAACAAAAAGTTTGGGTGTTCTTTTCCTGTTAATCTGACAATCTCCTGATCCATTGGACCTGTTTCATAAGGAAGCCTATTTCATTCTTTCAATCTTCCATTTTCTCATCATCCAATGGCTACAATTTTCCTACTAGTCATTTTTAATGTAATTAAGTTGTAAAATTATTTATTATTTTTCTCTGTTACGACAGAAAAACAAACTAAAGTACCTCAATTTTCGTATCACGCATTTGCATAAGCTTTATTAGAGTTAGGATAATTCTGATCTGTATACAAAAGTGGGGTATATCATTCTTCTAATAACATTTTTGTCAGTTCGTGAACCAATTTTGCAGCATATCATTTTCATCTTTCTTCATCTGGCGTATAAACTAGTCATACTTTACCAGTTCAATTTTGATTAATTTTATAATGTGCCATACAAACGATTTTATTATCATTATTTCTAAGCACATAAAAATTTTTATTATTAATTTCATATTCAGCCGCCTGTAAACATTCGGCTTTTATTTGTTCTGCAGTTTTTGAACTATAATGACTTACGTGATCATCTTGAAAATTATTAAATTTATAGATATAATCTGCAATCAAATCTATTTCTTCCATTTTTGCCTTATCTAATCGTCCATCATTAGGTTTAGTATCTTTCAACTTCATACACTTCATAAATCAAAGTTCAAAATAACTAGAAGAATCTATTAGTTTAAAATTGTCATTTAATAAGGCTTGATATAATTCTTTTTTACAAGTAAAGCTCATTTTCTCTTTTACTAAATATAGTTTTATCAATTCTTCTAATTCTTTTAATTTAGATTTATCAAAATTATCTTTTGTCCATATCCAAGGGTTTGTTTCTGGACTCTCATTTGAGATTACATAATTTTCTTCATCACTCATTATTCTGGCGTTTTCGTGATTAATTTTCTTTTCTAGTATAAAAAACAAATATTTATCATTAACATATTCATCACTTTGAAAAATCCTGTTATTCTTATCTATTGTTTTCATAGTTCTTTTAACTTATCAAATAAATTATTTATTCTTTTTTTGCCAACTTGGCTTTAATATTTCCATTAAAATATGATCATACCACTTACCATTATGGTAAATACAGTGGTGCTTAGCTCATACTTTCTTAAATCAACATTTTGTATAACATGCAATCGCTTTTTCATTAAAGCTTCTAACTCGCAAATTTATATTGTATAAATTCAATGTATTAAACGCGTATGATAATAGTGCATTAATCGCATTGCTTCAATATCATTTACCATGCTCTTTGACATCTCATATCATTATTCAAAGTACAGCCGATTGATTTATATAATCAACTGAATGTAATGCTATGGTTCAAATAAATTGATCTCCATCCTTCTTAACAATAGCAAAGGTATAATCTCAGTTTTTATTTATATTTTCTAGCCATGCTTTTTCTCATTGAATTGTCGCTATTTTACTTCACATTGGAATAAAATCGGTTATTCTACTGTCATTCATCCATTTTGTCAAAATCTCATAATCATCTAAATGCAAAGGAGACAAATAAACATTACCTCGTGAAATTTTTGGAAAGTACTTCATTTTAATATAAATAAAAGATAAAATATAACGTTTTCTATCATCAATTAATTTCTACACTTCTTAACATCTTCTTATAAATCAACTTTACTATTAATACCAATATAATCAACCGCAATATCTGGTATGGTAAGTATGACAATAAAAAGTTTATATCTCATGTAGTAAAGAATTTTGCTGGTCAATATACATAGTATTGAAATGGCATAAATTTAGAGATATTTTGCATTCGTACTGGATATATATCTACTGGAAAAAATACTCATCAAAAGATAAAATATAGTTTATTAATAAATAACCTTATAAATGAACTGTCTTCCAATATAAAAGCAAATAGTGCAATTATTAAAGATACAAGTGAAAGCATACATATTCAAATAACCATAGTTAACAAGAATAGTACAAAATTTCAGATTCAAAACCGAGGAAATTTTCATAACACAAAGAATACCACTAATCATGATATAATTCAGACTGATATTATATTCAATAAATTTCTAAAGAATCATTGAGAAAAGTAGTATCAGATAAATGAAATAGGTTTGTTTAGATATGTAACAATAGATCATCCCTTAATCTCCTCTACCATATTTTTATCTCTCCGGTTTGTCATAATTAGCTCCGCTATAAATATATACCAAGCATACATTCATATTTGAATTCATGAAATATTATCCAATCATTGAGACCTAGCTCAAAAACTGACCAACATAGGTATAATAAATACAAATACAAGCAGGTGTATATTATTTATAGCCAACATGTATATGTAATAGAACATTTCTTTTAAGAAATAGAATCATATTTTTATGTACTTCAACATTCTTAATAACTTATATACAAATAAATATTTACATCTGATGAACAAGATTTCCACTAGAATATCTCTTAAGTCATCTATTGAAAACCCATATTCATAGCACTAGGCAAATTATAGAAAGTCATATCAATACTGTCCGCTCTAATAATGTAGATTCGTTCATCATTATCTGATAAGGTAATATTATTGATGGGAAAAGAAGCATACACATGAAGATATAAACCAATCTATTTTGATTATATATTTCTGGTGGATATTCAGAAAAGCTAACAAACGTACTATTAAACAAATCTGCAATTTTTGATCATCTCTGCAGTCGAAATGATATACTTCAAATTAAGATATATAATCATATCATTGCTAATGATGATAAAATCAGAACTCAAATTCACTTTATTATCACTATTGATGCTGGAGCATCTGCAAAAGCAAATGCATATATCACTAAACAAATCAATCAAAATATAATATCTCACACATCCCCTATCCTAATTTTCGTACTAGCTAGAAAATATAAAGGCTTAATTGGAAAACTAAGGTAATAATCCAGCTTTCATTGTTCAATAACATCTGATAATGCTCAAATATTGGAGAATAATCAATGAATAATTCAGTATCATAAACATGACAAAGAAACCAAAACAAGAAAATTACCTAAAGTTAATCACGTGCTACTAAAATATCATAAAAATATAATAAATATTATAACAAAACAAATATCATTAAAAATCATAGTAGCCATACTTGCAAAGAAGTTTACCCTATACTGTCGTTGTTCCTTAATTGCATACTTTAGGAATCATAAATATTTTTTCATTTTACTTGGCTAATTATTTATAAAATTCTTCAATTACATCTTCTAATGGTACATTTTCCACTTTTACATCTTCTACATCCTTATTATCAAACAAGAATTTCAAAGTTTTTTGTACAACTTTGGGATCATTTTCAATAACTATTTCTTCCCACTGTAATGTATCTTTTGCCTTATACCTTATAAACTTTTTATTAGCATGCGTTGCCATTAAATCATCAAGTTGCCCATCATATAATATTTCTCACCTATTGATTATTATAGCCCTATCGCATAGATTTTCGATGTCGTTTAAGTCATGAGAAGTCAGAAAGATTGTAACGTTCTCTTTTTTGTTTATATCATTCAATATCTCATAAAGAACTTTTTTGGCGATGATATCCAATCATACAGTAGGTTCATCTAGAAATATTGCCTTTGGTTCATGAAGCAATGATGCAACGATTTCTCATTTCATTCTTTGACCTAAACTCAACTTTCTCACAGGTTGCTCAAGGAATTCATTTAATCCAAATTTGCTAGCAAATTTATCTAATCTTTCTTCAAATTTATCTTTTGGAATATCATACATAATTCTGAAGAAATTAAAACTATCAATCAATGGAAGATGGTAAAGTAATTGGCTTCTCTGGCCAAACACAGATGCAGTTTGCTTAGCTATTTCTTCTCTTTCAGACATTGGATCTTTATCAAAAATTCTAATTTTTCCACCATCATAGTGCAATATTCATAGAATTGCTTTAATAGTTGTAGATTTCCCTGCTCCATTTGGTCATATAAAAGCTACCTTCTCTCATTGCTTAATATTAAATGAGATACCTTTCAAAGCATGGAATTTTTCATATTTTGGAGAAAATAAATCTTTTGCCCATTTCCCAGTTTTAATCCTCCTAGAAAAATCCTTTTTTACATTTTTTACTTCCAGCATATTTTCTCATTTAGTGATTAAAGACATATTTATTGTAAATTAATGAATTAAAAGTAAAAGGCCATGGAAACTTTTACATCCCCATAGCCTCTATATCCTTATAATCTCAGTCTTAACTTTACACTTTATCCAAGAATTCTTCTGCTATGGGGAAACATCAATCCAAGTTGGATTGCACTCTAATACTGAATCGCCATAGCAAGCTCTAAAATTCATTTGGATACAGATTCTTAAAATAAAATTATCCACACTATGTGTATACGATAGAATTTTCAATTTGTGACAATATTATATAATTTCAATATCGAACCCACAAGTACTAAAAAATATTTTTCATTTTTCTATTCATTCTTTTACATCAATCCAATATCTTTGAATCAATTCTCAATCTGTAGGATCAATTATTTCATTTTCCAATATTCATCCACAATTTTGCATAGTTTTTGCTGACCGAATATTTGATTTATCACAAACTGCTAATATTTTTTCAATTCATAAATTTTCATATATATTCAACACTTTGAAAAACTGTCATAAAGCATAATGCTTTCTCCTTTCACTTGGACGGATTGAATATCATATATGTCCTCAACATTCTAATAATTTATCATTTAATCTATATCTTACACTCATAAATCAAATTACTTTGTTGTCAGATTCACGGACCAGAATATACTGACTTGAAGGTACAATATTTTCAGCAACAGAATTTTCACTCTCACTTTGCCTTAGAAAATCCAGACATCAGGAATAATTATCAAAAAACTTTTTTATTCATGATGATCAATATGGAGTAGAATTATCATTATAAAATTCTTGCACCATATCAAGCACCTGATTTTCAAAATTCTTATTTGGTTTCATAAGTTTTAACTTTTCCATACTTTTTTAATCATTATAAATGATTTATTGTATAAATACATAAGAAATTTTATATTACAAGCTAAATATTCAAAAAAATCTGACTCAACAATGGAATCAGATTTCTTAATTTTATAAATGCTTACTCATATAAATCTCTCATATTATAGGTATAATCTTCTTGGTATGTTTCTCAATCTTCTCAGATTAAGTATGTTTCGACCTTAAAATCAGGATCATCAACTTTTACATTACCAACCCATGTTCAAGATACTCCTAATGTGTATCTAATTTTAACCTTCAGTCATCTTTCAGATATAGATATTTCCTCAAAGCTAAGATTAGGATTTTTTGGTTCTCAGTTTAAATAATAAGGATGTTTATATATTCATATAATCTTATCTCAAATTGTTAACACAGCACGTCACACCATTTCTAGTGTCACATTTTTACTATCCTTTATTTTTTTCTCTATTGATTTTATAAAAATATCAACCATTTTTGATACAGTTTCTCCCATTCATACCTTTTCAAAATCAGAATAATCATTCGCAATACTATCTTTTAATTTTTTTCACTCAGTAGCAATCACTTTTTGAACATTTTCATCTGTTACTTCCAAACCTTGGTAATTATCTATATCTAAAACTGGCCTGTTTTTTATCTTTTGATTCTTTATGCGCTGACTTTTTATGAGTTTTTTCTTTTTTTCAATTATATTCATTCGTCAATCGAGACTCGTTCATAATCATGAACTATAAAATTTATCATAACCTTTAATATATTCATCTTGATACCAGTCTTTTGCATGATATCAACTATGATGTGCTGCTATCTCACTATTTATTCATTTATCATCTGCATCATGACTTAATATGTATATCAAGTCGGAACATCTATCTCATACATCTCACTCTTTTTGTCAATTATTAAATTCAATATCAATCTCACAGCCTTCTTTCATTCATCATGTGTTCAGAATAATTTCTAAAATTTTCACTAATGTTTCACGCGACTCATAATCATTAACTGTTAGTCTGTAGTATCAATCTTCTTTTACTCATCATATCCTTTCGAAAAAATATGGATTCATAAGTATACTATCGGGAACATTTCATCTTTGTACTCATATTCACCCCCCATCAACAAGAGCATCAATAAATATCTGACGTTTCCCTTTCGATAATTTATTATAAAAGTTTTTATCAAACATATAATAACTACTTGCAGGTCAATTTTTTATATAAAAATCAACTCAATTTTTTCTCACAATATTACATATTTCGTCAAATGTTTTACCGTCAAATAATCAATCCTTCCACCTTGCCCACCAATCTATCCATTCGTTTCTGCTATTTACCTCTTCTTTAAGTTTAGCATTACCATAAACATCATGAATAGCTCATATATATTCAGTGTTTTCATAAAAATTTCTTAAATTACTCAAGTGTTCCCTATGTAAATCTTTTAAAGGTGGATATTGCGTATCTTTTAATTTTCTTTCAGCTTCTTTAATCTGAAACCTTTTTATGTAAGATTGCCAATATTTTCTTTGTAATTTGCGTACTGGTTTTTCAAAAGACTTTTCAAATCTATATCTATATCCTTTTGTTATATCTTCAATATAATCATATAATTTTTTATTTAATTCATCCATCCTTACCTTCTTTTCTTCATCTGTCATTGTTTCATCTTGTTGAACTTTTTTTATTTCTTCATTAATTTCTCTTCTTTTATCTATAAAAACTTTTGCGATTTCGCTACGGGCTTCTTTTGCAGTTAGTAAACCATTTGATTCTCTAATGCTACTTTCTTTAATGCTATGTTTATTAGTATCTTTTTCCATTTTATGTAATTAAATTGTAAAAGCTTCTTGTATATAAATTATTTAATTGCAATTGTTGTTCCTCAAATCTTTGCATTACCAAGATTAATGGCAATATAAGTATTTCATTTCTTCATTGGTGTAATAGTAACTCTAGCCTCACCATCTTGAACCAACATTACTGATACAGGAATGAGTGATACATTAGTATTGCTTGCGATTACTGTAAATGGGATACTTAATGCTCAATTAAATTTAGCTCATGATACTTTATTAGTAATACGAATAACAATTTGAGTCGATTGTTCTAGCATAATAGAGTCAACAAATTCTTTTTCTATTTCAATATTCCATTTATTTACAAATTCTTTTCCATTAATATCCAATCCATCAAAATTCAATTCAAGTAAATTTTTCTTTTCTGTAGCCATTGGCTTTTGTTCAATTTGTTTATTTTCTGGTAATTCTATTTTTACATTTTCTTTTGTTTCATCTTTAACCTCTCAAGATAAAACTATTTCTCATGTAGCTACTCAATGTGATTCTTCTTCAATTTTTTCTATAGCAGGTTTTTCTTCAATCTTTTGTGCTGTTTGAACAGGATATGGAGCATCTACTGATTCAAGCATAGCAATTGGATCTTTTGTGTATTGGAATAATTGAATTCTACAATAACCGTTTGCAATAATTTCAGAATGTCATTTAGATAATTCTGGACATCATGCAAATGCATATGCAGGTCTTCATCCGTTGTTTTTATCAATTTCAAAGTGAACATGATATCATCATAATGCTCAGAATGTGTTTCATGTATTACCAACTTCTCAGATTTGTTGTCATTTTCTAACAACGTCTCCCTCTTTTACTGAAATACTATTCATATGTGCGTATGTAGCGAAAAGAATCTCTCAATTGAATTTAAACTTAATCTTAACTACGTTTCCATATGCAGAATTATATCATGCCGAATAAACTTCTCAGTCTGCAATGGCATAAAGTGGAGTTCATTTCGCTGTTGCAATATCTGTTCAATAGTGTGCTCCTACAGCCTGATTCCAAGGCTCTTGGTATGATCCTCACCAAAGAGTTGTATAGATATCTGTATAAATTTTTTCATTTACATATGTCGTATAGTCTGCATTATTGATAATTGGCAATTTAATTTTACAAGAGTCTGGCATAGAATTTCGTTCCATTGTTCTACATTCTAGCGTAGATACTTGAAATAAAGGGTAAACGAGACTAGTATTATTTTTTAGATTATCTCAAGATCATCGCATAGTTGCCCATCAAATAAAAAGAAAAGCTAAAACAGCTTCTCATGCATACATCCATCGACGAGAACAATTTTTTGCTGCATTATAAAGTTTTTCTACCCTTCTTCATCTGTGATTATGAGAAATTATCCTTCTTCAAAGAGCCGCATTAAATCTTTGATATGCTTGTTCATAACCAGACCGTTTTGCCATTTTGTTTTTAACTTAGAATAAATTATATATTTTATTATATTCATAAAAACAAAAAATGTCAAATTTTTGAGGACTTTTTTAGTTTGCAAAAAAAATACTAAAAAATACAATGAATCTTAGTTTTTTATTTCATTTTTTTCGGTAATGAAAAAGTATTTATCACTGATTGGTATCACTGCTCTTGTTTTAGTTGTTGGTTGGTTGTGATATCAGGCTCTTTTTGCATATTTAGCGGAGCATACGTATTATTTTTGAATATTATCTTCAAGTCAAAATTGGCGAATTTTTATTTCTGCTCTAGCTTGTGCTTGATTGTTTCCTATCCTATACTTGTTTCTAAGCTCCAAATTTAAAATCAGGAACTTGATTATACGATTCATAGTATGAGCCTGAATTTTTGGGTTAGTGCATAGCTGTATAAAATGAGATCTTGTTTGATTTTGACGGTTCATTACAATATTCAACACCATATTACTTGTTAGTTTATGAATATATTTAATCCTTTGATTCTCTGCCTTATGAAGTTGGATAGAAAAGAAATGGATAAAATTTAACCAATTTCGTTGGCAGGAAATATTTTTGAGTTTCTGAATCTGATTTTGTAGTTTTGTTATAATTGTCCAAGTTTTAATGTGACTTTGATTACTATATTGAATTGTGAGTTGGCTTCTTTTCATTTGATTAGGATTCATGATTCGATATGAAAGGAAAAACCTTTGAAACTGGGGGGACACGATTTGAGATATTTTAATTGAATACAAAAAATGAATA